>Ga0247808_10001436_pt1 | contig 11512 bp, 10 predicted proteins | sample UWRJL089202R1_FD_179914 | JGI IMG/M metagenome (GOLD analysis project Ga0247808, IMG submission 179914) | Plant litter microbial communities from Arlington Agricultural Research Station in Wisconsin, United States - UWRJ-L089-202R-1 | ecosystem: Environmental > Terrestrial > Plant litter >... | reverse complement strand
GACATCGTCGTTAACCTTTTCGGCAACCACGCGCCGAAGACCGTCGCCAACTTTGTTGGCCTCGCGACCGGAACCATCGAGTGGACCCACCCCGAGACCGGCAAGGTTTCGACCGACAAGCTTTATGACGGCGTCATCTTCCACCGCATCATCAAGCAGTTCATGCTTCAGGGCGGCGACCCCCTCGGCCAGGGCTTCGGAGGACCGGGATTCCAGTTCGACGATGAAATCCACCCCGAGCTCAACTTCAACGAGCCCTACATCTTCGCCATGGCGAACGCCGGCACCCAGGGAGGACGCGGAACCAACGGTTCGCAGTTCTTTATCACCACGGTGCCGACCCCCTGGCTCCAGGGCAAGCACACCATCTTCGGCGCAGTTGCTGATGACGCCTCCCGCGCCGTTGTCGACGCTATCGAAGCCGTCGACACCGATGCACGTGACAAGCCGCTGACCCCCGTGGTCATCGAGAGCGTCACCATCACCGAGCGCTAAATACATGACTGATTCGTCGGGAGGTGCCGGTAACACCTGTTATCGGCACCCAGACCGGCAGAGCTTTGTGCTCTGCCAGCGCTGCGGGCGCACGGTCTGCCCGGCGTGCCAGACCCAGGCCGCGGTCGGGGTGCACTGCCCGGAGTGTGTCAACGAAGCGCGTGCAACTGCGCCTCGCACCAAATCGCGGGCGCGCACCGCCTTCCGCAGCTCGAGCGGTCAGCCCGTTGTCACCTACTCGTTGATCGGCGTCACCGTGCTGGTGTTTCTCGCCCAGCTCCTCAGTGGAAATGCGGTGACGCGGGAGATCACGTACTACCCGTACGCCACCATCGTCGAGCCGTGGCGCATGATCACGTCGATCTTCGCGCACGCGTCGTTTTTCCACCTGCTCTTCAACATGTTCTCGCTGTACATCTTTGGGCCAGCGCTCGAACAGATGCTGGGGCGTGCGCGATTCGCCGCCCTCTACTTCCTCGCCGGATTCGGCGGGTCGGTTGCGGTACTGCTCCTGTCGCCGGCAAACGGCGTACTCGGGGCATCGGGCGCCATATTCGGACTGATGGGTGCGTTCCTCGTCATCCAACGATCCGTAAGCCAGGTCAACCGCGGCTTGCTGGTAATCATCGGCCTCAACCTCGTCGCCCCGTTCATTCTTGGGGGCAACGTGTCGTGGCAGGCGCACGTCGGCGGACTCGTTGTTGGTGGCCTCGTCGCACTGATTTACACCAAAACGCGCAATCGCCGGCAGAAGGTGTTGCAGATCCTGCTGTTGGTCGCCGTGGCCGTCGCGTTGATCGCGATTATCCTGGTGCGTATTTTCGTCATCGGCTAGGCAGGCGCCGCCTCGTCACTTATCCCCACCGTTGTCCACAGTGGGGATAGTTACACCGGTGTAACTCGTGGGGCTAGGAGCGCCAGCGGGTTGTCATCAGGAACCCGATGAACATAATCCCGAATCCAACGAGGATGTTCAGGTTGCCGAGCTGGGGCACGGGAAGAGCCGTACCGCTCACGTAGAACACGATGATCCAGATGAGCCCGATGAGCATAAATGCGAACATCACGGGCTTGAACCACACCGCGTTGGGCGCCTGCTCTCCGGAGCGTGCGTCAGCGGGACGGTCGGTCTTAGATGAAGGTGTGCGCGCCATGGGGTGAATTCTATCCCGAATGGCGAACGGTGAGCCGAGCAGAGGCTGGGGAACAGCTTCGTCACGGATTTCAACACCTAGAATCGGCGTATGACTTTCGAGGCCACCCCACCGGAAGCGACCACGCGGGCTCACCGTCGCAAGACGAAGCGTCGCGTCAGTGTGCTTGGTGTGATCGGCGAACTGCTGATTACCGCCGGTGTTGTGGTGTTGTTGTTCCTCGGCTGGCAGCTGTGGCTCAACGACATCATTGTGGGCGGCCAGCAGCAGGCCGAAGCCGGTGAGCTCAGCCAGAGCTGGGAGCGCGGCGAGGGAACCGGCTCAACCAAGCCGGTCGATCCCGGGGAGCCAGCAGTGATGGCAGCGCCGGGCAACGCCGAGAAGTTCGCCGTGCTGATTGTTCCGCGCTGGGGCGCCGACTACGAGCGGTCGATCGCTGAGGGCACCGGAGCCAAAGACGTTCTCAACAAAATCGGTCTCGGCCACTACACCGGAACCCAGATGCCCGGCGAGGTGGGTAACTTCGCGGTTGCCTCCCACCGCATGGCGTACGGCGGCGGCTTCAAGGATCTGCACCAGCTGCAGATCGGCGACCACATCTACGTGGAGACGCAGGATGGCTGGTACGACTACGTCTACCGCAGCACCGAATATGTTCTCCCATCCGGTGTTGGCGTAATCGATCCCGTTCCCCAGGCGCCCGACGCCACCGCGGTCGATCGGATGATCACACTCACTACCTGTAACCCCTTCTTTTCGACGGCCGAGCGTCTCATCGCTTACGGCGTCTACGAAACCTGGTACCCGCGGGCGGGCGGCCCCCCGGCCGAGATCGCCGGAACAGTCAACGCGAGGAGCAACTAATGTACGGTGCCCTCTGGCGCGTTCTGCCTGGCCCGGTCTGGGTTCGCATTTTTATCCTGCTTGTGTTGATCGCCGCGGTTCTTTACGCGCTGATCACGTGGGCCTTCCCGTGGTTTGACCAATTTGTTGCCCCCACCGATGTGACGGTAGAAGAATGACCCGCGTTCTCGTAATCGATAACTACGACAGCTTTGTGTACACCCTCAACGGGTATCTGCTTCAGTTGGGCGCCGAGACAACCGTGGTGCGCAACGACGATTTTTCGGTGGATGACGCGGCTGCTTACATCGCTGACTACGACGCAGTGCTCCTCTCGCCCGGCCCCGGCACTCCGGGCGCTGCGGGCGTCTCGATCCCCGTGGTGTCTGCCGCGCTCACGTCGGGCCAGCCCCTTCTCGGTGTGTGCCTCGGACACCAGGCCATTGCGGAGGCGATGGGCGCCACGGTCACCCACGCCGACGAGTTGATGCACGGCAAGACCTCGCAGATCAGTCACGACGACAGCGATTTCTACTTCGGTGTTCCCCAGCCGTTCCGCGCGACGAGATACCACTCACTCGCCGTGGTCAACGAGACGGTTCCCGATTCGCTTGTGGTGACCTCGCGCACCGCCGGCGGCGTCATTATGGGTCTGCGCCATGAGGAACTGCCCATCTTTGGGGTGCAGTTCCACCCCGAGTCCGTGCTCACCCAGGGCGGCTACCGCATGATCGGCAACTGGCTCGCTGTTGCCGGCCTTCCCGAGGCGAAGACGCGCGCCGAGGGTCTCACCCCGCTCGTCACCGTCGCATAGCGACGGAGTCCCCCCAGGGCGGCCAGCGGAGCACCGCAGCACGCGGCCAGCAAGTCACAGTGAGAGCGGCGGGCAGAGCGCATCTGGGGCCTCAGCAGCTCGGAGTCGGGCGGCCACGCCACAGGCGGGTGTTAGCCCGTGCAGACCTCGATGGTGATGTCGGAGTGCTGCGGGTAGCTCCCGGGTGCGAGCGACTGGCTGGTGACGGTGCGGCCCGAGCAGCCCGTGTTCGAGCGCACCGTGACGTTGAGCTCAAGCTCGACAATCTTGGCGCCGGCATCGGCCGCGGTGGTGCCGACCATGTCGGGAACACCGACCATTCCCGTGGACACCGCGATGTCGATGCGGTCGCCTTCAGAGGCTTCAAACGCCTCGGCCGGAGTTGTGCCCACAACGATGTCGGTGGCGATATTCGGAGAGTCCTGTTTGGCGATTGTTCCGACGGTGAGCTTGCGGTCGGTGATTGCTGTCTGTGCGGCATCCAGGGTGAGACCGGACACAGTCGGAACGATCACCGATGACTTGCCTAGCGAGACGTACACCCGCACAATTTGCTGGCGCGACACCTCGGATCCCGCGGCGGGCACCGTTCGCACAATCTCGCCCTCGGGCACGTCTGCGCTCGATGCGCTGTACTGCTGCGGCACCAGTTGGTCCTCCTGAAGGACCGCGGAGGCTTCTTCGTAAGTCTGGCCAGACACGTCCGGAACCGATACCGACAGCGAACTGACGATCTGGCCCTGCGGAAGGTTCACGGTCCAGTAGAGCACCGAGACGATCACCACGATCATGACGAGGATGCCAGCCCAGATCCAGGCGACCGGGGGCCGGTTCTGGGTTCGGGATGCGCGAGAGTCCTCGTCGAGCGTCAGCTGGCGCAGAGTCGCTTCCGACCCGGCATTGGCTTCGGGGTTTACCCCAAACAATGACGCCGACGAATCCTTCGGTACCGCCGTCTTTTTGACCTTAACCTCACCGCTGGCTGCGGCTTCAACGTCATCCCGGAACTCCGCGGCACTCTGAAAGCGGGTGAAGCGGTCCTTCGACAGGGCGCGGAGCACCACAACGTCGAGGGCCGGGGACACCTTGGGGTTCAGGGTGCTCGGTGGGGCCGGGTTCTGGTTGACGTGCTGGTACGCGACGGCAACGGGGTTGGTGCCGCGGAACGGAGCCATCCCCGTGAGGAGCTCGAAGAGAACCACACCGGTGGAGTACAGGTCGGTGCGGGCGTCGACGGCTTCGCCGCGCGCCTGCTCCGGCGAAAAGTATTGTGCCGTGCCAACGATCGCGCTGGTCTCGGCGATCGTGGCGGAGGAATCGGAGATCGCACGCGCGATGCCGAAGTCCATCACCTTCACCTGGCCCGTGGCGGTGACCATGATGTTGCCGGGTTTGATGTCGCGGTGCACCACTCCAGCGCGGTGTGAGTACTCGAGAGCGGTCAGTACCTGACTAATGATGCGTGTGGCTTCGTCGGCGGGAAGCGGGCCGTCTTCGAGGATGTCCCGGAGAAGTCGTCCGTCAACGAACTCCATGATGATGAACGGCACCTGGCGTTCGGCGCCCTCGGCATCAGTGACGGTTTCTTCGCCGGCATCAAAGATGCGAACGATTGTGGGATGCGCCATTTTGGCTGCGTCCTGAGCTTCACGACGAAAGCGGGTGCGGAACGCGGGATCGTTGGCGAGGCTCGGCTTAAGGAGCTTGATCGCCACTCGGCGACCGAGTCGCGAGTCGGTGCCCGCATGAACATCCGCCATACCGCCACGACCGATGAGCTCGCCCACCTGGTACCGACCGGCCAAAAGGCGTATGTCTGAAGCCACGCCCTCTGTCACGAATCCGTCTCCCGTTTGCTGCTGTCGATTGCCTTCTGATTGTACGCGCTGCCGGTTTTTCGACCGGCTAGTTCGACGGCATCGCTGCGATCACCGGAAGAACCGTGGTGGCCGAGACGGCCGACTGCAGATCTCCGCAGATCGCGTAGTAAGCCACCCTGGTCTCGCCTGATGAGCCTAGTTTGATGTCGAACGACGTCACCCCAGTACCAACCGGATTCCCAGAGGTTGTTGTGCCATTTGTTATCGAGAAGTTGTATCCGCTGAAGTTATAACCGGCAGGGCAGCTGTTGTACGCCGGCCAACTCACGGTCACGGACGAGTTCTCGAGGTAACCCGCTTCGGACTCGGGCTCTTCCGGCACAACCGCGGACGGCTGCGCGGGAGTGGGGATCGCGATGTAGAACGACACCTCAACGAGTGTTCCCTTGGGGATGTTGCCCGTGGGGCTCAGCGCGTACGAGAGTCCCACGTCGCCCTCGGTGGGTGCGACGGAGCCATCCTTGGGCGCAAAACCGAGCTCGAGCGCAGAAAGCTTCTGCTCCACGGCCTCGCGGGTGAGTCCCTGGAACTCGCCTTCGCTGATGGTCACGCTGGTGGGTGTGGCACTCGCAGTCGGAGTTTCCGTTGTTGGTGTTGTTGACGGAGTTGTCGCCGGTGCCGATGTCGCCGGCGTTGTGGCCGGTGCGGTGTTCGAACCGTCATCGGGCTCCGCGACGAGGGCGAAAATGATTGCACCGAGAACAAGCACAAGCACCACAATGAGTGCGATGAGCGGCCACGTCCACGGGTTGCGTTTTGGCTTCTCGTCCGTGGGGTCGGTCGGGACCGCAGCGGTCGCGGGAAGCAGGCGGGTCGACGACGTCGGGTTGCCGTAGTTCGGGCCAGCGAGTGCAGCCAGCGAGCTGTCGCCGACAACGGCCGGCACGGAGGCCACGGCACCAGCGACGTCGCCGCGGCGAAGTGCCTGAGCGGCGCGGGCTAGGTGTGCGGCGCTGGAGGGACGATCGGCGGGGTTCTTGGCGATGCACGAGTACACAAGGTTGCGTACGGGCTCGGAGATCGTAACGGGTAGCTCGGGCGGAGCTTCGTTGATCTGCGCCATTGCGATGGCGACCTGCGACTCACCCGTGAACGGGCGCCGTCCGGCGAGGGCCTCGTACGCGACGATGCCCATGGAGTAAATGTCAGTGGTGGGAGATGCAGGGTGACCGCTGGCCTGTTCGGGCGAGAGGTACTGCACGGTGCCCATAACCTGGCCGGTCGCGGTGAGTGGGACCTGGTCGGCGATGCGGGCGATTCCGAAGTCGGTGATCTTGACCTTGCCCTCGGGCGTGATCAGGAGGTTTCCGGGCTTAATGTCGCGGTGGACAAGGCCAGCGGAGTGCGCGGCGTGCAGTGCGTTGGCGGTCTGCGCGACGATGTCGAGAACACGGTCGCTGGAGAGCACACGTTCGCGTTCGAGGATGGTGGATAGGGCTTCGCCCGGCACCAGTTCCATCACCAGGAAGGCGCTACCGTCCTCCTCTCCGTAGTCGAAGACGTTGGCGATTCCCTCATGGTTGACGAGGGCGGCGTGACGAGCCTCGGCGCGGAAGCGTTCGAGGAATCCCGGGTCGCCCAGGTACTCGTCCTTGAGGATTTTGATGGCGACGGTGCGCCCGATGACCAAGTCGGTAGCTTGCCAGACTTCACCCATGCCGCCGATGGCGACTCGGCTGGAAAGCTGGTATCTGCCCCCGAAAGTGAGGCCGCTTGTGGGTCTCATTTGTTTAGCACCGCCTCTAGTACTTTCTTTGCAATTGGAGCGGCGACCGAATTTCCGAAGCCGGACTGCCCGAGCCCGCCACCGTTTTCAACAACGACCGCCACGGCAACCTCCGGGTCGTCAGCGGGTGCAAATCCGGTGAACCACAGTGTGTAGGGATCATTCGATCCGTTCTCTGCAGTACCGGTTTTTCCAGCCACATCAACCCCATTTATTCTTGCATTACTGGCGGCTCCATCACTGACGCCAGCGACCATCATCTGTGTCAATTTGGTTGCGGTATCAGCACTTATCGGAGTGTTGTACACCTCGGGCTGGAAAGACTTCAATTCCGTGAGATCCGGAGCGATGATGCTCTCAACCAGGTTCGGTTTCATCAGCACACCGCCGTTTGCGACTGCGGCAGAGACCATCGCAATCTGCAGCGGGGTCACCCGGTCGTCGCTCTGTCCAAAGGACGACAGCATGAGCTTTGACACGTCATTGCCGATCTCATCGATCGGGTAAATGCTCGGGGTCACGCTGAGCGGAATGTCGAGATCGTCACCGAACCCAAAGCGCGAGGCGTAGTCATCAATTGTGTCGGCGCCGAGCGCTTCGCCGAGTTCGGCCATCGGGATGTTGCAGCTGAGACGCAACGCGGTGGCGATGGACGCTTCATCCCCCGCTCCACAAGCTCCCCCCGATGAGTTCGTGATAACCGAGCTTGTGCCGGGGAGAGTGAGGGACGCCGGGTTCGGGAACGTGCTGTCCGCGGTGAACTCACCACTGTCGATCGCAGCGGCAGCCATGATCACCTTGAAGACCGAGCCGGGGTGGTACAGGTCGCCGCCGATGGCGCGGTTGACGAGCGGCCGGGTGGGATCGCTGGTCAAGGTGTCATATGCCGCGGCGAAGGTGTCGTAGTCGTGCACGGCGAGAAGGTTGGGGTCGTAGCTGGGCTTCGAGACCATGGCGATGATCTCACCGGTGTCGGGGCGGATGGCAACAACCGACCCGCGCTGGTCGCCGAGGGCATCGTATGCGGCCTGCTGCGCAACGGGGTCGAGGGTGAGCTCGACGGCGGCGCCCTTCGGGTCCTGCCCCGTGACAATGCTGGTGAGGTTGTCGAGGAACTGCGCGTCGGCCGTGCCACTGAGGTAGTCGTTCATCGCTCCCTCGATTCCGGGGTTCGACTGGTTGAGAGTGAAGTAACCGGTGACGTTCGCGTAGAGCTCGGCCTGCGTGTACGAACGCTGGTACTTGTACTGGTCGTCGATCGGGGTCGACTCGGCGATCGCGACGCCGTCGACGAGGATCGGGCCACGCTCGGCCGAATAGCTGTCGTAGAGGGTGCGGACGTTGCGGCCGTCGGCGTTGAGTGAGTCGGCCGTGATGACCTGGATGAAGGAAGACGAGGCGAACAGGGCAACAAACATCAGCAGGACGACCGTGCTGACGCGGCGGAGTTCTTTGTTCATGCTTCAATCACCGTCCTTGGCTGGTTTCGTACGGTATCCGACAAACGCAGCAGGAGCGCGGCGATGATCCAGTTGGCGACGAGCGATGATCCGCCCGCCGCGAGGAACGGCGTGGTGAGGCCGGTGAGGGGGATGACGCGGGTGACACCGCCCACAACGATGAAGACCTGAAGAGCGATAACGAACGACAGACCAACGCCGAGAAGTCGACCAAAGTCATCCTGTCCCGCGAAGGCGATACGGAAACCGCGCGACACAAAGAGCAAGTACAGGGCGAGAATCGCGAAGATGCCGATGAGGCCGATCTCCTCACCGAGGGCCGCGATGATGTAGTCGCTTTCGGCAAGTGGGATGAGATCCGGGCGACCCTGTCCGAAGCCGGTCCCCACAAGGCCGCCATGAGCGAAGCCGAAGAGGCCCACCACCAGCTGGCCACTGCCGCCGATGCGCTCGTAGTTTTCGGAGGTAAACGGGAAGAGCCAGGACTGCACGCGACCGTTGACGTAACTGAGCTGCGAGTAGGCGACGACGGCTCCAACAAGGAACATGCTGAGCCCGATGAGGATCCAGCTGGCACGGCCGGTTGCGACGTAAATCATGACCAGGAAGAGACCGAAATACAGCAGCGAGGTGCCGAGGTCCTTCTGGAAGATCAGTACGGCCATCGACGCGGCGAACACCACAAGGATTGGGCCGAGGTCGCGGGCGCGGGGGAAGGTCAGGCCAAGAAACTTGCGGCCCACCATCGAGAGGGAGTCCCGTGCGGAGACGAGGTAACCCGCGAAGAAGATGGCGAGGGCGATCTTGCCCAGCTCACCGGGTTGGAACGAAAACGAGCCGATCTGAATCCAGAGGCGCGCACCGTTGACCGTTGAGCCGATGACCGGAAGCATCGGCAGTAACAGCAAAACGATGCCGCTGAACATCGCGATGTAGCGATAACGCTGCAGAACACGGTGGTTGCGGATGAGGACAACGACACCGATCGCGATGGCGATGGCGAGAGCGGTCCACACCATCTGGCGCACGCCCGCGCTGCTCCAGCCGGACTGGTCCTCGGCAATGTCGAGACGGTAGATCATCGCGATGCCGAGCCCGTTGAGCACGGTGACGATCGGGAGGATGAGCGGGTCGGCATTTCGGGCAACGATGCGCAGCGCGATGTGGAACACGAGGGTGAGGATCGCGAGCCCGGACGTGAGGGTCAACAGCGACGAGTCGATGGCGCCCGTCGTTCCGAGCTGCACCAGCATGATCGCACCAGCGTCGATAGCGAGGGCGAAGATCAGGAGGATCAGCTCGAGGTTGCGGAGCTTGGCGGGCTCACGCAGGCGGATACGGATGCTTTTGGTAAACGTCTGGCGGGGCCCGGCGTCAACCGCGCCTCCTGCCGGGCTCTGCCCAACCTGGCTACTCACTGCTGGCATCCGCCAAACGATCAACGATGGCCTGCGCCTGTGAGAGGTCGACCGCATTGATGGTCGCCTCGACATTGCTCCGGGTGAAGGAGGGCAGTTCAGACAGCTGAATGGAAGTCTTTTCCACCACGCTCGACAAGGGGAATGGGCCGAGGTTCTGCTGAACTCCTTGGAAGATCGCAACGTTGCCGTCGCTTTCGCCCACAAAGTAGTGCGACTGCGTCCAGCGGTAGCCGAAGATGGCTCCCGCGGCAATTGCGGCGACAATCAGGACGAGTCCAACCAACCAGGTGATGCGACGGCGCTTGGCGCGGCGTCGATCTTCGAGGATGAGCTCGTCGAGGTAGCCGTCGGACTCGGGTTCGAAGTGGCTGGGGTCGGGCTGCGTGGCCTTGAGCGGATGGAGGAGCAGCGTTGGCAAGCGAAGCGGGCGACGGTTGCTGTCGCTGTCGAACGACAGCGGCGTTGCGGCCGATCCCACGGTGATGGGAGGCTCGTGTGCGGACGACTCAGATTCGTCAATGTCAACGAGCACCACCGTGACGTTATCGGGAGCGCCGTTGTCGAGGCTCTCCTTCACGAGGCGGTTTGCTGCCGCGTCCGTCGAGGTGATGGTGTTGAGGATGGTTTGCATCTTGTCGTCGCCGACATAGCTGCTGAGGCCGTCGGAGCAGAGCAGCCAGCGGTCGCCGGGCTGGGTCTCGATGACGGTGGTGTCGATCTCGGGAGCTGCATCGACATCACCAAGGACGCGCATCAATACCGAACGGCGCGGGTGCACCGCAGCCTCTTCCGGGGTGATGCGACCGCTGTCGACGAGGCGCTGCACAAACGTGTGGTCGGCGGTGATCTGCTCGAGTTTGCGACCACGCAGACGATAAATGCGGGAGTCGCCAATATGGGCGATGGCGAGCTGGTGACCGACGCGGAGGAATCCGCTGACGGTCGTGCCCATTCCGGTCAGTTCGCTGTGTTCAAAAACGGTCTCGGCGAGCAGGGCATTGGCCGCGATGAGCGCCGACTGCAATGCAAATTCGGCGTCATTGGGGGATTCGAATCCTCGGTCTACCTCGGCGATCCGGTTGATCGCGATGGCAGAAGCAACATCGCCTCCCGCATGCCCGCCCATACCGTCGGCAACAATAAAGAGGTGCTCGCCCGCATAGGCGCTGTCCTGGTTGTTGGCGCGGATTTTACCGACGTGCGAGACGGCAGCACTTTTGCCCGTGTTGGCCATGCTCTACCGCCGGAGCTCAAACGTTGTTGTGCCGATTTTGATCGGGGTGTTCAGCGGAATGGGGGTGGGCACGGTCACTCGTTTGCCGTCGAGATAGGTTCCGTTGGTGGAGTCGAGATCCTGCACAACCCACCCGGTGTTCCACAACATCAGGCGCGCGTGGTGGGTTGAGGTGTAATCGTCGCGGATGACAAGACCCGATTCGCCGCTACGGCCGATCGTGAGCTGCTCGCGAGGTAGTTCGATTTCGAGGCCCTCTTTCGGACCGGAGGTGATAACGAGACGCTGGGCTGGGCCCTGTCCGGAACTCGCGGCAGAGGGGGGAGGCGTGCTGCGCGGCGCTGGCGCTGCACTAGGAACCGCAACTGGAACCGGGGCTGGAGCAGCCGGGGCTTGAGCCTGAGGGAAAGTATCTCCCGACGCTTCATTCGGCAATGGGCGGGCCTTGTGGCCGAAGAGATCGGACCGCAGCGCGTAAACAATCG
>Ga0247808_10001432_pt1 | contig 11521 bp, 8 predicted proteins | sample UWRJL089202R1_FD_179914 | JGI IMG/M metagenome (GOLD analysis project Ga0247808, IMG submission 179914) | Plant litter microbial communities from Arlington Agricultural Research Station in Wisconsin, United States - UWRJ-L089-202R-1 | ecosystem: Environmental > Terrestrial > Plant litter >... | reverse complement strand
ATCGGACGGGCGATGAGTTGCGGGATGCTCGCGGCGCCCGAGGCAATATCCCCGCCCACATAGTTGGGGTTGTAGTTCTCCATGTCACGAGCCGTGCGATGACTCGAGGCGAGGATCGTGTCGCGAAAACCGGGCGCGAACCGCTCGATCTGCGCCGTGATCGCCTCCGTCATGTCGACCGCCGAATCACGCGGAACGTGGGTGTAGGCCCAGAGCACGTGCTTGCCCGCCGGGGCGCGCGAGGCGTCGAAGGCGCTCGGCTGCGAGACGAGCACATAGGGGCTCGAGGGATGCCTGCCGCTCGCCACCTCCCTCTCGCCTCGCGCAATCTCGCCGCGCGACCCCCCAAGGTGCAGCGTGCCCGCGTGCCGCAGATCCGCGTTGGTCCACGGCACCGGGTCGGCTAGAGCGAAATCGACCTTGGCAACCGCGTTGCCATAGCGGAATCGCTCGGCGGCACGTCGGTAGCGACCAGAGAGCCTGTCCCCCGCGAGTTCGGCGAGAGCGCGGGCACTCGTCGTCAGGATGAGAGCCTTTGACGAGGGCAATTGCTTGAGATTCGTTACGTCCACCCCCGTAACGATCTCGCCACCGTGGGCCAGGAAGTCGGCAGCGAGCGCGTCGACGATCGCCTGGCTCCCGCCCACAGGAACGGGCCAGCCGCGATCGTGTGCGTAGGCAGCGAGCGAGAGCGCAGCACCGGCCGTGCTCGGGCTCGGCATCGGGCGGATCGAGTGCGCGGCGACGCCCGTGAGCAGGGCAGGCGCGGCATCCTCGTGGAATCGCAGGTTCCAGGTCGGGAAGCCCTGCTCGAGCACGCGCAGGCCGAACCGCACGGTCGTCAGCGGATGCCGCGGCACGCGCACGAGGGAATTGCCCGTGAACGTCGACACCTCGTCGCCGCGTCGTGACAGGGGCTCCATGAGCGAGCGCCACGCGGCACCATCGCGCCCGAGGCTGTCGACCGTTCTCTCGAGATCATGCCAAGCGGTGCCTGCTCGCCCGTTATCGAGCGGATGCCCGTACGAGAGTTCAGGCACGACGAGCTCGATGCGCTTCTCCAGTTCGAAAGCACGAAAGAACTCAGAGGCGAGCGCCATCGGATGCACGGCGGAACACACATCGTGATGAAACCCGGGCAACGTGAGTTCTGCCGTGCGAGCTCCGCCGCCGATCGTCTCGTTGCGCTCAATGACCTGCACGCTGAGCCCCGCACGCGCGAGAGTCACGGCGGCTGCGAGCCCGTTGGGGCCGGCACCGACCACGACCGCGTCGGGAGTTGTCATGGGTACGACGCTACTCGCCGTTCTCGCTGCGGCCCTCCGCGATGAACGCGAGCCGCCTCAGCGTCTCGACATTACGGATGTGCAGACCGAGATCCATGATCGGCGCGGGCACGAGAGTTCCCGGCCCCTTGATCGCGTGCTCCTGGATGCGTACGACACAGCCCGCACCGCGCGGCTTCACGTCGATGACCACCTCGGCCTCGCCGACCGGCCATCCGTGGGGCTGGATGACCATCCGACGCGGCGGATCCCACAGCTTCACGACCGTCTCGTCGTTGATGAGCGCGGGCCACACCCCGAAGGAGTGATGAAGCGTCGACCCCGCCTGTGGCCAGTTTGCGTCGACATCTCGCATGCGCGAAGCACCGACGACCCAGGTCGGAAACACCCACCCGTCGGCAAGCACGGCGAAGACGGCTTCGGGGCTGCAGTTCATCTCGCGCACGTTGGTCGACATGCTTCGAGTATGCGCCGGGCCGCCGTGGCGCTCAGGGGATTTTCAGACTGTGGGCCCTACCGGGCTCGAACCGACTACATCCACCGTCTAGACGTAGTCAAAACGCACACCGAGGGACCTCCTTGCACATACAGGCCCATGGTTTTCAGCAATCAAGCAACCGTAAGGGCTCGCCAGTCCTCTGGAAGAGCGTGCCCTTCGCCGAGCGCTAGTCGAGAGTAGTTGTGGACTGAACTAACTCGTCGGCCCCTGCGATTCCAAAGACAATCGAGAGCATATAAAGAACGCCAAGAACAGCCGCGACAATCACCGCGATCAAGTTTCTTCGCGTTCGAAACTGGGGTAGCAATGTAATTAGAACGATCACAAAGCCCCCACCAAAAACGAGGACTCCCGCTAGCAAACTGCTCGCAGCCAGGACGATTGTCACCCAAAAAGAAGAGTACGGTGCCTTGATTTCTATTGGTGCACTAGAACTGCTGGACACTCGTCGACACCTTTCCCTTCTTGGTGAGTTTCCACTTCGCCACCACATCGAACTCTAGTCCCACGCCCTTGACCAAACTTGAAACCTCGAATTGGTAGTAGGCCTGATATGAAGTGCCAATCGTTTCATCTGAACACTCAATAGTGCTGATCGTAACCAACACGGCGTAAGACTTGCCGCACGTGTGAGACCCCTTCTTGCCCCATTTAGTTTGATTCGCTCCCCACGCCGTCCCATAATCACTGTATGCAGTGCCACGATGCTTGGCCTGCCACGTGCGAATCCCGTTGTGAACGAACATTTCGATCCGTAACACGCACGGTCGCGGCCGGATTAATGAGTTCCAAGGATCGAGTCGAGGTCTTTGGCGAATATGTGGGCCCCACGATGCGAATCTAATCAGCACTCTTTGTGGGCCCTACCGGGCTCGAACCGATGACATCCACGGTGTAAACGTGGCGCTCTACCAACTGAGCTAAAGGCCCGCGAACTGTTTGTCGCGAAAACACAAGGATATCCAGGATCTGAGGTTCTGGAAAATCGGCCCGAATTGCGGACTCTCGCCCACCGCCGCCGACTCATTCACCGCCCGGTGAGAAACGAGAATGCATGCACGCCACATCCATCTTCTCAAGCGTGCTGATATGGATCCTTGCCGCCCACGCGCTGGCTCGCCTACTGCGCACGATTCTTGTCGTAGTTGTCTCGATAGCGGCTATCGGATCACCCCGGAATAGGACGTCTGCTCGATCTCTAGCGGTACTCGCTCTATTGCAACGCTCACCGAAAGCCTGGGCAAATCAAGGTCACGTGCGTAGGTGAACCACGTGGTTCTAAACAAGGTTCACAGATCGGGTCATCGGAGACTCAACGCGTCGCCCTCACCCCGAAAGATGAGGCCTCACTGCACCGGCCGCACGAGATAGTTGTCGAATCGGGTCACCACGCCCGCCGTAGCACTCGAGGAGAGGTACGACTGCAGCCCGACGATTCCGGGCGCCTGGAGTGCGGCCGTGGCATCCGTGGCGCTCGCGGTCCAGGTGGTGGGCTCGGTCGTGCCCGCGGGCCAGATCCGCGCACGCACCGTCGTCGGCGAGGTGCCGAAGACCTGCACCCGCAGGCTCAGCGCCGTGCCGGGCGCATAGGTCAGCCCGGGAACGACCACGTTCCCGAGCACGGTCGCCCCTTGCTTGAGCACGACCGCGACCTGCCCCGTCGACTTCACCCAGGCGCTGCCGGTATAGAGGGATGCCCCAACCTGCCGTCCGACGACGCTCGAGTACGAGCCTCCCCCTGTCGGCATCGAGGTCAGGGTCACGTCAACCCTGCTATCGCTGGACGTCTGACTGACGCCGAGCGTGGCCGTTCTCGTCGAACCCGCGGGCAGCGTTATCTGTCCGGCGGTGCCGGTGACCTGCAGCGCGCTGGCCGTTCCCGCGATCGTCCAGGCGCCGCCCGTCACCGCCGAACCCCAACCGCTCGCGACGGTGCGGTTGAAGTCGTCGCGGGCCAGATCGGTACTGACCGGCCCGGAGGCGGTCACCGTGCGCGTCGTCGACGAGGTCGCTCCCCCGTTATCGGTCACGGTGAGGCCCACGAGATAGCTGCCCGACGAGGCGTAGCTGTGGGTCGCGCTGGCGCCCGAGGTCCCATCGCCGTAGGAGTAGACGCGAGAGGCGATCGTGCCATCGGGATCGCTCGATGCCGAAGAGTCGAAGGAACACGCCAACTGCACACACGAGGCCGTGAACGACGCCGTCGGCGGTTGGTTGACCGGCCCGCCCCCTGGGCCGATCGTGAAGGAGTCGCTGAGCGTACCGCCCGTGGCGCGCGCGAAGGTAGCGCTGAGCGTCGTCGCGGTCGCGCTCACGTCGAGAGAGCCCCACGTCGGGTTGGCGTTGAGACCTCCCCACTTGGCGAAGTAGCCCGCCTCGGTGTCGGCGAGGTTCACGTCGCGAGCCGGGGTGCCGCCCGTGCCGACGACCGCGAAGACGGTTCCGGCACCCTTCGTCATCGTCGCGTCGGAGTCGGCGATGCACGCGGCGTTGAAGCTGCCGGGAACGAGAGCCGGGCATCCACCGCTCGTCGCCAACTGGTGCGAACGCAGGTACAGGTGCTCGTGGCCGCTCAGCACGAGATCGACCTTCTTGGCCATGAAAAGGTTAAGCAGGTCGGTGCCCGGGTCACACGCGTACGCGCCCATCGAGATGCATGGTTTGTGCATGCCGACCACGACCCAGGGAATGGATGCCGTGCGCGCGCCGTCGATCGCCGCCGAGGTCCAGTTGTAGCGATCGGAACCTACCGGGTAGGTCCACTCCCCCTCGGGAAAGGTGAGCGCGGGCGAGATCATGATGTAACGCACGAGCGGCGCCTCGGCCGGGACATCCACGAAGTACTGCCGGCCATACGTGCCGGTGACACCTGGCAATTGGTTCGGCAGGCACGCAGAGAAGTTGTTGATATTGCCGCCTTCGCCATTGCTCTCGTGGTTTCCGGCGACGAGTTCGAAGGGCAGCGTCTGCCCGACCCGATTCTTGACGAAGTCGCACCAGTTGCCTTCGGGCGCCGTGCTGTACGAGAGGTCGCCGAGGGCGAGGTGCAGGTCGGGCTTGATCGCGCCAATCGCGCTCAACACGCTCGCGGCGTTCGCCGAACCGGAGAAATCACCGGACGCCGTGAAACGCACCGCGCCCGGCACCGTCGTTTGCGCGGGGATCCCTCCCAGCGCGACGACCGACGAGAAGATGACGGCGACACTCGCCGTGACCGAGACAACCGACTTGACCGTGTTCATGACGCCGCCCCTGCGATAAGGAGCAGTCCTCCGGATGGGGAAGGCATCGATTCGGGCCGCAGCCCCACGGTTGGGGCTTGTGTGCAGAGTAGACCCGCAGCCCGCGTACCATCAACCCATGCCCACCGAAGCACCCCGCAAAGCCCGCGCAGAACACCGCTGGCCCGCGGTCGCGGCGCTCGTCATCGCCCTGACGCTCTACGCGACGCTCCCGAGTACGTTCTTTGCTCCGCTGCGATACACGGTTGTCGTAATCGGGGCGGTGCTGCTCATTCCGCTGATCATCGCCAACCCCAAGCGCTTCACGAAACAGACGAAGCTCACGCGCATCCTCTCGCTCGGTCAGGTCACCCTGCTGCTGCTCGCCAACCAAGTCGCGCTCGTGCAATTGATCATCGAGCTCGTGAATGCCGGCAAGCAGGATGGCCCGACGCTGCTCCTCGCGGCCGTGCAAGTGTGGATCACCAATGTCATCGGCTTCGCGCTGCTCTACTGGGAACTCGACCGCGGCGGCCCCGTGACGCGAACGCGCGCGTCACGCACGTCGCTCCCCTGGGCAGATTTCCGTTTTCCGCAGGACGAGGATCACGACGCCGTCAGCGAAGTCGCGGCACGATCATCCGTCAAGGTGGACTGGACTCCGAGCTTTGTCGACTACCTCTACTTCTCGTCGTCGAATTCGATGGCGTTCAGCGCGACCGACACCATGCCGCTGTCACACCGCGCAAAGTTGCTCATGCTCGTGGAGTCGCTGGCCGGGTTCGTGATGCTCGCGCTGGTGATCGCGCGGGCCGTGTCGCTACTGGGCTGAGCATCGGCCTGGGCCGGAACTCGGAACTTATCGCCGATGAGGCCGGTTCTCGGAGTTTTTGCGCCCAAAAGCACGATTTCTCCGAGATGGTGCACCGCGGCCGACCGCGCTACCCGCGCTGCGTCGACAGAGGCTAGACGCGCTCGAGCTCGAGTTCTTCGACGGCGGCCTCGTACTCCTCGATGGAGCGAGCTTCGCCCGGAGCCGTAATGAACGAGGCGCGGATGATGCCATTGATGTCGATGAGGAAGGTCGCGCGGTTAGCGAAACCCTTCTCTTCGAGAAACACGCCGTACTCCTTGGCGACGGCGCCGTGCGGCCAGAAGTCGGCGAGGAGGTTGAAGTCGTAACCTTCGGCCTCCGCGAAACCACGGAGGGTCGCCTTGGAGTCGACCGAGACGCCGATGAGCTCGATCCCGTTGCTCTTGAAGAGCGCGATGTTGTCACGCAGGCCGCAGAGCTCCGTCGTGCAGGTGCTCGAGAACGCGAGCGGGAAGAATACGAGAGCCACGGGCTTCTTGCCCTTGAATTCGCCGAGCCGGATGTGCTCACCGAACTGGTTCGGAAGTTCGAAATCGGGTGCCTGGGTGTCGTTTTCCAGAGCCATGTCGTGCGTCCTTTCGCTCTCCCGCAGGGGTCGCGGTCGAGCACGAGTGGCAATGTTACGCCTCTCTTCGTCGGATTGCCGGATGCTGACGCATTCGTGAACACGCGCCCTCATGTGACCGAACTAGAATCGTGGAGGCACAGCCCATCCCCCACGTCTCGCAACCCGATCGTGAGTGCGCTGCGCCAGATCTCTCTGAACAAGATGAGGTCTGACTGAACAAGGAAGAGGTCGATGGTGACGGTAAACGATCAGGACCCGTACTCGGTGCACAACACTGATAAGGATCCCGAAGAGACCGCGGAGTGGAACGAATCCCTCGACGCGCTCGTCGCAGCACAGGGGCACGAGCGTGGTCGCGAGATCATGCTGAGCCTCCTCAAGCGTTCGAAGGAACTCCACCTCGGAGTGCCCATGGTTCCGACCACGGACTACCTCAACACGATCGCTGTCGAAGACGAGCCCGAGTTTCCCGGCAACGAGGAGCTCGAGCGTAAGTATCGCGCGTGGATCCGCTGGAATGCCGCGATCACGGTGCACCGCGCACAGCGGCCCGGAGTCGGTGTCGGTGGCCACATCTCGACGTACGCGTCATCCGCAGCCCTCTATGAGGTCGGACACAACCACTTCTTCCGCGGTCAGGGTCATGCGGGCGGTGGCGACCAGATCTTCTACCAGGGGCACGCCTCCCCCGGTATGTACGCACGCGCCTTCCTCGAAGGTCGCCTGAGCGCCGAACAGCTCGAGGGCTTCCGCCAGGAGAAGTCGCACCCGACTGGTGGTCTCTCCTCGTACCCGCACCCGCGTCTCATGCCCGACTTCTGGCAGTTCCCGACCGTGTCGATGGGTCTCGGACCGATCAACGCCATCTACCAGGCGCAGTCCAACCGCTACCTCACCAACCGCGGCCTCAAGGATGCCTCCGACCAGCAGGTCTGGGCCTTCCTCGGCGACGGCGAGATGGACGAGGTCGAGAGCCGTGGAGCCCTGCAGTGGGCGGCCAACGACGGCCTCGACAACCTCAACTTCGTCATCAACTGCAACCTCCAGCGCCTCGACGGTCCGGTGCGCGGCAACGGCAAGATCATCCAGGAGCTCGAGAGCTTCTTCCGTGGCGCGGGCTGGAACGTCATCAAGGTCGTCTGGGGTCGCGAGTGGGACGACCTGCTCAAGAACGACCACGAGGGCGCCCTGCGCGACCTCATGAACCGCACGCCAGATGGCGACTATCAGACCTATAAGGCCGAGTCTGGCGCCTACGTGCGTGAGAACTTCTTCGGCCGCGACCCGCGCACGCTCGCGATGGTCGAGGGCTACAGCGACGACCAGCTCTGGAACCTCAAGCGCGGTGGCCACGACTACCGCAAGGTCTACGCGGCGTTCAAGGCCGCGACCGAGCACAAGGGGCAGCCCACCGTCATCCTCGCGAAGACCGTCAAGGGCTACGGCTTGGGTCCGAGCTTCGAGGGCCGCAACGCGACCCACCAGATGAAGAAGCTCACGCTCGACAACCTCAAGCAGTTCCGCGATGTCATGCACATCCCGATCACGGATGCCCAGCTCGAGGAGAACCCGTACCAGCCGCCGTTCTACCACCCCGGCGACAACGACGAGGCGATTCAGTACCTGCACGAGCGTCGTCGCGAGCTCGGCGGCTACGTGCCGGAGCGCCGCTCGCGCTTCACCCAGATCGATGTGCCCGAGGCCTCGGCCTACGAAGTGGTGCGCAAGGGTTCGGGCAAGCAGGAGATCGCTTCGACGATGGCCTTCGCACGTCTCCTGAAGGATCTGCTGCGCGACAAGAGCATCGGCAAGCGCATCGTTCCGATCATCCCGGATGAGGCGCGCACGTTCGGTATGGACGCCTACTTCCCGACCGCGAAGATCTACAACCCGAACGGTCAGACCTACACCTCGGTCGACCGTGAGTTGCTTCTCGCGTACAAGGAGAGCCCGCAGGGTCAGATCGTGCACGTCGGCATCAACGAGGCGGGTGCCTTCGCGGCGTTCACCGCGGCCGGCACGGCCTATGCGACCCAGGGCGAGCCGCTCATCCCGGTCTACGTCTTCTATTCGATGTTCGGCTTCCAGCGCACGGGCGACGCCATGTGGGCAGCGGGTGACCAGATGACCCGCGGTTTCATCATGGGCGCAACGGCAGGACGCACGACGCTCACGGGTGAAGGCCTGCAGCACGCCGACGGCCACTCGCTCCTGCTCGCCTCGACAAACCCTGCCGTCGTCTCGTACGACGCCGCCTACGGCTACGAGCTCGGCGCCATCGTCAAGGACGGCATCGAGCGCATGTACGGCGGAACGCACGAGGACCCCAACGTCATGTACTACCTGACGCTCTACAACGAGCCGATTGTGCAGCCAGAGGAGCCGGCCGACTTCGACCGCGAAGGCGCCCTCAAGGGCATCTATCGCCTGTCGGTCGCCGACAACCTCGGGCCGCGTGCGCAACTCCTCGCCTCCGGCGTCGCCGTTCCGTGGGCACTTGAAGCCCAGAAGCTCCTCATGGAGGACTGGAATGTCGCGGCAGACGTGTGGTCGGTGACGTCGTGGTCTGAGCTTCGACGCGAAGGTCTCGCGGCTGAGGAGCACAACTTCCTCAACCCCAACGCCGAGAAGCGTGTGCCCTACGTCACGAAGAAGCTTTCGCTCACCGAGGGCCCATTCATCGCTGTCTCCGACTTCATGCACGCCGTGCCCGACCAGATCCGGCAGTTCGTGCCGCGCGACTACTCGACGCTCGGAGCAGACGACTTCGGATTCTCCGACACGCGTGCGGCGGCACGTCGATTCTTCAAGATCGACGGACCCTCGATGGTCGTTCGCACTCTCGAGGCGCTCGTCAAGCGCGGCGAGATGGACCCGTCGGTGCCCCAGCAGGCGATCGACAAGTACCGCCTGCTCGATGTCAACGCCGGAACGACGGGATCCACCGGCGGCGAAAGCTAGCGGTGGCCACGACACCCAAGACCAAGGAGCAGACGCTCGCCTGGCTGCGCACCATCTCTGGTGAACTGTCGACGGCAACGCTGAAGCGCCTCGAGGACACGCTGCCCTGGTATGGCGACATGCCACCGGGGCGGCGGTCCGCGGTCGGGCTCGTGGCCCAGGCCGGTATCACGAGTTTCATCTCGTGGTTCAACGACCCCAACTCCACGGCATGGATCGCGGCCGACGTCTTCGGAGCTGCCCCGCGCGAACTCCTGCGCTCGGTGTCCCTCACGCAGACTCTCCAGCTCATCCGGCTCACCGTCGAGGTCGTGGAGGCACGCATCGGCGACGGCGACGAGGTGCTCCGCGAGGCGATCCTGCTCTACTCGCGCGAGATCGCGTTTGCTGCCGCAGACGTCTACGCTCGCGCCGCAGAGGCCCGCGGACTGTGGGATGCCCGCCTCGAGGCTCTCGTCGTCGACTCCATCCTCTCCGGCGAGTACGACACTGAATTGCCCTCGAGGATCGCGGCCCTCGGCTGGAACGGGCACGGCGAGGTCTGCGTGCTCGTCGGTACCGCCCCCCGCATGCTCGATGTCGACCAGCTCCGCCGCACGGCCCGCCACCTCGACGCCGACGTACTCATCGGCGTTCAGGGTTCCCGCCTCGTACTCGTGATCGGTCGTGCCCGCGACGAGGACGAGAATTCGCTCCCGTTTCTCGAGATCGCCAAGCAGCTCGAGCCCGGCTTCGGCCCCGGCCATCTCGTGCTCGGCCACGAGGTTCCCACCCTCGTGGAGGCAGTCAAGAGCGCCAAGGCGGCCCTCGCTGGTTTCGCCGTCGCGCGCGCATGGCGCAACGCTCCGCGCCCCACGCTCGCCGACGACCTGCTTCCCGAACGCGCTTTTGCGGGCGACCCCCTCGCTCGCAACACCCTCGTCAACCGCATCTACAAACCTCTGCAGTCCCATTCGACCGAGCTTCTCGGCACGTTGTGGTGCTACCTCGACAACGGCCGCTCGCTCGAGGCCACGGCTCGCGAGCTCTTCGTGCATCCCAATACCGTTCGTTACCGCCTCAAGCGCATCAGCGAGGTCATCGGCTGGGATGCCACGGGCGCGCGCGAAGCGTTGATTCTTCAGTCGGCGCTCATCATCGGGTCGATCGCAGAGCCCGACGCGGCGCGCAAGCCCGCACGCTGAACTCGGCATGATTAGCCACCCGATCACGAGCGCTGACGGCGCCACCACCGTCGTCGAGGTGTACGGCGACAGCGGCCCTCACGTGGTCTTCCTGCCGGGACTCGGCGTGCCGATCGCCTACTACGCGCCGTTTCTCGACGACTGGGCGTCGAGAGGCTTCACGATCTTCGCGCTCGAACTGCGCGGGATGCCGCAGTCGTCGACGACCGACGTGCGTGCCGAGGACTTCGGCTATGCGCATGTTCTCGATGTGGACCTCCCGGCGGTCGTCGCCCAGTCGCCGCTCGAGAAGCCATTCGTTCTCGCGGGCCACAGCCTCGGCGGGCAACTCTCTATGCTCTACGCGGGCCGCGATCATGGTGACGTCTCGGCTGTCGTCACGATCGCGAGCGGTTCGAGCCATCCGTCGACGCTTCCGACGCTCGCCGGACGTTCGGTGCGCCGCACCCAGGTCGCAATCATCGGCGTAACGTCGAGGCTGCTCGGCTACCACCCCGGGGATCGACTCCGGTTCGGTGGTCGCCAGCCGCGCCGAATGATCGGCGACTGGGCTCACGAGGCGCGCACGGGGACCTACCGCTTGGCGGGCAGCTCGCGTGACGACGAGAGCGCGCTGTCGGGCATCCGCGTTCCCGTACTCATGGTGACGCTCGAGGGCGATCGGCTCATCTCGCCGGCCGCTGCCGCGCACTTGGCAAACCGGGCGACGGGTGTCACCGTCGAGACCCGGCACGTGCTGCACACGGAAGCGATCGATCACTTTCGCTGGGCGCGCAAACATCCGCGAATCGTCGCCGATGCCGTCAGCGCGTGGCTGACTTTGTAGGGGCTACCCAATAGTCGACCTGAAAGCCAGTCGAGTGTCCACGAACAGGATGCGGCGCGGGCTGGCAGGATAGAACCCGTGATTGTCGTCGTTGCGCCCGGT
>Ga0247808_10001425_pt1 | contig 11548 bp, 10 predicted proteins | sample UWRJL089202R1_FD_179914 | JGI IMG/M metagenome (GOLD analysis project Ga0247808, IMG submission 179914) | Plant litter microbial communities from Arlington Agricultural Research Station in Wisconsin, United States - UWRJ-L089-202R-1 | ecosystem: Environmental > Terrestrial > Plant litter >... | reverse complement strand
CCAGGTTAAACGCCGTCAACAAGCCGATGACACCGCCACCGACAATCACAACCTGCTTGGACATCATGTTCTCGTTTTGAAGAGGGCTCAGCGGCCCCAGCAGTCTCTGGTTGCCAGCCCCGTAGAGTTGCTGATTTTACCGGTGTTGGTAATCACGAAGTTGCCGCACTTGTCACCCTTCATCATCGTTGTGGCGATGGGTGTCGCGGTCAGGGTGTACGTCTGGCCCGGGCGGTCCGCTGCAATCTTGTAGTACGCGTTGCCCGTTGAAAGCGTTAGCGGCGAACCCGATACATCGCTGTACTGCCCTCGCTGGGAGTAATACCTTTCCAGTGCCTGGGCCTGCTCCGACAGAAGACTTGCGATAGCAGACCGCTGGGTACGCTTCGTGTACTCCGTGTAATTGGGGTAAGCGATGGCCGCCAGAATACCGACAATCGCCACCACAATCATGAGCTCGATCAAGGTGAAGCCTTTGGATCTGAAACGCATGGACCGCACTCCTTACTGAATTTGTCGCCACATGATGCGTTGGTAAATGTTGGCGGTGCCGCCTTTTTCGACGATTTTAAGAGCCGCGCCACCGCTGGAGTCAATCAAGTATTTGTTGTCATTGTTCTGCGAAGTACCCGCAACGATAGACGCCAAATTAGGTATACCAGTGCCAATCCCCATCCCCGAAACAATAATATCGGCACTGCTTACGTCGTTATCACCGTTGGTATCAAGCACCTGATAAGTCAGCATCCCGCCCTTGGCAGCATCAAGCTCAAACAGGCGACCAGTGCCGACGCTTTCACAAGGGTCGTTGGAGTTCACAGCAGCGGTGGTGAAAATAATCCGCCCTCGACTGGTTTGCGCCGGATAAATAATCCGCTCACCGAGATAGGGAGTAGCAGTGGCAAGCGACATAAACCAGCCAGCTTTGGCATTCCACTCAAAATCCTTGCTGGTTGACTTGTAATAAGTAGCATTTTTGCCACTCACTGGAGGGTCAATGATGCTCTGCTGCTGCAGATTGTCCGGGACAATGCCACCAACGCCTGTGGGGGCATCCCAGACTGCATAAAACGCCTGTTGGTCTACAGACGTCTTGTCAGCAACTTCACTGAATTTGCCAGTACCAAAATAGACAATCTTTCCGTTACCGCTCGGGTGGTCCAATAGTATCGGCTGGACCGTGATCGGCTGTTTGATTCCATTTGACGTGTTGAAGAAAGGCTTGCCGCCGAACGCTACCTTCCAGTCGCCGATACCTCCGGTCAGATCAAACTTCCACATTCTGCCTTTCAAGTCGCCCGCGTAAGCGGCTTGAACGATGTTCTGTGAATTAACTGCCAGCTTGACTGAAGACAAACCATTAAAAGTCTCCCCAGCATCGACCATTGGCGTTTGAATTTCTTTTATAACAGCTCCGGTATTGGCGTTCAGGATAAACAAGGACGCTCTACCGGTAAAACTGCCATAGCCGTTGCCCAGCACAACAACGCTAGTGCCATCGATCATCCGGCCTACATCTGGCTTCGAATAGGCATAACCAAGGTTGTTGTATGGATTGTTGGCATTTTGCTCGGCAGGCGCTTTAACCTCCCACAGAGCTTCAGTTGAATCTGCTGTCCCTTCGAAAAGTTTGACCGCAAAATACGCGCTCCCTCCCGCTCCAACCCCACCAAAAGCCACGGTCCGCCAAGATGTACCTAGCTGAGTATCAAAAACCGCAATTTGCCCGTCAACAGTGAATTTGTGGGTGCCGGAACCATAACCAATCGTCGCAACGGTGGCCAGTGAAGGAAGCGCCGTGGAGGGCATATAAGCATACCGACGTGTGCCGTCGGCATTTATCACGTTGAACATGCCGTCATTGGCATTAACTAGTAGGCTGTATGACATGGATTTGGCTTTGGTCGCCAAATAATCGCTATAGGACGTACTACCTACCAAATCAGCGGACGTTTTATCGGTAGGAATAGAAGCTATCAAGGGTGAGTTGATAATATCGCCGAGTAATATCGTGCGCGGGCGCAATTTCGCATTTGGAATGCCCTTGACCCAGTTGACCAGATCCGTACCTTTCACATCCGTTGGTAGGCCTGTATTGAGCGTTGTTTTCTGAGCAGTCGAAAAAGAATCGTATTTCAATTCTATTTTTCTAGGCGTTGTATCTGTGCTCCAGGATTCAAAAACAGGATCCTTTGCCCCGCTCACAATGAGGTTGTCCGTGCTCCATTTGACGCCCGACAATGCACCGGTTGTTGAATCAAGATCATAGGCCCTGATGGTCCCGTGCCAATCGCTAGGGTCATACAGCGTTTGATAAAAACGGGTGCCAGAAGTCAAGGTGGTTGAGTTGGCCGCGCCACCACCACCCGAACCGATTTTCGCGTAGATATCGCTGAGCGCTAGATTCAAGGCAACTGTGAGACCGGCATTGTCATTAGCCTGAAAATACTTTCCGTGCCCATGTTTATCGTCTGCGGCATCAAGCAGCATTTGATCTGCAACGGTGAATCCAATGGTGTACGTGCTGAGGTTCTGCTTGGGGAACCCTCCCACGTCCCAGCTTTTTTGCGCGAGGTCAACTTTAACCGAGCCGGTATCCTTGCGCATGTCGATGTCATAGGCAAATTTCGCGACATCATCCAGGTAGAGACTGTCCCCTTCATCACTCTCGTCTCTCAAGGGTCCATCATTATTTACCTGATCCCAATTAGGCAGCGACCTGGCGGGATCTGAAGTGTAGTCGGGGTCATCCGAAGGGAATGTCCTGTCATAAGTAGGGAGTCCATCTGTAATAACCACCCCATAATTCTTTTGACAGCGGTATTGAATCGGACTTGTGAACACGCTGGGCGACTTCGCGAGTGTAGACGTTGCATCCCAGGCAGGGGACGGAGTAAGACCCCTAAAATAGCGCGTAACCTGATAGTACGTTTCAGCCAATGGCGTATTAGCTTCTGCCGACAGCGTATCAATTGCCTTGATCAACGCTTTATAGTTTGCATCCGCCGTTGCGGCTGTCACTTCTGGAACATAAAGTCTGGGTTGCACGGCATTAATGTCTACGACGGGTTGTTTTATATTACCGCCAGGACCGCTATCACTATTCCTGACGACATTATAAGAAGCTAACCCCATGCGTAAGCCTGAGTTATTGCCTGACGGTTTACTGGCTACGTCGACCAGTTTTTTGGCTACATCGATAGCAGTGGTCATTCGACTTTCGGTGGGAATTCCGGAGAGGTCTTTGTTTAGCAGTGCCTGCGATACCAGGTAGGAAAGATAGCTAACAGGATAACGGGTTCTACCCCCGCCTTGCGGATCCGCCAGAGGCAGACAAACAACTGAGGAGTTGCTATTGCGCCAAAAACTATAGCCATCATTGCACCCAGTGCGACTCAGGGTGTTGATAAATACATAATCCGCCTTAGTACTTGCGGGTGAAACTTCATCCCCCTGATAGTAACCGCAGAAAATGAACAAACTGCATCTGTAAACCGGCCGGTATATACGCGGCCGTGAAGGCAAAGGATCATAACCCGCATCAAAGATGATAGTGTCCATGCTTCCCGAGTTATCGACCTGAAGCATCACATTCGGTTTGACTGCCGACGAACTCAACAATGGAACCTGTGCGGGGACAAACGCCGCATACGCTGGAACCATGAGGTACAACGCCAACAACGCCCCGTAGAAATACTTCAAACCACGGCGGAGCGTTTTAACAATTGGCATAGATACTCTCCAGCACGGTTACTGACGTGCCTTGTTTGGCTGATGCGGTCACGCGGTACAGGGTCACGGTACTACTGGCCGAGCAGGTGGGGGGACGACTGATTGGGGTTGTAGTGGTACCAATATTCTGGAGTGCGTAAACCCCGTTCTCCCCGGCCCGGACCCAAGTCACGCCAGAGGCACTGTTATTGCCCGGATTCGGGTAGCCGGTGGACTCCGGTGGCGGCGCGCAGGTTGCCGGACTGGTGCATTTTGCAAGAACGAAGTCCTTTACCTGAATAGCCGACTCACCCAATCGCAACGCCGCCTCCGCATACTGAAAGGACTGATTACGCACCATCACGCTGCCGGACATCTTTTCCTGCATGGTTGCGTTCTGCATCGCCGATACGCCCAGCAATGTCAGTAGCAGCAGAAATATAAGGCTCACTACCAGCACCATGCCTGTCTGGGATGACGGCAGGCTGCGTCTGTGTGTACTCATTGCATGAAGCCCCTTCAAAACCGGTTACGCACGGCAGCTACTACGTTATAAACCTGATCCCGGACCTTGCCGCTTGGGTCATATAACGTCAGCCCGATGCGCACACTGCGGATGTTCGCCGCATTGCCGGTGGTAATCGCGGTGGTGTACGTCATGGGAGTCCCCGCTAGACCAAAGGAGATGTTCAAGGCGCGGACGTTGCTGAGCAGTGGCTGCTGGTTAGAGGTAGACGTATCGGTACCTACCGCGACTTTCAAATCAGTGCCACTGAACACGTAGGTCAGTTGGCGCAACGGGAAAGCCACCTGTCCGGCGCCCAGTGATCCTTTTCCGGCATAGAGCGTCGTGCTGCTTTGGCAGTCGGAAGCTACTGTCCACGTCGGTGTACCTCCCGAGCCACCGATATCCGCAGTGATCAGGGTTAACGTACTGGTGGCGTTATTCCAGAGGATCGGGTTGTTGAACGCTGCCGGTTTAACCGTCAATGAACCGCTCGCGGGCGTGAGGTTATCCACACTCAAACAGCCGAACATGCCCGTCATGCGGATTTCCTGCATCATTTTGCTCAACACAAACCGAGCGTCTTCCTGCATGCGGGCCGAGGTGTTCTGGGTGGTGTAGGTGCCACGGGAGGCAACGAAAATCTGGATCACTCCCATGGAAATCACCAACCCCAACACCAGGGCAACCATGATTTCGATCAGGCCGAAGCCTTTGGATAACTTTCTCATGGGGTCACCGCATTCACGCCGACACGGGACTTCAACTCAAAGCTTCGTTGAGTGGCGCTAGCCGCTGAAGCGGAGAGCGCAACGTCACTAGCGCCGGCGGCGCGGGCATCGTTCCAGTAAATGGTGATGGTCACCTCAGGGGGATTGATCACAATCTTGCTGTTCGCACCATCGGTACCTGCAAAAGCAGTGACATTGGTTCGGAAGTCGAACAAATCCTGGACCCTGGCATCGTTCAAGTTACCTGCCGTTGGCGCAGAGGCCAGCGACCCCAACGCATAGGATCCCAATACACTCGCTGCCCCATTGGCGACGGCATTGCCATCTACGTTCGCCCGAATTCTGTCCATCATGTCGTAGGCAATAAAACTCGCCTGGCTGGTCATCGCCGAGCTGTCGGTGTATTTGAGGGCATTCAATTGAATTGCTGCGGCACCCAATATGCCAATGGCCAGAATCAATACTGAAACCAGTACTTCGATCAGCGTCATGCCTTTCTGGCGACGTTTACATCCCTTGCGCATATTCAGTTTCCACTCAAAGCAATTGAATTCGACCGTTCAAGCCTATATTCAAGGTCCTGACATTGCTGCCCAATGTGTAAGTCATTGCAACCGCCGTAGCGGGTGAAGCCAGGCCACCCAGATTATTGAATTCGATGGCGGCGACATTGTTGGTGGTCAGCGTCGCCCCACTGCTCAGGGGCGCAATGACCCGGACGGGAATGGCATTCGCATCGGAAGACACCACAACTTTCAACTCAGTGGTCCAGGCAGTTCCCGTGGTCGGCAGCACTTTCATGTTCACCCCTCGGTTTATCGCCTCCAGCCGCGCAAAGTTGAGCGCCCGCTGCAGGTCACTCACTTCGGAATCTGCCTTGGATTTCTGAATCATGCTGCTGAAATTCGGCACCGCAATGGCCGCCAGAATCCCCACCAGCGTCACAGTGATTAACAATTCGATGAGGGTAAAGCCCTTGGCGCGGCGGGTCATTGAGTGTCTCCTTAACGTTACGACTATAGGGCAGCAGTCGCGTCCCAAGGCAGACAGGAGGATATACGGTTGTTTGGCTGGGACGAATGCCCGGATGGGGTTCTAGGGAAAATATTTCCAGGGAGGAAAGCACATGAAACAGTCAGGTTTTACGCTGATCGAGCTGCTTGTAACGCTGGTGGTCATGGGTGTTGTGGCAAGCGTCGCGCTTCCCGCGATGGCTGAAATGGTCACGGCGCAGCGACGGTTTGATGTGGCGCAGCAGTTGGCGAGTGGCTTGCGCACGGCGCGGGTTGAAGCGATTACACGCCATCAGGTCATACTGCTGCACGCAATCGACGAGGACTGGAGCAAAGGCTGGAGGATAAGCACCAACCCTAGCGGCAAGGGTGCGGGCGATGAGCGTAATGTGTTGCTGACAGAACGAAGCTTTGGCGGAAAAATTCCGATAGCAGCGAGGCTTCGAGACAGGCCTTACGTAAGCTTCAATAGCCTAGGGGCTACAAGTACGTCGAACGGCAGGCTATACATCTGCGATCAAAATGAAGCCGTCAGCCATTACGAGGTGATCATTGCAGTTACCGGGCGTGTGACGATTGAAAACCAGAAAAAGCCCGAAGAGCGTTGTGGCTGAACCTGGTAGGAGCGAACTTGTTCGCGAAGCGCCGAACCTGACACACCGCCTCGCCAACAAGTTGGCTCCTACCGGACAGAGTTGTGTCTAGAAATTCGCACAATCTGTAGGAGCTGCCGCAGGCTGCGAAAGCGATGTATCTGACAAATCGCTTTCGCAGCCTGCGGCGGCTCCTACAGACAAAGCATCACAACAACGACTTGACCCGCAGTTCCTTCGGCATGGAGAAGGTGACGTTTTCTTCGCGGCCAGCCAGTTCGTCTGCGCCGGTTGCGCCCCAGGCGTGCAGTTGCTGGATCACGCCACGCACGAGAACTTCCGGAGCCGAGGCACCTGCCGTGATGCCGATACGTTCAACACCGTCGAACCAGTTGCGCTGCATGTCTTCGGCGCCGTCGATGAGGTAAGCCGGAGTCGACATGCGTTCAGCCAGCTCACGCAAGCGGTTGGAGTTGGAGCTGTTCGGGCTGCCGACCACCAGTACCACATCGCACTCATCAGCCAATTGCTTGACCGCGTCCTGGCGGTTCTGCGTGGCGTAGCAGATGTCATCTTTACGCGGGCCGCCGATCGCTGGAAAGCGAGTGCGCAGTGCATCGATCACACGGCTGGTGTCGTCCATGGACAAGGTCGTCTGGGTCACGAACGCCAAGGCTTGCGGGTTACGCACCTGCAAATTGGCAACATCCTCTTCGTCCTCGACCAGATAGATCGCACCACCATTGCTGGCGTCGTACTGGCCCATGGTGCCTTCGACTTCCGGGTGACCTTCGTGGCCGATCAGAATGCACTCACGACCGTCGCGGCTGTAGCGAGCCACTTCGATGTGGACCTTGGTCACCAGTGGGCAGGTAGCATCAAAGACTTTCAGTCCACGACCGGATGCCTCGGTGCGCACGGCCTGTGAAACGCCGTGGGCGCTGAAGATCACGATGACGTCATCCGGCACCTGATCCAGCTCTTCGACGAAGATCGCACCGCGAGCGCGCAGGTCTTCGACGACAAATTTGTTATGAACCACTTCGTGGCGCACATAGATCGGCGGGCCAAACACTTCCAGGGCGCGATTGACGATTTCGATCGCACGATCCACTCCAGCGCAGAAGCCGCGGGGGTTGGCGAGTTTGATTTGCATAGGTGCCTCTTATCTACGTGCGAAACAGCCCGGCAAAGGCCGGGCTCGGTTCAGACTCAACGCTTAAAGCGCTCTGACCTCAAAGATTTCCACTTCGAAGTTCAGGGTCTTGCCCGCCAGCGGGTGATTGAAGTCGATGGTCACTTGCGCGTCATCGAAAGCTTTCACTACGCCCGGCAGCTCAGTATTGGCCGCATCATTGAAGATCACCAGCAAACCTTCCGACAGCTCCATGTCCTGGAACTGCGAACGGGGGATGATCTGCACGTTTTGCGGGTTTGGCTGGCCGAAGGCGTTTTCCGGCAAGATCTGCACAGTACGCCGATCACCCGCCTTGAAGCCAAATATTGCGGTCTCGAAACCTGGCAACAGATTGCCGTCACCCACCTTGAATTTGGCCGGGGCCTTTTCAAACGTGCTGTCGACTGTGTCGCCGTTTTCCAGGCGCAAAGCAAAATGCAGGGTGACTTCCGTGTTCTGACCGATGCGTTGCTCGGTCAATAACTGTTCAGTCATTAACGGTTTCTCCGGTTTTCTTGCTCTTGAACATATCCAGCGCCAGCATGATTGCGCCCACAGTGATTGCACTGTCCGCAACATTGAAGGCCGGGAAGCCGTGTTCTTTCCAGTGCACGAAGATAAAGTCGATCACATGGCCAATGACGATGCGATCGTACAAGTTACCCAGCGCGCCACCCAGCACCAGTGCCAGGGCAATGGCCAGCCAGGTTTCATCGCGCCCAAGACGCTTGAGCCAGACAACCAGCACGCCACTGACCACGATGGCGATCAGGGCGAACAGCCAGCGCTGCCAGCCCGAACTGTCGGCCAGGAAGCTGAAGGCCGCACCGGTGTTGTACGCCAGCATCCAGCTGAAGTAGTCCGGAATGATCACGATCTGTTCGTACAATTCCAGCCGGTTCTCGAAGTAATACTTGCTGGCCTGGTCAATGACCAGGACCAGCAAGCTCAACCAGAGCCAGGACAAACGACCCAAACCTGCTTTAGGCATAGTGGCGAACCTCGCCGGTGCCGCTGATGTTATCTACACAGCGACCGCAGATCTCCGGGTGCTCGGGGTTCACGCCGACGTCTGCGCGGTGGTGCCAGCAACGGGCGCACTTGGCATGACCGGACTTGACCACTTTGAGCTTCAGACCAGGAACTTCGGTCACTACCGCATCAGCTGGCGCGTCCAGCAGAGGCGCGACGCTGGCCGTAGAGGTGATCAGTACGAAGCGCAATTCATTGCTCAGCTTCGACAGGTCAGCCACCAGCGAGTCTTCAGCATACAAGGTGACTTCAGCCTGAAGGTTGCCGCCAATCGCCTTGGCCGCACGCAGGTTTTCCATTTCCTTGTTGACCGCAACCTTCACCGCCATGATCCGCTCCCAGTAGGCGCGGTCCAGCTCGAAGTCGGCGGGCATTTCGCTGAGGCCCTGATACCAGGTGTTGAGCATCACCGATTCGTTGCGTTCGCCCGGCAGGTACTGCCACAGCTCGTCGGCGGTGAAGGCCAGGATCGGTGCGATCCAGCGCACCAGCGCCTCGGAGATGTGGAACAACGCGGTCTGGCACGAGCGACGCGCGGTGCTGTCGGCAGCCGTGGTGTATTGACGGTCCTTGATGATGTCCAGGTAGAAACCACCGAGCTCCTGCACGCAGAAGTTGTGGATCTTGGAGTACACGTTCCAGAAGCGGTATTCGCCGTAGTGCTCTTCCAGCTCGCGTTGCAGCAGCAACGCACGGTCCACGGCCCAGCGATCCAGGGCGAGCATTTCTTCCGGCGGCAGGATATCCGTCGCAGGGTTGAAGCCACTCAGGTTCGAGAGCAGGAAGCGTGCGGTGTTGCGGATCCGCCGGTAGGCGTCAGCGCTGCGCTGCAGGATCTGATCGGAAACCGCCATTTCACCGGAGTAGTCAGTTGCCGATACCCATAGACGCATGATGTCGGCGCCCAGTGAATCGTTGACCTTTTGCGGTGCCACGACGTTGTTCAGCGATTTCGACATCTTGCGACCGTTTTCGTCGACAACGAAACCATGGGTCAGCAATTCGCGGTACGGGGCGTGGTCATCCAGCATGCAGCCGGTCAGCAGTGACGAATGGAACCAGCCACGGTGTTGGTCGGAACCTTCCAGGTACAGGTCGGCGCGCGGGCCGCTCTCGTGACCCATCGGGTGTGAGCCGCGCAGCACGTGCCAGTGAGTCGTGCCGGAGTCGAACCAGACGTCCAGGGTATCGGAGATCTTGTCGTACTTCGGCGCCTCATCACCCAGCAATTCGGCGGCGTCCATCTTGAACCAGGCTTCGATGCCTTCTTTCTCGACGCGTAGCGCGACTTGCTCCATCAGCTCGACAGTGCGTGGGTGCAGTTCGCCGCTTTCCTTGTGCAGGAAAAACGGGATCGGCACGCCCCAATTACGCTGACGGGAGATGCACCAGTCCGGGCGATTGGCGATCATCGAGTGCAGGCGAGCCTGACCCCATGCTGGTACGAACTGGGTGTCTTCGATGGCTTTCACGGCCCGCTCGCGCAGGGTGTCGCCCACTTCAGGCTGCTTGTCCATGCCCACGAACCACTGCGCCGTGGCGCGGTAGATCAGTGGCGACTTGTGGCGCCAGCAGTGCATGTAGCTGTGAGTGATGGTTTCGGTGTCCATCAGGCTGCCGACTTCGGCCAGCTTGTCGATGATGTTCTGGTTAGCCTTGAAGATGAACTGGCCGCCAAAGAACTCAAGCGACTCCACATACACGCCGTTGCTCTGCACCGGGCTGATGATGTCGTCGTTGGTCAAGCCGTAGCTTTTGCTGATCACGAAGTCGTCGACGCCATAGGCAGGCGAACAGTGAACCACGCCAGTACCGGCGCCCAGCTCGACGTAGTCGGCCAGATACACAGGCGACAGACGGTCATAGAACGGGTGGCGGAAGTTGATCAGTTCCAGCGCCGCACCTGTTGTGGTGGCCAGGACCGTACCTTCCAGCTTGTAACGAACCAGACACGACTCGACCAGCTCCGAAGCCAGCACCAGCAACCTGTCGCCCACATCAACCAGCGAGTATTCGAACTCGGGATGAACGTTCAGCGCCTGGTTGGCAGGGATGGTCCACGGGGTGGTGGTCCAGATCACGATGGAGGCAGGCTTGCTCAGGGAATCCAGGCCAAATGCCGCAGCCAGTTTCGCCTCGTCGGCAATCGGGAATGCCACGTCGATGGTGGAGGATTTCTTGTCCTGGTATTCGACTTCAGCTTCAGCCAGGGCCGAGCCGCAATCGAAACACCAGTTCACAGGCTTGAGGCCCTTGAACACGAAGCCGCCCTTGACCATTTCCGCCAGGGCACGGATTTCCCCAGCCTCGTTGGCGAAGTCCATGGTGCGGTAAGGATTGCTCCAGTCACCCAGCACACCCAGACGGATGAACTCGGCCTTTTGACCTTCGATCTGTTCAGCGGCATAGGCGCGGCACAGCTCACGGGTCTTGTCCGCAGGCAGGTTTTTGCCGTGGGTCACTTCGACCTTGTGCTCGATCGGCAGGCCATGGCAGTCCCAGCCCGGAACATAAGGCGCGTCAAAGCCCGAAAGGGTTTTCGAGCGAGTGATCATGTCCTTGAGAATCTTGTTAACGGCGTGACCGATGTGAATATTGCCGTTGGCGTAAGGAGGACCGTCGTGCAGCACGAACTTTGGACGATCCTTGCCAATTTCGCGCAGCTTCTGGTACAGGCCAATGCTGTCCCAGCGCTGCAGAGTTTGCGGCTCGCGCTGGGGCAGGCCGGCCTTCATCGGGAAGGCGGTGTCCGGAAGATTAAGCGTGGCTTTGTAGTCGGTCATTTC
>Ga0247808_10001424_pt1 | contig 11550 bp, 17 predicted proteins | sample UWRJL089202R1_FD_179914 | JGI IMG/M metagenome (GOLD analysis project Ga0247808, IMG submission 179914) | Plant litter microbial communities from Arlington Agricultural Research Station in Wisconsin, United States - UWRJ-L089-202R-1 | ecosystem: Environmental > Terrestrial > Plant litter >... | reverse complement strand
TGGGATGTCACCTCACGAGTGAAGCTATCCCGTGACAGCCCGAGCCACTCATCCATTGCCTCATCATCGAAAGTGTTGGAGATGGCAAGCAGGTCGATGAGTCGGATGAGCGAGCCGGAAGAGAACTTTCCCCAGTTCGGAGCGCCATCCACAACCTCTAGCTCGCTACCCTGCCAAGAGATGTTGTCGGTTGCGCAGACGCATGATTCACGCTTCTTCTGTCCGAGTGCAGGCATCGCCGCAAGCTTCTCGATGAATCTCAGGAAGCGAGCAAATTCCTTCTTGCTTGCGCCCACGTAGTAGCGAATCTCTTCGGCGTTCTCGCGGAGGTAGACTGCCTCCCAGATGGCGCGCTTCCCAGTCGGAATGATGACATCAGGGTAGACATAGTGACGGGCGATACCCACCTCGCCAACGTCATCTGAACCCCAGCGCAAGCTTGTCATTGCGCGAGCATAGCAGCAGACCGTATATTTATCCAGCAACATACTTGCAATGAAAGACAGTTGCTAGTATGTTTGATATATCAAACGAAGGGATGTCAGCCATGACGTACTACATCACCACCTGCAACGAGTGCAAGACGCACGGCGTTGACACCTTCAGTATCAGCAAGTTCGGTGGCGGAAGCTACCGTCGTCCGGGTCGCTACTACCGCGCAGTCATCTGTCGTTTCTGCATCGAAGAGATGATGGAGTACATTACGAAGACCGAGAACGAGAACCGCGCAGTCGGCGCTCTCATCTCGGGATACACCGTCAGCCAGATTCGCCGTCAGGCAGAGATGATTGGCGAGCAGCGAGGACGCAACGGCGACTATGCATTCGGTGCGAGCGAGGCTAACCTGTACTGGGGCGACTACAAGCGCATGAACAAGCTCATGGCGGAGCGCATCGAGAACGAAACTGAGGAATACCTCAGAGGCTTCAACTCAGTCGAGCACTAATCGCTTTCGGTCGAAACCAGTGCCTCAGCAAGCTCAGCATCGATATTTCCGCTTGCCATAACTCGGACGGCTTTCTCACTCACTCCTTGGTGCAGAAGCTCAACAATGCGCTCTATGGGGAATAACTCATCTCGGTCGAGGTTGATGACGTACCACAACTGCGCGCGACCCAGAATACTGTCATAGTCACGGTTCTCCTTACGCGGTATCTTCCTGCCGATAGAGGCGAACCACCCCAGAGCATCGAATATCCTGATGACATCAGGCATGAGTCCAACGAACTCATCGCCGTCATGGACATTCATAAGGTTCTGATGCCAGATTTCGTCACCGTCAAATGTCGAGACTCGAAGACCCAGATTTTCACATACAATGCTTCCTCTGAGATACTCGTCAAATGTGATACCGCTCACGAGATAGTCACCTCCCGAGCAAGTGAAGCGTCAACACCGTTGTCGATGTATCGCTGGATGTGCTCCATATTCCAGACATCGTTCTCAAAGAAGGACAGGGCTTCTGGGTTGTCATAGACCTTACGCAGACGACGGCTGTAATCACCGATATCCGGCTCGTACAGCATCCTCCCGTGAGCATGTCGAGCAGAGAGCCGACCACCCTTCATACCGAGCCAGAACAGCGCCTCAGCGCGCACACGGCTCATGTCATCGTTCTCCATGCTGTCAGTGGCACGGAGGATCTTCAATGTCACGACATCAGCCATAAGCGCCAACGAAGGAAGCCTGATACCGCCGAGTTTGTAGAGTATCGATTCCCGTGCAAGCGCAGCTACAAGCAGATCATTACCGCCAACAGCGAATGAGCCGAGACGCTCACGATCAAGGGTGCTCACCCACGCTTCACAGCGCTTGTGGACACGGCTGTAGATAAGCCTGTCCACCGCATCGCTGATTGTTCGCATACCCCACGTTACCGCATATACCAGTTGCGGTCAAAAGCAGACAACCCGGCACTCATAAGAGATACCGGGTTGCGAGAGTTACTGGGTTAGCTGGATACGGCGAAGAAGCCGATGAAGAAAACGAGGACGCTGACACCCGCGACGATAGCCTGTGCGTTCGGGCGCTTCTTGCCGAAAGCCTGCTGAAGCCACATCCAGATAGTCGCAACGAGTCCAACAACGAGGGCGGCGATGGTAACGACTGTGGCGATAAGTTCGATGGTGCCCATTGTGTTCTCCCTTGTCTGGCTGGCTTGTTACTAGAACACTAATTGCTTTTATTTTAGTTGTCAAGTGACAAGTTTATTTATCCTCTCTAGACAGATAAGGCAAGTGCTACCGATGCGTCGATATCGTTCTCTAGGCACTGGGCTATGAAACCCTCATCCCAGATACCAGCCTCGTAGAAAGGAAGCAGATCGGGGTTGTTGTAGACACGACGGAGAAGATCGACATCTTCATCGAAGTACGGCTCGTGATAGATGCGCTCAGTGATGTAGCCGATAGAATCCGGCTCATAGATACCCCACCACAGGAATACCTCGGCGCAGTACGAGGCGTACTCGCGCAGAGTAAACTCCCAGTACACGTTCGCAACCTCCTGATCGAGACGGAACCCTAGATGGCTGTCCATCTTTCCTCCCTCTCGACGCATTCTCTCGCGTGCCTGCACAGCGACGATTATCTTCTCATCGGTGGCAAATCTCCCAAGTCCTGAACGGTCGATTGATGCAAGCCAGCTACGTGAGGCATCCATAGCGGCAGCAGCCTGTGCCGGGGTGGGGTCGATATACGGCTCGAACTCGGTCATGGGGAGGCAACCAGTTCAGCCGCCATCGCAGCATCTACACCTTCAGCAATGAATCGTTCGATGAGTTCGAGTTCCCAGATTCCGACCTCGAAGTAGGGATGTGCTGTTGGGTTGCTGTAAACCGTCTCCAGACGGGTGATGAGTTCATTCATTGACACAGCGCCGGTATTCGCAGCCCTTTGCGGCTCGACATACCTGACTAGCTCTCGGTCATCGTTGCAGTGCAGCCACCAGAACATCACCTCGGCGCGCAGAGGTAGGAACACGGAGTATCCAGCGCCGTCGATATTCGCCGCCTGCATAGCGCTGACAAGGGCGTTCTCGACCTCCCAAGCGGCTTCACGCTTGATATCTGTGGCGTTGACCCCGAGACGCTCACGGGCTTGCGTGGCGATGAGGACTTCTCCATTCACAGCAAAGCTACCCAGAGGTGAACGATCCAACGTGGAAAACCAGACACGGCTTTCCGCCAGAGCGTCGTTGACCAGATTGGTGACAGTGATGGCTAACTGCTCGCGCGCTCTCATTGCCGTATCACTACATCAGTGGCGAGAGAAGGATCAACATCAGTGGCGATGCATTCGTTGATGAAGCCAATGTCTTTGATACCCGAAGCGATGTACGGAGACATGGCAGGGTTGGCTCGTTCCGCCGCAAGAAGGGCGCGATGTGCCTCCACCGCAGCAATGCCGTCGTAAGGGGTCTTCATAAACGGGCTGCTGACAAGGATTGAATCCATGTCGATGAGAATTTCAGCCATGATGAAGCCTTTCGTTAGATACAACCACTCTACAGGGACGGTATTACCGCTGTCAAACCAACCTGTAACGAAATAAGTCAGTGATAAGACAGCGATGTCGCCATCTCAGGGTCGATACCGTGAGAGATGCAATGCTCGATGGTGTCGTTATCCCAGAATCCCGCGCGGTAGAAATCATGCTTGTCCGGGTTGCCGTATACCTTGTACAGCTTCTCGACCATAGCAGCTACAGCCGGATCTTTCTGTAGCCAGATGTCCACGGTCTTGCCGATGTGCTCACGCTGGGTATCAATGATGCTCCACCAGAACATCACCTCGGCACGCAACGAAGCGTACTCATCAGCATGAGTCATATCCCTGCCGATTCGAGAAAGCTCGTAATGCATATGGTCGTCAATGACCCAACCGGCGCGGGAACTCTTATTGACTTCCTCGTAGTCCATTCGCTCACGAGCCTGAACAGCAACCAGAACTTCCTTGTCGATGGCGAACGTCCCGAGCGGCGATCTGTCTAGCGTGGAGATGAACTCACGGGACGCTCTCAGAGCGGCTTCTCCGGCAATGTCATCTTCCTCGGAGAAAAGCCTTCGGAAACCATGAGGGCGCGATCCGCCAGCAGAAGCCAACCTCTCTATGATTATGCCCATTTCTCCGCCATACCTCAGTCTCAGTATACGTGTCCCTGTTATTAAGGTTCACCTTACCTGTGGAGTCTAAGGCAAGCGGTTGGCAATAACAAGAGCAGCTTCCCAGAGTTGCACAGCACTCACGCAGCACTGGACTGCTGCGTGATGCGCCCCGCGAATCTCGAAGCCAAAGAAGTACGGCGAACCGATATAAGCGCTGCGAATCTCCGATAACTTGATTCGAGCCTGCTTGAGTTCCTGCTCAGCCATGCTAATAGCAGCCTGTCGATTCGCACTGCGCTTCTGTATGGCATCAATGAACATCTTGGCTTGGACAGACACCGCTGCTGCGTCTGTCGCCGCCTGAGCGAGTTCCTCAGCCTGATTTGACTCACGAATCATTTCTCTGCGTGCGCCCATTAGCAAGCCTCGTCAGTATCAAATGTAGAAGTCATGTGACGATTCTACTACGAATCGTAGCTAATGTCCAATGTGATATTTCCTACAACAAAAGCTGTGGCTATCTACAAACGATTAGCTCTAAGCCTAGAACGGAACATCCGCAATATCGAGGGCAGCAGTCCATGAGCGCACTACCGCCTCCTGACTCTGGATGGCGGAATACCGACAGGCGGTGATGTGCTTACGAAAGAACAGAGGGCGACCAACCGGAATGGCTTCTATCTCGGCAAGCTTAATTTTAGCCATAGTCAGATTTCCTTCGGCGTGCGCGACATCAGCGATGGTGATACCTCGTTCGCCCATCGCCTCGATAAACGTACCGACAAGGTAGACCTCATTGAGAGATGCAAGGGTCATATCGGCATAGCCGGATACCCGATCAGCACTTCGCCTCATCGCCTCCTGCAACAGCCTACTGACACCCATCAGCATTCACCGGGGGCGATAGGATATGACTTTTTCATTTCAGAACTATATGCCCTCATCACCTTCCAGTCAATATATCCAATTGAGGATTACTACAACAAAACCTGTGACTACCTACAAACCCACGTCGCCAGTCCGCGCTAAACTAAGGTTATGGCAAACACGACACCCACCCCAGTCACAGACAAGAACGGCAAGCAGACCACCGTTCACCGTCGTACCGCGCCACCAGTTGTCAACGGGCGCGCATTCATCGGAGCACCACCCCGACCTGTACTCAATCCTAACGACAGCTTCGACTCAAAGAACTACGCAGCACACTATGTAGACCCAGAGACGTACACAACGGACAAGGGTATTAACTACAACGTGGAGTCACGTCCCGGTTTCGTTGGAGCCGACCAGTTCACCGTTCATGTTGACGGGCGCGAGCCAGAGACGGTACAGATGCACGAGAACGGTTACTTCATGTCCCGTGGCGAGCGCATGGGTAAGACACTCGATGAAGTCGCCAACAACATCGCTTGGGTCTAGCTAGTTCTTAAAGAACGAAAGCAGCCCACGCTTCTTCGGGTTCGCTGCTTCCTCTTTGCGTCGCTTTGATTCCGCGATGTTACGAGCTACCAGACGATCTGACTCAGCCCAAGCCTTCAAGCGCTTCGCACGAACGGAAGGATACTGCTCGGCGCATATTTCCAGCGCCTCTCGAACGGTCTGAGGATAGTTGCCATCGGTGTTGTAATAGCGGTCGCCATAGGCAATAGCCGGAGTGTACCCGTTCACCGTCTTACCGACCACAACATAAAGCCGTTCGTCGTTCACCCGAAACGGCAGACCGCTGGAACGGATGGTGGGTGAGAGGAAGGTTGCAACACGCTCTACAGAAGCAACGAGTTCGTCATCGACACCGGCAGAGAGATCCACGCTGAACGGAACCAAGGTGTACTCACTCGAACCGTTGTTGCCATCTTCCAGACTGATGACAGAGAGCTTATCGGAGGTGCTCACCTGAGCAATCCATCCCTCTACAGCATTATGCAGTTCGAGCGAGCTTGCACCTGAACTGATGATGTCATGCACCTCAGCAGGGGTTGCTGTTCCCGCTTCGATGTTCTTGAAGGCGATGACCTCTTTGATGATGTACGCCTCGGTTTCCAGACGCTCGTGTTCGATGAGCATAGGAACGAGCGCTTCAACCTTATCGGTGTACTCCTTGTGCTTAGCCGCCAGTTCTTCGGCAGAGAGCGCCAGATACTCTGGGTTCAGGAAGCGTTCGTTGTACATGACGGGAAGTATAGCCGTCTAGATACTAACAATCAAGCAGCGCGGGATGTGAGCATCTCTTTAGCAATGGCAGCGTCCACGTCAGACGCAATGCAATCGGTGATGAAATCCATGTCCCAGATGTCTGACTCGAAGAAGGAAAGCGCATCCGGGTTGTCGATTATGAGTTCCAGTTGCGTCATCGTCTCGTCCACACCACCCATGTCTCGGCGTAGGTCGTTGACATATGAGGGGTTGCCCGTCTGCGTTATCAGCTTCCAGAGATAAAGCTCGGATGTCACGTCGATGATGAGTTCTTCGTCGTACCCGGACTCGAACGTCCCTTTGAACAACTCCATCATTCTGCTCTCGAAAATCTCCGTGACATCCATCGACCACTTAGAGCGGTCGAAGTGAGCTTCCTCGTCGTAGGCATCCTGAGCACGGATGAGAATAAGGCGCTCACGGTTGGAGGCGAACCGACCCAGAACGGAACGGTCGAGAGAGTCAACCCAAGATTCAGCAGCACTCATGTAGGTGTCAGCGATCTCGACATACGAGTCGATGAAGAAGTCGCTGTGCATCGTTGAGCCTTCCGGTTGAGTGATTATAGATAAACACTACTTGGGTAGCAGAACTATGTCAACTAGCCGTTCTTCAAGGAGGCGAGAAGCTCGATGTCAACGCCGCTCTCAAAAGCAGTCTTCAACTGCAACGCGGTGAAGCCTGAGTTGACCAGCCGGATAGCGTCGTCTACCGGGCACAGCGTGGCAGCGAAGAGCGTGTCGTGGATTCCCTCCAAGAGCTTGTCATAGTAGGGAGCGTTCGTGAGCCGCTGAACGACCGGAATCACAGCTTTCTGCTCATAGATGGTTTCACCTGTACCGAAACCATGATCGACAGCGATGTACCATTTGGATTCGGCGTTCATCTTCATCACAACCCCGGTCATCAGGAGTTTGTGGAAAGCATTATCTGATTCCATCACGCACTCTTTCGGTTTTGGAGAGCGCGTACATCACTGTCTCCGTCAAGAAGCGCGGTCATCAGGTCGAGGTCGATGTCATTATCCTTGGCGGCAATGATGGACTCGCGCTTAGCGCCAGCAACGATAAGACGGATAGAGGAAAGCATGTACTCCACCGCTTCCTCGTCACGACCCAGAGTGAATGCGCTGCGGAACCAGTTCTCGTACCGACCATCCACGGCGATAGGCGCGAAGTTGTTCTGCTTGACTACCTCGGCAACCAGACGGGTGCCATTGCGCCACCCCAGAACCCTCAGCGGAAGAAGAACGACTCGCCCTTCATGTTGCGGGGTTATCTCGTCATCGAACATATTGTGGCAGACAAGCCAGTTCATCAGAGCGGCGCGAGCAACGGCATCAGCCCCACTGTGCTTCTCCCATGCCCACTTATACTGAGCGCCTACCTCGGCGGCGAAGTTGTTATGGAAATTCCGCTTCGACAGCGTATCCGTCGTCAGCACATCTTTGAGCGCCTCATGCACGAGCAGAACATCCTCACTGCTGGCTTTATCTACGCTATGGGGAATTTCCCAAGCCGGTACGCCTCCGAACATGGCTACCTTAGTGGTCTTGCGGAGATACTCTCGTTCCTGTCTCCTTCTGACCAGCCAGTCACCATTGATAAATGTGACAATGAGATAGAAAGCACCGAAGCAGTACATCAGGACGTTGAAGAAAAACTCCAATACGCGGATGAGGATTTCCTTCACGACTTTCAACTTTCAGATAGAGATAAATCCACTATAGAGAGTTAGTTACAAAGTGTCAACTATAGTTGGCGGCGGTCAACCACTTAAAAGAACAACGCGCGACTGCCCTATGAAATGCAGCCGCGCGTTGCCGGTCTAATGTGGTGCTGGCGTTATGCCTTCACACCCATCTGTGCGAGAAGGTCAACCTCGGGGACAGGTGCCGGAGCAGCCCCTAGATCAGCCTGTGCGCCAGAGATGGCGTTCTGCACAAGTGCGCGACGTGACTCGGTGAATGCCGTCTTGATGGCAACCTCGCCGTTCTCCATCGTACCGAGTTCCTTGGCACGCTGCGCGCGTCCCCAACGGTCAGCGGCAACAATACCCTCGCACTGAACCCGAACGGAGTCAATGATGGCGAATACGCTTGCCTCGGAGATGACGGACAACTGAGAAGCCATTGCAGTTGTCGCAACAGCCTCACCCGTAGCAGCCGCACTCGCCTGAATGAGACGGTTTGTGCCTTCCTGCAAGTTCTTGCCCAACTCAGCGCCGCGCTTGGCGAGAGCAGCCTGCTGCCATGAAGCAAGCGCAACACGACCCTGCGGAATACCCATCGTGCGGAACTGCTTGATGCGCTCACGGATGGTGGAGGAAACGAGAACTAGGTTACGCGAGGTGGGAGCCTGAGCGAAGCCTAGGAAGAACTGCTGTCGCCAATCGAACCATGCACGATCCAGCGTGGAAACGCCGTTGGCGTAATCCGTGTGGATGGTGCGAAGCTCGTTGATGCTGATGGTCTTGCCGTTGTACTCGACCGTCTGGAGTCCATCCTTTCCGCTCTTCTTCTCAGCCTCGACAAGCGCTGCGTCGATGACGGCGAACTCGGTACGGGCGACCTCAACAATCTCTTCGAGAGCCGCGAGAACAGCAACAACCTCTTCGAGAGTCTCAGCACTGATCTTGTAGAGAACCTGTCCACGGGTAACGTTGTCTGCGAGGTCGATCTCCATCGCGCGTGCCTTCTCTTCCAGCATCTCCATCTTGCGGATGATGGGCTGCGCGTCACGCGCCATCGACTTGATGGAATAGCCAGCGCCACGGAAGAACTTGCCGACCTTCTCAACGAAGCCCTCAAGCTCCTTGTTGCGGTACTTGGCGGCGTAGCCATCGAGGTTGCGGAGCAGGTCGTTGACCAGAGCCTCAGCGTCAGGGATCTTGATGTCGCGCTGTGCCTCCAACACCTGAATGGTGGCGTTGTTGAGCTTCACGAGAACCGGGCTACCGAAGTCGGAGACGGCGTTGGCATCGTGAACCATCTTGGTAGCTACTGCCGGAGCATTGCGCTTGAGGTCAGCCAACTGCTCCTTGCTGATGAGGTCGCGGAAGCTCGTCTTCGCCTCTTCATGCGTGGTTGCAGCAGCGTCCTCCGGGCTGATGTTGATGAGAGCAGTCTCGATAGGGCTAGCCTTCTGCGGGTTGCTCTCGGGAGCGCCAAGAAGCGCGCTCATGTCTACGTTAGGGATTACGGATTCGGACATTGGTTAGTTCTCTTTCTGGTAAATGGATTTTACGTTCGGTGATTCCATTGCACTCTGAAGTGAGTCCAATGCAACCCTAAATTCGAGGTCTTTACTTGCGTTGACCTGTTTGATGTTCTCGACTAGTTGAAGCTCGACGGAGTTGACAGCGTTACGGACATCGGTGAGACGTTCCTCTGGCTCTGGCCAGAGCTTCTTGTCTTTGATGATGTCGATGTAGTATCCAGAGCCGAGCGCCTCGTTGAGCTTCTTGTACTTGTCTACGTACTCAATCTCAGCAATACGAACCTGACTTGCCGTTCCCTTACGCTCGATGCGCTCGAACAACTGCTGCGTGTTGGTTACAATCCGCGCCAACTCGGGGCGAAGTGAGCCTTCCTTCAAGCGGTCATGCTCGATAGCGATCTTCTGTAGATCCCTGACCAGCTTTCCCAGACCCTCGGGAATTGAACCGGATAGACGTGACGTGATGGCATCAACCACCAGCTCACCTTCCTCGTCACGCTTGCGCTTGCGGCTGATAGCGACGATTCCGGTCGTCAGAACAGCAATGACAATGACAACCGGAAGAATGACCCAGAGAGGGTTGAATCCCATTGCATCGTCACCACCACTGAACCCGATACCGCCGCTAGGAATCTCTTCCACGGCATCCACAGACTCGATAATGTTGTCCTGTAGAGCGCCACCGTCATTGAACGGGGCGTAAGCAGCCGTGGATAGTTCTGTAGCGTCATACTTGTCAGATGCAAAGCCGGGGTTGCCACCCTCCTGATAGACCAGCACAGTCTCGTACTGACCGTTCACCTGATTGAGAATCTGTTCGGCAATATCGGTGGATGACAGAGCGCCACCCACCGAATCACTCGGCAGAACCACAACGGCGATGTCGGTAACGTCAATGGCATCAGCGATGGTTGACGACGACACGGAGCCACCGCCAACATACACGTTGGAACCACCTAGCGCATTGACCGCTTGGTCAATGTAGTAGTCCGACGAGTCGGCAGAAGCGGACTGGGCGGCGGCAACGCTAAGTACCGCACCGCCGACCAGTGCCACTAACACCTTGCTCATATTCTTCATCAGAATGTTTCTCTATCCCTTAGAAGTTGTTGATGACCTGTTTGAAGATGGATTCAAGCTGCGTAGGGTCAGTAGCGTCGAATACCTGACCACCACTCGCCTTGGCGATAAGCTCAAGGGTCGTCAAGTCCGCACCCGCGCCATAGGCAATCGGGAAGACACGAACCTGAGCGCCATCCGAGCTTTCACCCGAAGTGGAGTTGATCTTGATCAGAAGGGTTTCGAGCGAGGTGCTGCTACCGGCATCCTCACCATCCGTCAGGACGATAATTGCGTTGATGCGACCTTCCTCAGCGTTATCCTGCATGTACTTGTAGGAGGCGAGAATCGAGTCGTAGAGCGGGGTACCACCCTTGTCTGCCTTGTACAGATCCTTGATGTCGTCCTTCAAATTCTCCGCATCAGAACCCAGAGGGCTGAACTCACGGACGACGATGACGTTCTTGTCGTACTTGGAGGGGTTGTCGATATCACTCGTGAACGCCCATACACCAACCTCGTCCGTACTACGGAAGTGGTCGATAGTTGTCTGAACACCGGCAACAGCACCATCGAGCTTGGATTCGTTGTTGATACCACTACCCTCGTTCATAGATTTGGAGATATCCACAAGTTCCAGAACAGCGGAAGGCTTGCGAATCTCAGTCCACTGATCCTTGGCAGCAGAGACAACTGATGCGTCGGGCTGCGGGAGAGAGATAGCTGGCTGTGCCGGGTCGATACCGTTCTGCTTGGTGAACAGGTCACCGAGAGGAACCGACTCGTCCAGCGGACGGAAGCCGTAGGAAGGAAGTGACTCCTGTGCCGTCTTGGTCTGTAGGAATGCGGCGAACGCATCGCCAGCCGCCTTCTTGTCAGCGGTCACCCACGGCGAGTTCAGGACGGTGACGGGGTTGTCACTCCATACCGAACCACCTTCGGGGTAGACAGCAACAAGCTTCTCCTTCGGCGGGGT
>Ga0247808_10001422_pt1 | contig 11570 bp, 9 predicted proteins | sample UWRJL089202R1_FD_179914 | JGI IMG/M metagenome (GOLD analysis project Ga0247808, IMG submission 179914) | Plant litter microbial communities from Arlington Agricultural Research Station in Wisconsin, United States - UWRJ-L089-202R-1 | ecosystem: Environmental > Terrestrial > Plant litter >... | reverse complement strand
ATTTGTTTCGCCAATATCTTTTAGGTCAAATTTTTCAATCTTTCCTTTAAAGACAGCTTTCGGAAAACGATGGCTTTCTACGTAATTATCGTTAAAATGTTCTTTCATCAAGTCCATTTTAAAATCGAAATCTTTGATGATAACAGCACAAATCAGCGTGCTTGTTTGAGGTTCCAGAACAATAGTTCCGAGCTTATTTACTGCTTTTACTTCTTCGAAAAGAGGGACAGAAGCTTCAAAATTTACAATCGCCGTACTGGTTTTAAATTTATCCTGAGCTCCTATTGAAAATACAGTAAAAAGTAACATTAATGTAGTTCTTTTCATAATCGTCAGCAATTAAACAATTATGTCATTCCAACTTTCTAAGAAGATTGTAAAAAAAATGCAGTTGATCTTAAAAAAACAGAATGGCAGAATTCCGTAAAAAAATGTACTAACTAGCACATTCTACTTTAAAGTTACGAAATTCTGCCACTCGCAGTTTTTGATATTGTGCTAAATATTTGTGAAATATTTAATCGCATGTTGTTTTTTCAAAGTAAAACTTTTAAGAAGCTTCTACTTCTGTACAGATTTCGATTAAAAATCCGTCCAGATCTCTTAAATAGGCTACTACTTGTCCCCACGGTTTTTGTTTGGGTTCGCTAACCAATACAGCACCAAAAGAAGTTGCTTTTTGTACTGTTTCAGGAACATCGTCTGTTATAAAACCTAATTCTATGGCAAAAGGTTTGTCTTCTAAACTGCTGTCCAGAAAACCTTCGGGAAGGTTTTGACCTGCCAGACCTTTTGAAGCAAATGAAATCGTAGTTTCACCTGTACTCAATTCTCCATAATCATTTCCGGGAGCAATAAATTTTCTTGTAAAGCCAAATGCATTTTCGTAAAACGTAATCGACGCTTCTACATCTTCAACGTATAAAATTGTATATCCAAATTTTATCATTTTAATTTCATTTAGTTAATTAAAAAATCTGTTCTTACGTTGCAAAGTTCTCAGGTAAATTTATAATCCAATCTCCAGCAAAACATTGTACTTGTCTAAACTTGCCAGGTCTTCAATAGAATTAATATTGGTAATCTTAGCGTGTTCTTCTACTTCTTTTTTAGATTCGATTTGTTTAATACATTTTCTAAAACGGCGTACTTCATCTAAACTGGATAAAATAAGTCCGGGAACCTGCACACTTTTACCTTCCTTATCTTTTGCAACCATAGTAAAGTACGAAGAATTACAATGCTTTACAACTCCAGTCTGAATATTTTCGGCTTCGACACGAATTCCAACGATCATAGAACTTTTTCCAACATAGTTCACAGAAGCTTTCATGGTTACCAATTCACCTACTTCTATTGGTTTTAAAAAATTCACAGTATCAACCGAAGCGGTTACACAATAGTTTCCACAGAATTTTGATGCAGAAGCAAAAGCAATCTGATCCAGTAATTGCAAAATATAGCCTCCGTGAATTTTACCGCTAAAATTGGTGTGCGATGGCAGCATTAATTCTGATATACTAATTTTTGAGGAAGAAACGGGTTTAAAATCTCCAGTCATGTTTTTATTTTTAATATTATTTTTTATTGCAACGATTGATTCTCATCTTCAACAGAAGCTCTTGTAACGATGTTTTCAGGAAGTGACTTTTTAGCCTTTGCTCCCATTTTTTTTAATTTTTCAACACTCGAAATTAGATTACCTCGCCCATCAACAAGCTTACTCATGGCATTCTCATATTCTGTTTTGGTATCCTTAATTTTGTTTCCAATCTTTACTAAATCCACAACAAAGCCTTCAAACTTATCATAGAGCGCTCCTGCCTGTCTGGCTATTTCAAAAGCATTTTCCTGTTGCTTTTGATTTGCCCACATGCTATCGATGGTTCGCAATGTTGCTAATAATGTACTTGGTGTAACAATTACTATGTTTTTATCGAATGCTTTGTTGTATAGAGCTGCATCTTCGTTTAACGCAATGGCAAAAGCGGGTTCTATTGGAATAAATAGCAATACAAAATCAGGGCTTTCTATTTGGTACAAATCATGGTAGTTTTTGTTACCAAGCTGCTCAACATGTCTTTTGATGGAGTTGACATGTTCTTTTAAAAATTCAATTTTCAGTATTTCTGATTCTTCATTTACCCATTTTTCATACGCGACCAGAGATACTTTAGAATCGACAATCATTTTTTTACCATCCGGTAAATTGATTACCACATCAGGAAAAACTTTATTACCTTCTATTGTGGTAAAACTTTGCTGTACTTCATATTCTCTTCCTTTTTCTAAACCGGATTTTTCTAAAACACGTTCCAGAACCAGCTCTCCCCAATTTCCCTGCATTTTACTGTCACCTTTCAACGCTTTCGTCAGGTTTAAGGTTTCTTTGCTCATTTGAGCATTCATTTCGCTTAGACCAACAATTTGCTGGCGTAAAGCGGCATGATAATCGATACTTTCTTTATGGGTTTGTTCTACCTTTTGCTCAAAACCGTGTATTTTATCCTGTAATGGCAACAGGATGTTTTTCATGTTTTCGCTGTTCTGCTCGGTAAATTTTGCTGACTTTTCTTCGAGAATTTTATTGGCTAAGTTTTCAAACTCTTTGGTAAACTTGTCCTGTAATTCATTGATTTCGCTTTTTTGCTCTTTGTGGCGCTCCCAAAGGTTTTCAAAATCTACTTCTTTTTTAGAAAGCTGAATAGCAAGACTGTCTTTTTCTGTACGGATATTTTCTTTCTCTGAATGACTTAACTGCAATTGCTTTTCGAAATTAATCTTGTCGCTTTCAAACTGATTTTTCTGCGCTTGCAATTGATTTATACTGGCATTTAAACGCTCCTCCAAACTCACTATTTCTGTTTTGGATTTTGCTAAAAAAAGGGCTTTCCCCAGGTAAATACCTAAAAATAAAGCAATAACAAAGCCCAAGATAAACGGGAGGATATCAATCATTCTAAACTTGTTTTTTAGTAAAAATACACAATATAAAAGAAGACAGAATTTTTAGAATCAAATTTTTAATAATAAATCTCAATTCTAAATTAATTAAAAATAAAAAATGCTTACTCACGCAACCTTTCTTGAAGATTACCATCTTGTAAATATAATGTAACTAAAATTATACGATGAAAAGAATACTGTTATACTTATTTATAGCTTTAGGATTAAATGCTTGTTCACTGAGTAATAATGACGATGTTCCTGCTGATTGCGGAAAATATGAAGATGTATCTTTTACAGGAGTGCCACTTTTGTGTCACTACGCTTCTAAGGCTTTACAAACAAATCCAATTGCTATAGTAATTGATTCACAGGAAAAACTGGATGCCAATTTCACAAAACACGAAAACTCTTGTCCGAATGCCGGAGATTCGACTATAGATTTTTCTAAACAACTTTTAGTAAGTATTTATGCAGGACAGAAACCAACAAATGGTTATGAAATAAAAGTGGCATCGCTTATTGAAAATAAATGCGAGATTGTTGTTAATTATTATGAAAAATCTCCTCAATCCGGTGAAGAAATAACAAGAACCCCAACTTATCCGTCTACTTTTTTATTGGTTCCAAAAACGGCTAAACTTTTTGTTTTTACTAAAGTTACAGAGAACCAAGACAATATTGTTATTGGAACTTTTGCTAATAAATGCATCGGTGAAGACTGCAGAAATTTTTACCAGATAAATGATTTCAGCATACTTAAATTTCAGGATGTAGCGGCAGGAAACTATAACTTCGATCAATACAAATATACAAGCACAACCAAAAAAGGAGATTATACCGCGCTTGTTAAAACTGTCCCTACCGAAATACTAAAACTTACGGAAGAAACAAAAACATATGGTTACCGGACGCATCTGATCAAGGAGGTGTATACTTTCAGCTTCGTCAGGGAAATAAGGTGACAAAAGTTTTTATCGACAATCATGACACCAAAGATCAAAGTGAAGAAATAAAAGCCTTTAAAAAAGAAATTCAGGAAAAAATTAAAAGTTTAAAATAATAATCATGAAAAAGTTAGTATTGCTTTTTATAACATTTGGTCTGTTTTCTACTGTTTACTCATTAGATTCAACTAAAGTAAATTCAGGTTCCATTATCAATAAATGGACATGGGAAAAATCTATTGGAGGACCAAGTAATCCTTATATCGCTACACCTAAGACTAATGGTTACAAGAAAAAAATAGTTTTTACAGAGGATGGAAGAATCATTACCTATAAAGACGATATAGAAATTAGAAACAGCGCTTATGAACTTACAAAAGGAATAAGCGTACTTGATAATTCAGAACATGACCTGATTACATTTGAAGGAAGAACTTATGTTATCGAAAATCTTGATAATCAGAATTTAACAATCGTATGCAACGGTGAAGATGCTAGCAGATCTATCTTTAAAAGGTAGTTTTGTAAATTAAAATTGTTATTTTTACAGAAGTAAATTCACTTATTTTTTGAAAGACGACTTAGAAATATATATCAGGCAATGTATGCAAAATGACAGGGCAGGACAACTGAAAATCTATCAGCTGTTCTCTCCTGTGTTGTATGGTATATGTCTGAAATATATGAAAAATGAAGATGATGCCAAAGACGTATTTCAGGAAGCCTTTGTAATTGCGTATCAAAAAATAAATCAATACAAATTTGAAGGAAGTTTTGAAGGCTGGCTCAAGCGAATTTTCATCAATAAACTGATAGAAACGCTGAACAAGAAGAAAAAAGAAAGTTTTTTTTTGGACGTTTTCGATCCTGATACAGATTATGTAGCAGAGGAGGAATTAGAAATCATGCCTGTTGAACAGGAAAAGTTGTTAGAATATATACGGGATTTACCCGATCAGTACAGGATGGTTTTTAACTTGTATGTTTTTGAGAAAATGAAACACAGAGAAATTTCCGAATTATTAAATATATCTGAAGGAACGTCAAAATCAAATTTAAACAGAGCAAAGCGAATTTTGCAGAAAAGAATTTTGAGCATAAAAAATTTTAAAATAGCATGAAAAAGCAAAATATAGAAGAAATTTTTTCATCAATAGAACACTTCTCCAGTGTTCCACCTCCGGAATTATGGGGGCAAATTGAGGAAAAACTAAACCAGCCAAAAAAGAGCAAAAAAGCTATTATTTGGTGGGCTGCTGCTGCATGTTTATTAGTAGGACTAATGGTTCCGACTGTTTTACATTTTAACTCAGGCGCTGACATCAATACCTTCAATACTGATTCTAATAATACTGTAGTTCTGGAAGAGAAAAATTCAGGTGCCGTTAAAAATAGTTCAACTAATAAAAATACGGACACTAAATCTAATACAGTACAAGAGAACACAACCAAACAAATTGTTAACAGTGAAAATGGCGATGCTAAAAATATTGACAAAGAAACTATTGGCGAAAAAGTAATTGAAGCACAAAGCGCTAAAACAGCAACTGCTGCAATAGAAAATTCACCAGAAAAAAATAACACAACTAAGGTTCAAAACACTACTCTAATTTCGAATGCAGTAACAAGAACTGCACATTCTGAAGCTAAAAAAGCAACTAATCGTGATGTCGTTTTAGATTTAAAACCAACTGAAACGCGTTCATATAATCAGGCTGTTGCAGTAAAATCAAATACTTCTAAAAAAGAAAACACTTTCGATGATGTATCAAAACAGCAAATGACAACTGCAGAGAAAAACAATTTGAATAAGGCCGTGGCAAACCAAAGCTTTTCGCCTAAGACAACAGATAAAATTGCTGTTTCATCTACAGATCCTATTTCAAAAAAGGAGAAAGATCTTTTGGATAAAGCTGTAGCGGAAAATACTTTTAAAACAAAAAAACAAAAGTCATTTATTTCAACTCCTGAAAAACAGCTTTCAGGTTCTGTTTTAGATGAAAAAGCAAATACTAAAAACAACACTGCTATTGCTTTGAATGGTTCTAATTCTGTTTTGAATGAGAAGCAAAATAAAAACAATCAAAATGCAGTTAATCCTAATTTTAACTCTACAGCTTTAGAAAAAAGTATTGCAGATAATACCGCTGTAAATGGCAATTCTAAGAATGCTTCTAAATTTGGTGATGCTTTAACGAAACAAGATTCAGTTCAATTGGCAGAGCTTCAAAATTTAGAAAAAGGAATAATCGTTGCTGAAGTTACCAAAGAAGAAAAGGAAAAAGAAGACAAAGCTGTTCCTAAATCTGAAAAATGGGATCTTGGTGTTTTTGCTGGTGTTGCTAATTCTGAGAACTATAAAAACGAGAAAACACTTGGTAACGTAAACGACTCCAAACAAAGTAATTCGTATGGTGTTAAAACCAGATATAAGATCAACAAAAAATGGGCTGTAGGTTCTGGATTAAAATTTAACGAACTAGGTCAAAGCATTGCTAATGTTGCGTACATGAGTACAAAAAACGAAGCTTCATTTAGCCAGAGCGATTATTTGAATCAAAGTGTTACGGCAGTAAAACCGCATATTGCAAATAATTCTAATTATGTTTTTATATCGAATACTACCCGAAACTCGTTTAAAAGCAATAACATTGAAACTGGAAATGTAAATCAGAGCTTAAAATATATCGAAATGCCTTTAGAGGTTTCTTACGCGGTTTTAACTTTAAACAAAGCCAGTGTAAGCTTAAACACAGGAGGTTTTGTTGGTAAGCTGGTTTCTAATAATGTTTCGCTAAATGGTACTTCTATTGGTGAAAACATCGATGCTAATGATTTTGTTTATGGTTCTGTTTTGAGTAGTACAGTGCAATATCGTGTTTATAAAAAGACGAATCTTTTTGTAGAGCCTGCTATGAATTATTATGTGAATCCTTTAAATAATCAATCTTTCAATCAGTTTCAATGGGGATTGAATTTTGGATTGAATGTTTCATTTTAATATTTTTAATCTAATTTTTATTGTATTTTTCTAAAAAATAACTTTAAAAATAAGTCCTTACTAATGAGCATTCAAAATAATTGGAATGACCAAAAATCACTTCCGGCTGACTTACTATTAGCAAAAGAACAGATTTATGATGTTTGTGGTCTTGCTTGTTCACTACCTCAGCCAGAAGCTGAAAGCGCAGAGTATGACGCATTTGATTTTACAATCAACCAACATCAGATAAAATTCAGATCTGCTAAAATTACACCTACCAAAACGGGGCAATTTGTAACCTTGTGGAAACGAAATAAATTAGGTACTATTGAACCTTTTGATTTTTCGGATTCCATTGATTTTGTAATTGTAAACGTTAGAAAAAAGGAGGCAGCAGGTCAGTTTGTTTTTCCGAAAGCTGTTTTGCTGAGTAAAGGAGTTTTTTCTACAGCCAGTAAAGAAGGAAAACGAGCTACCAGAGTTTATCCTCCGTGGGATGAAACAACGAGCAAACAAGCGCAGAAAACACAACAATGGCAATTGGATTATTTTCATGAATTAAGTCCAAAACCTGACCTTGTGAAATACAAAACATTATTCCAGATTTAAAAATAAAAAAAGGCTGTCTAAAATTTAGACAGCCTTTTAGTTTAACTTATGTATGCTTATTTTTTTATAATCTTATCCCTAAAAACAACTTTATTGTTTTCTGTCAAAGTATAAAAGTAGATTCCTGAGGCTAAATTACTAATTTGTATTACGCCTGTATTGTTGTTCTCTCCTGCTTTAATATCTAATGGACTACCGATTAAACGACCTGTACTATCATACAATCTCAGTTTTAGATCTTTATTCTGATTGGCTTTCAACACTACATTTACTACATCTGTTGCCGGATTAGGATATGTTGTGGCAAAACTATTCGTCTTAGTACCAAAATCTATTGTTGATAAAGTAGGTTTAAATTCGAATCTGGCGATTACCGGACCGTGATCAGAAGTTGTATTTACATAATTTGCTATATCATTACGAGGATCATAAACTGCAGTTGAATTCGGGATATACGAATCTGTTAATTCATTAGAGATCATAATATGATCTAAGAATCCACCAGAGCTTAAAAAACTAAAGGCACCCGCTTTGCTAATATCTAAAGTTAAAGCATTAAAATTAGCTGTATCCTCTACTAATGTTTGGTAGGAAGATGGGTTCCCCGGAATAACAGATGCTTTTACATCATCGTTATAATCGCCTAAAATTATATAATTACTATCCGGATAATTCGCTATTAAACTGTCTCTTAATAATTCAGCATCATACTTACGCATATTGTATCTTGAAATATCAGATCCGCTATTGGCACGTGCGTGAATATCGATCAGGTCAATTTCTTTTTTAACCCCGCCAATATTAGTTTCAATTTTGACCATGTAAGGTAAACGTCCTGAAGAGAAAAAGCTTGAGCCATTACCACCTGGGTAATTTGGCAAAGTCGCGGTTCCGTTTCGAACATCATCATACAATTTTTTAAACATAACACGCTCCTTTTTAACTGTAGTAGTTTGTGTGTTATAAAGAACTACTAATTTTTGAGGAGGAAAAGTATCCTGAGGAGGATTAAACGAATACGACCATGAAGTCGAAATTGATTTCTCGAATGTTTTTCCGTTAACATTGATTTTCTGAATCAAAATATCGATAGACGGATCATCAGATACTTCCTGAACTACGTAAACGTCAGCATCCAGCTTATTCATTACTTTGGCAACATTCTCAATTTGTAGAGCATTGTTTGTTGGTCCAAATTCCTGACCGCTGGCATCTTTTACAGCTGTTCCAAAAAACTCTAAGTTATAGGTTACAACATCAAAAGTTTCTGCTTTTGGTAAAGAAGAACCTGTAAACATGCCAATTTCCGTATCTAAACCTGTTCCTGTTACTTTCAGTTTTCCTGAAATTTCTAAAGCTTTTACAGAAGGTGTAAATCGTACAAAGATTGTTTTACCTGCCGCTGCATCAGCTGTAGTAACCACAACATTCGATTGAAATGCTGTTCCATCTAAAGACAATTGGTAATCTACAGGAGCAGTTAATGTAAGATCATTGTATCCTACCGCTTTAAAAATAAAAGACTGTGTAGCTGAAATAGTATTTGGACTTGCATCTCCAAAACTTAAAACAGGATTTGCATCTAAATAATTTGTTAGATTCGTAATGGCAATATCATCAACTGACCATTCAGCAGCATTATTAGTTCCTCCTGCTGTGGTTTCATAAACCCATGCCAAATAGGTATGATTGGTTTTATAAGCTCCTAAATCGATATTTTGTGACAACTTATAAGTTCCTGTTTCTACAGGGAAATTACCTTCTAACGCGATCCATGTTGCTGTTTCCGGGCTGCTTTTACCATCATAATTTACAGAGACCATTAATTTTAATTGTGTCCCTTCGTAAAATTTACGAGAATAGAAAGATAGTAATGCCAGATCTGTGAAGTTATCTAATCTCAATTTAGGCGAAATCAACCAGTCATTGCTTGCGCCGCTTTCAGAATATCCATTCATAAGCACTGCTCCCGTACCGGAATTTACATTCCTTGCGGTTGTAGTACTAGTCCATCTGTTGCTGTTTCCGGCTACACTATATTCTGTCCATCCGCTATTAGTTAAAACATTTACATCGTTGAAACCTTGAACATACGGATTAATTGCTGCTCCTGACAAGGAAACAATTTTACTTGTTGCTCCTGTCGTTTCATGAGTTAACTGAGCTAAAGACTCCCCTAACGCAGTCGGTGTAAACTGAACGTAAACCGTAAGCGCTGCATTCGAAGCAAAATCTGCCGCATCAAAAGAGATAGAAGAACTAAAATTAGTATTGTCTTTAGAAACCAAAAAAGTGGCTGCTGAAGAGCTTACTGTAACTGGTGCTGTAACATTCGCTCCCTGAATTTGATAACTAAAAATTTCTGAACCGTAATTTGGTTCTGAAAAACCTAAATTAAGAGCTGAAACTGTTGTCAACAAAGATGGAATTGCCACATTTGACGTAGTTACATCTTTTTGAGTCACTACTGACTGAATGTTTCCGTTTGCATCTTCTGAGATTGAAAAAACAGAATATGATGTACCAAGTACTAATCCCGAAAATGTTTTTACAACGGGCTGTGACGGATTGGTAATATCTAAAAATCCAAATTGTAATGCCGCTGCATCACTAGCATCAACGCCTGCTTTTACTTGTGCAGCTGTTGGTGTTGCGCTTCCTCCTGGAAGAAGTACATAATACGTTTTTCCGATTTCATCTAACTGATCGGAAAAATCAAAACTTTCAGATAAAATATTATCAGTTTTAGGATAGCCTATCGCACTTACGGGCGCCATGATATCGCTTCTAACATCTATATTATCAATAGCAAACGAAGGACGCGATCCTCCACCGGAAACCTGTCTTGAAATCCAACGTAACTGAATTAATTCCTCGTTATCACAATCTGAAGGTAACGTTACTTTTATATTTTGCGGGTTCTGAGGAGTTGTACCTGTTGTTTGTAGATCAGTATTATTACTATATGCTGTCGAAGGCAATGTTGTAAAGGCACCGGAATTTCCAATACGATATTGCAAAACCATTTCATTAATACGAGTATTAGTCCCCGTTACGTAAGGATTACGAATCGTCATGGCTTCGTATTGAACCTGAACTGCTTTTTGAGCCGTTGCGTCTATAGCAAGTGCAATGGTTAAATCAAGACTTCCTGTATTCAGAAAACCAATTTTTCCGATATAATTATGAAAATTACCACTCGTTGTACCTGCTGAACTAGGACCTGTCAAAGCTCTGTCTGCAACTAATGTGCCGCTTACATTGAAACTTGCTCCTGGTGAAGTAGAGGCTGTCCAGCCTTGAAATCCAGCAGGATACGTTGTTGGATTTGCTTCTAATCCGTCAAAGTTTTGAGTATAAGGTAAAGTTTGAGCATCTGGATTTGTTGGTCCCTGGGCAAAAAGATTTACGGAGTAACAACAAAAGAAACTTAAGAAAGCCATTACAGACCGAAAAGTGTAGTTATTTTTCATATAGTTAAAAATGAGTTTTTAGAAGTCAAATTTATAATCTTTAAAGTTAAGGCAATATTACATAATCATAAACTTATTCTTTCATATTAAAGCAAAAATCGATCCTGAAATGAAAATATTCATACATTCATCTCGCTGTAAATCATAAAAAAAGCTGCCTAAACAGACAGCTTTTCCTTAACATTATAGTAGAATTATTTCCTTATACTGCGGTATAACCTCCATCGGCAATAAAATAACTACCTGTGGTAAATGAAGATTTATCAGAACTTAAAAACAGTACTAGTTCTGCAATTTCTTCTGATGTTCCCAAACGATGCATTGGCGATTTTGCTGCGACAGCTTCCATAGCACTTGCGTCAAGATTATCTTTTAGCAAAGCGGTCTCGATATAACCCGGACCTACAGCATTGCAGCGAATATTTTTTTGCGCATACTCTGCAGCAATATTTTTTGTTAATCCAACAACACCATGCTTTGAAGCAGTATACGCAGGACTAAGTGGTGCTGCGACCTGTCCGTGAATCGAAGCAATGTTTACAATACTTCCTCCTCCATTTTTTTCCATTTGTTCCAGCTGATAACGACAGGCATAAAAAACACCATTAAGGT
>Ga0247808_10001420_pt1 | contig 11574 bp, 14 predicted proteins | sample UWRJL089202R1_FD_179914 | JGI IMG/M metagenome (GOLD analysis project Ga0247808, IMG submission 179914) | Plant litter microbial communities from Arlington Agricultural Research Station in Wisconsin, United States - UWRJ-L089-202R-1 | ecosystem: Environmental > Terrestrial > Plant litter >... | reverse complement strand
CTCCCAACAGTACGAGTTGTACGCCTCCCCCTCCCAGCGCGATACCGATCAAAGCGAATATCACAGCTGTGATTGCTGTAGCCATTTCAATGCCCCTAAAAGTGGAAACAAGTTCATCAGAGATGATCAACGCGCGGAACACGTTGGAACTCAAAAGGTTATATTCCAAAACAAATTGAATTCGGCCTCGTGGTAAGACCGTGATAAAACCATGTCAACGACGCAATTGCCGGAAACAAGGCAGCAGTTAAGCCGTTGCTGAATTTCATATCAAAAAGTCGTGAACCGCACAACAAGGAGGCAGCCATGACCTACGTGCTCTATTATTGGGACGGCATCCAGGGCCGCGGCGAGTTTGTCCGGCTGGCGCTGGAAGAAGCCGGCGCCGACTATGTCGATGCCGGGCGCGACACGGGCAAGGAGGGACAGGGCACGCAGGCTATGACGGCCATTCTGCAAAGCCCCGATCTCAGCATACTGCCGTTTGCGCCCCCGTTCCTGAAGGACAACGAGTTCATCATTTCGCAGGTCGCCAATATTCTGCTCTATCTCGGCCCAAAACTGGGACTCGTACCAGAGGACGAACAGCTACGCTTCTTTGCCCACGGCCTGCAGCTGACCATCGCCGACATCGTCGCCGAGGCGCACGACACACATCATCCGATCGCCACCGACAAATATTACGAAGACCAGAAACCGGAAGCCAAGGCGCGCTCGGCCAATTTCCTCGACAATCGCGTTCCGAAGTTTCTCGGCTACTTCGAGCGGGTGATTGCCCGCAATCCGAGCGGCGCCGGGCACGCCGTCGGCAAGGATCTGACCTATGTGGATCTATCCTTGTTTCAACTGCTGGAAGGGCTCACCTATGCCTTCCCACGGGCCATGAAAAACGCTTCGAAAGTCTATCCGCATCTGCATAGCCTGTGCGATCTGGTGCGAGAGCGCCCCAACATTGCCCGCTATCTCGCCTCGGAACGCCGCCTGGCATTCAACGAGTCGGGGATTTTCCGGCACTACCCGGAGCTCGACCAGGACGCTTAACGGACGCGCGAAAAACCGGCGGCCGATAGCCGCCGGTTCGCATTCATAACACGCTCAAATTATTCGATGACAGCGCAGGCGAGCCGCTTGCCGGCGTCGCCGGTCGGCTGTGTCTTGTAGTCGTCCTTGCCGGCATGGATCATCAACGCGCGTCCGAGTATGCCGGTCTCGCTCTTGTCCAGCTTGACCAGACTGTTGAACACCTGCGCATGCAGCACGCCGTCGGCGCCGACATACTGGTTCGGCATGTCGCCCGCGTGCGGACCTTTGGCTGCATCATAGCCATGCTCTGCCTTGGCCGGATTGAAATGCCCGCCGGCGGAATCATGGCCGGTATGGTAGTCGCAACTGCCTGTCTCGTGCACATGAAACGCCACCCACTGGTTGGCCGGCAGGCCCTTGATCTCGACATTGATGAAAACGCCGCCCGGCGTGCCTTTCAGCGCGGCCGTGCCGACATCTTCACCCTTGGTTCCGAGAAAAGTGGCTTTGCCTGTTGCCGCCTCGGCAGCCATTGCCGGCGTCACCGATGCGGTGATGGCTGCAAGTGAAAGGGCGGCGGTGGATAAAATGGATGTCATAAACGTCCTCCTCTGGGATGGCTGTTCCGGCGTGACTCTCAAATGCCAGGTATCGAACGCCCTTCAGCAGGACATCCTCATGCACCAGCCCAACGAGGCGATGGCGTCGAAGGTTCCATTTTCAGGGCGCGGCTGGACACCACCATCCGTTCCCTCAGGCCGCCTCTTCCTCGCCCAGTTCCAGCAAGATCTGATGCCGCGCCCGGTTTAGCCGGCTTTTGACCGTGCCGACGGCGCAGTTGCAGATTTCGGCCGCCGCCTCATAGCTTTCGCCCAGCACAGCCACCAGCGTCAGGATTTCGCGATAATGCGGCGGCAGCCGGCGCAGGGCCTCCACCACTTCGTTGACGCGGTAGCTCAGCTCCTGGGTCGGCTCCTGTGCACTGTCGCCGGACACGCACTCGGCCACCCCCGGCGCCTCGCGGTTGTGGATCTTGATGCGGGTGTAGAACGTGTTGCGCATGATCGTGAAAAGCCACGATTTCATCCGCGTCCCCGGTTCGAATTTGTCGAGATTGGCGAGCGCCTTCAGCAAGGTCTCCTGCACCAGATCGTCAGCATCCGTCGTATGGCGACAGAAAGTCCGGGCAAAAGCCCGCAAAGCCGGGATCAATTTGACAATTTCGGCACGTGCGGTCTCACCAACAGACTGTAACTCAGACACCGGCTTTCACCTCTCTGAAACTTCCTGGGATTGTAAAATGACACCTTTCAACGCAGCGAAAATCCTTAGGTTCCGGCGCAGGTCCGGCGAGGTGCCTGATACGCCAAACCGTCTAAAATCGTACAGATAGAGGATGTTACGGGCCAGGATCCCGGAACCAATTGTCATGGGAATGGTTGAGGCATGAACGAGGGAGTTTGCATCCATGGCACCACGCGCGAACTGGAAAGGCTATCTGAAGGCTGGCGAACTGACATGCGCCGTGGCGCTTTACACCGCGGCCTCGACCTCCGAGCGGATCAGCTTCCACATCATCAACCGCGACACCGGCAACCGTGTGCACCGGCAGCTGATCGACAGCGAGACCGAGCGCGAGGTATCGAACGACGACATCGTCAAGGGCTATGAACTCGAGAACGGCGAATATGTCGTGCTCGAGCAGGAGGAGATCGCCGCAGCCCTGCCCGGTAGCGACAAGACCCTCGACATGGCTGACTTTATCGGCTGCGACGCGATCGATACGGTCTATCTGGAACGCCCCTATTACCTGGCACCGACCGATGGCGCGGCCTTGGAAGTGTTCGCATTGATCCGTGATGGCATGCGCGCCAAAAAGGTTGCGGCGCTGGTGCAGACCGTATTGTTTCGCCGCCTCCGGACACTGCTGATCCGCCCCGACGGCGACGGCATGATCGCCACGACACTGAACTTCGATTACGAAGTGCGCCCGGCCGACGAGGCGTTCGACGATATCCCCGACATCAAGATCGCCGACGAGATGCTCGATCTCGCCAAGCATATCATCGGCACCAAGAAGAAGGCTTTTGACCCGGAAGCGTTCGATGATCGCCACGAGAACGCTCTGCAGGAGATGATCAAGGCCAAGATCGAGGGCCGCAAGATCAAGCTGGCACCGCCGCCGAAGGAAACGAAGGTCACCGACCTGATGGAAGCGTTGCGGCAAAGTGCGGGTTCGTCGGACTCCGTCAACAAAAAAGCCCAGCCGGCCAAGCGCACTTCGAAAAAGACGGCGGCAACCGAGAAGCCGAAGCGCAAGGCTGGCTAGGCATCGGGATGATCAGCCATTGGCAGCCCGGCGCTAGGATTTGGCCGGGCTTTTGCGTTTCTGTTCCAGGCTCTTCTTCAACGCGCTCATGATGTCGATGACATTGCTCGGCTGTTCCTGGGCCGCCTCGGTCGCCTTGACTTTCTTGCGACCTTTCTTGCGGGCGGCGATGATGTCCAGCAACTTGTCCTGCACCGGATCGCCTGCCATTTTGGGATCCCAGTCGGTTGTCCGCGCGGCGATCACGTCCTTCATCAGCGACAGCGCCCGGGTGGCGGGCTTTTCCGCCTTCGCCTTGCCGAAGTAATCGCTGGCATCGCGCACCTCGTCGCCATAGCGCAGGGTCCAGACCATCAGGCCCTTGTCGCGCGGCAGCAGCAGCACCGCCCGTTCGCGGCGGTACATCACAATCCTGGAAATGCCCGCCGTGCCGGTTGCAACCATCGCATCGCGGATGACGCAAAAGGCTTCTTCGCTGACCTTGTCGTCGGGCAGCAGATAATGCGGCTTGTCATACCAGATCCAGCTGATCGAGGCAGCCGGGACAAAACTGTCGATATCGATGGTACGGCTGCTTTCCAGCCCCATCTCGTCTATCTCCTCATCCTCGAATAGGACGTAGTCGTCCTCGCCGCGCGGATAACCCTTCACCTGGTCTTCGTCGCCGACCGGCTTGCCGGTGACGGCATCGACATAGCGGTTGACCACGCGGTTCTGGGTCTTGCGATCGAGATTGTGGAACCGAACCTTGCCGCTCTCGCTTACCGCCGGCATCATCGACACCCGACAGGTCACCAGCGACAGTTTGAGATAACCCTTCCAGAACGTCCGTGGCGCCATGATGCCGGTCCTTTTCGTCTTCTGGTCTTCGAAACGGCGGGATCTGGCCTTTGTTCCTGCAATGCGTGCAACCGGAACAAATCCCGGGGCGAGCCGTTTTTGTTGGAATGAAATGCGAGAGGATCAACCATGACCATCATTGGCACACAGGTTATCGCTGAAGCCGGCGGCAAGCGCGGTTATACTGTCGAGTTCGTCGAACAGGACGGCGCTGTCGTCTCCGTCACCCTCCGCCAGGGCGATTCCAACGAACTCAACCGCGTCAATGCCGTTGGTCGCGCCAAGGAGTTCTTGAGCCGCGTCGTCAATAATAACGAGTTGCCCGACGAAGACATGGAAGCGGTTAACAGCTATGATGCCGAGAGCAACGGCAAGCTTGACATCACCCCGGCGGAAGAGCTGACGACATTGCGCAGTGCCCGCAAGAGTGGTGACACGGGAACAATGGAAGAGCAGCTCGACCAGGGTCTGGAAGATTCGTTCCCGGCCAGCGACCCGATTTCTGTGACCAGTTCGACCATTCCGTCGCGCGATGCGGATGCGGCGTCGAAGCAATAAGTTTAGACCGTCAAAATTCGTGAAACGCAGGCGCTCGTTCAGAAAGCGGGCGTTTTTTGTTGCCTTGCCGCGCCGGTTCTCGCTGACGGTTTGTCAGGCATTGTGGTTCTTTCGTCATTTCGGCCACTCCCGCTTTGCGATACATTCGTCCCGTTTGTGACGGGGACATCGATGACGAACGAACGAAAAGCCGAAGCCCGCAAAATGCCGGGCAAGAGTGAGCGCGCCTCCGACCGGCTTTCCGACGTCCTGTCCGAGATCGAGAAGCAGCCAGTTCCGGATCGTCTGAAGCAAGCCGCCCTCGATCTGCAAAAAGCGATCGCCGCAAAAAAGACAGATTGAGCCCAGCCGCTGCCAGCACGTGGTCGATGAAATGCCCGAATCCCCGTACTTCCCCCACCCGACAAGACTGACCGACGACCATCTCAAGATCTTCTTTGAGCGTGACGCCGTGCTGGTGGCGCGCGATTTGATCGGCTTCGATCTGAATGTCGCCGGCTGCGGCGGGCCGATCGTCGAGACCGAAGCCTATCGCCCCGACGATCCCGCCTCCCACACCTTTCGCGGGCCGACACAACGCAACCGGGCGATGTTCGGCCCGCCGGGCTCGGTCTATGTCTACCGCTCCTACGGCATCCACTGGTGTCTTAATTTTGTCTGCCTGCCGGGTAGCGCGGTGTTGATCCGCGCGCTCGAACCCCGGCTCGGGCTTGCCACGATGCAGGCGAGGCGCAACAGCATCGACCCAAGGCAGCTGTGCAGCGGGCCTGGCAAGCTCTGCGCGGCGCTCGACATCGCGATCGGCCTGGATGGACTGTTGCTCGACACGCCGCCCTTCGCACTGACATCCGCTGAACCGGCGACCACCGCCACCGGGCCGCGCATCGGCATCACCAAGAATGCCGAAATGCCTTGGCGTTTCGGCCTGGCCGGCTCCCCCTATCTCAGCCGCCGCTTCCCCTGACGTCACGGCTTCGAATTTGAATCTGCGGTTGAATACCACCACAACCTTGTCGCGATATTTTATCGCAAATCCCGGAACATTTTTTCGTGATGCCGGTTTGATGAATGCAAAACACAATTCAAACAGGAGACATTCTGATGGCCGACAAGAACCTGGAAGACCTCTTTTACGAAACCCTGAAAGACATCTACTACGCCGAACGCAAGATCGTGAAGTCGCTGCCGAAAATGGCCCGCGCCGCTCAGGATCCGCAGCTGAAGGCGGCTTTCCTGAAGCACAAGGACGAAACCGAGGTGCAGATCGAACGCCTGCAGCAGGTTTTTGAACTGATCGGCAAGCGCGCCCGTGCCAAGACCTGTGCCGCGATCGAAGGCATCACCGAGGAAGCCGAGGAAATCATGGAAGAATTCAAGGGCACCGCCGCTCTTGATGCCGGTCTTCTTGCTGCAGCCCAGGCGGTCGAACACTACGAGATCAGCCGTTACGGCACAATGAAGGCCTGGGCCACACAGCTCGGACTCAAGGAAGTCGTGGCCCTGCTGGAAGCCACGCTGGGCGAAGAATCCGCCACCGACGAAGCCCTCACGGGCCTGGCGACATCTGCCGTCAACACCGCCGCCGACAAGAAGGCAGCATGATTGGAAAGGGCGCATCCGACCGGATGCGCCCTTGCTGCTCCCAGAGCGAGAGCCCGCAATGTGCGGGCTTAAAGTGGATCAGGCTAACGTGTTGCCTCTAAAACCTTTGATCGCTGTTGAACCTGTGGCTCCCGGGATCCGCGCCATTTCGCCATTCAGCTTCTGCTGTCGAAACACGGTTCGTTTCAATTCGCGATCGGCATGGGCATTTGCGGCTCGGACAGCAAGATCATAGGTGGGATACGGCGCGGACTGGATGCCATCGACAATAAAGATCCATCCGGTTGCATGCGGAATAATGTCGCAAAATTTTTCGACCATAGTGTTCTCCTCCCTGACGCAAGACAATTCTCAACCGACCAAAACTTCCCGGCTCAAAAAAAGTTCCGACACGACAGGAAATTTACCGCGTCGGCCCTTCGCGTAACCGTAATTAATTTGCCAAAAACGCCGGAACCCTTTCTACTCGTGCGAGTTCTATGCGACGGGTCCAAGGGGAGTTTTATCATGACCAATTTCGAGCAGGACTGGATTGAACAACGCGCCTATGCGCTTTGGGAAGCGGAAGGGTATCCCGCCGGTCGCGACAGCGAACACTGGGACAAGGCAAAACAGGAGTTCGATGCGCTTGTCGCTGCCAAGGCCATCGATCCGAACGGGCCGGCAAGCGAAACCAGCATAGAAACCGTATCGCCGGCACTACCGGACACGATCGTATCCCCGGATCTGCCCAAGCGCCGCACCCGCAAAACATCGCCCGTCTGAGGTTGATGCCTGACGTTTTCCGCTGGCATTTCTGCATATATCAGCCACAATACATATTCTGACAGCGACGCAGCTTCCCTCCGTCCGGCGGGGAGCTGAAACTTGTTTTTTCGTATTCCCAGTCCTCTCGAGCGTAAGCGTAAATCCGATTTCGATGCTGGAACGCCGGAACCGTTCCGTGCGTTCTCGAGTCGATGGGCGGATGCGGGAAGATTTCGCCGTTTTATTTTCCGCCCTTCTTTCGAAAGTCATGAGTCAATCATGCGAATCGGGACGTATCACGAATGAAAATACTGTCTGTCACCTCGGAAATCTTTCCCTTGATCAAGACCGGCGGCCTGGCCGATGTCACGGGATCGCTGCCCAAGGCACTGAAAGGGTATGGCGCCCACACCACTACCCTCATCCCAGGCTATCCCATCGTCATGAGCATGGTCGAAACCACCAATCCCTTGTGCATTTTCGAAGATCTGCTGGGCGAGCGGGTCGCCCTGTTGCACGGCCGCTACGAAGATCTCGATCTTTTCATTCTCGACGCCCCTGCCCTCTACGACCGGCCTGGCGGTCCTTATGTCGATGAAACCGGCAAGGACCATGCCGACAACTGGAAACGGTTCGGCGTGCTGTCGCTTGCCGGCGCCGAAATCGCCGCTGGCCTGCTACCCGGATGGGTACCGGATGTCGTCCATACCCACGACTGGCCTTCGGCGATGACCTCGGTCTATATGCGCAGCGTCAAGAACTGCGCCACACCGACGGTGCTGACCGTCCATAACCTCGCCTTCCAGGGAAAATTCCCAATCGGCCTGCTGCCCTATCTCGGCATTCCCGACGATTTCTATGCCTTCAACAATCTGGAATATTTCGGCGATATCAGCTTTCTGAAGGGCGGCCTGCAGACAGCCGATGCGATCACCACCGTCAGCCCGACCTATGCCCGCGAAATCCTCACGCCCGAATTCGGCATGGGCATGGACGGCATTTTGAACGCCCGCAGCAATGTGCTGCGCGGCATCGTCAACGGCATCGATGCGGAAATCTGGAATCCGTCCACCGACCCCTATCTGGTGCGCAATTACGATCACCTCAGCATCCGCCGCCGCCGCGAAAACCGTATTGCGTTGATCCGCCGTTTTGATCTGGACGACGATGCCGGTCCGATTTTCTCCGCCATCAGCCGGCTGACCTGGCAAAAAGGCATGGACATGCTGGCCGATACTGCCGACCAGATCGTCGGCAACGGGGGCAAGCTGATTGTCTGCGGCCAGGGCGATCTGGAAATCGAACATGCTCTGTTGCGGGTCGCAGCACGCTTCCCGGGGCGGATGGCCGTGCATATCGGCTATGACGAGGAAACCGCCCACCTGCTGCATGGCGGCTCGGACGCCATCGTCCAGCCGTCGCGCTTCGAGCCCTGCGGCCTGACTCAGCTCTACGCCCTGCGCTACGGCTGCGTGCCGGTGGTTTCGCGCACCGGCGGCCTGTCGGAAACCATCATCGATGCCAATGACGCGGCGATGTCGGCGCGTGTGGCCACGGGCTTCCAGTTCCACCCGGTCAATCCGGAAACACTGCGGCTGGCGTTGCAGCGCTGCATGGAAGCCTATCGCGACCCGCGCATGTGGGCACGGCTGCAGAACCAGGGCATGAAGGCGCGGTTTTCCTGGGAGCGCAGTGCCGACCAGTATGCCAGCCTTTATGAAAACCTGATCGGCGCGTCGCGGCCACTGGCTTTTTCTGACGTCAGGAGCGCCGTCTTCTAACCGCAGTTCGCCTGGCTGCAAAAACGACGCATGCAAAAAGCCGGCCCCGTTTCCGAGGCCGGCTTTGATAGTTTCAGCGGCTTATTTCTGCCGGAAGATTACCAGGCTGCGGCCTTCGAGCTCGAACTCGTCGTCTTCCTGATAGGCATCGCCCTGCTTGTCGGGATCCGACGTCGTCAGTTCCAACAGCCAGGGGCCGTCCTCGGTCTTCGGAATCTGGAACGGTACAGTACCTTCATAAGGATTGAACAACACCAGCACGTCGGCCCAGGCACCCTCGACGCCTTCAAGATCCTTGCGCGTAAGATGCAGGCCGATTGTCGTGCCCTCCATCCACTGCTCCGGCGTCTGCCGTCCACCGCCGGCATTGAACCAGGTCACTTCCATGCCGTCGCGCCAGTTTTCCCGACGGAACAGCGGCTGCTCCTGGCGCAGCTTTATGATGCGCTTGACGAAGGTCCTGAGCTCCTCGCAGCTTTCGGGCAGGTTCTGCCAGTGGACCCAGCTGATCTCGCTGTCCTGGCAATAGCCGTTGTTGTTGCCCATCTGGCTGCGGCCGAATTCGTCGCCGGCCAAAAGCATCGGCGTGCCGTGCGACAGCAGCAGCGTTGCCAGCATGTTGCGCTTCTGGCGCTCGCGCACGGCATTGATGCCTTCGTCGTCGGTCGGGCCCTCGGCGCCGTAATTGTAGCTGCGGTTGTCGCTATGGCCGTCGTTGTTGTCTTCGCCGTTCGCCTCGTTGTGCTTCTCGTTGTAGGAAACGAGATCGTTGAGAGTGAAGCCGTCATGGGCGGCGACGAAATTGACGCTCGACCACGGCCGGCGGCCGCGCTGGTCGTACAGGTCGCCGGAGCCGAGCAGGCGGGCGGCAAAATCTGGGGCGATGCCGTCGCTGCCCTTCCAGTAGTCGCGCACCGTATCGCGATACTTGTCGTTCCATTCCGACCAGCCGGGCGGAAAGCCGCCGAGCTGATACCCCCCCGGGCCGATATCCCAGGGCTCGCCGATCAGCTTGACCTCAGCCAGGATCGGGTCCTGCACGATCGCATCGAAGAAGCCGCCGCGCTCGTTGAAGCCTTCCGGCTCGCGGCCGAGAATGGTGCCGAGGTCGAAGCGGAAACCGTCGACATGCATGTGCTCGACCCAGTAGCGCAGCGAATCCATCACCATCTGCAGCACCCGCGGATGCGAGGTGTTGACTGTGTTGCCGGTGCCGGTGTCGTTGACATAGTAGCGGTGATTGTCGGCCATCGTCCGGTAATAGGAGAAATTGTCGATGCCTTTCATCGACAATGTCGGTCCAAGCTCGTTGCCTTCGGCCGTGTGGTTGTAGACGACGTCGAGAATGACTTCGATGCCGGCCGCATGGAAGGCGCGCACCATGTCGCGAAAACCGTCCAGGCCCTTGGGGCCATAATAGCGGGCAGCGGGCGCAAAGAAGCCCAGCGTGTTGTAGCCCCAGAAATTGCGCAGGCCCTTGTCGGCCAGATGGCCGTCGTCGGGAAATTCGTGCACCGGCATGAGTTCGACCGAGGTGATGCCGAGGCTTTTGATATATTCGACGGACGCCGGGTGGCCGAGTCCTTCAAACGTGCCGCGCAGCTCTTCAGGAATATCCGCATTAAGCTGGGTAAAACCCTTGACGTGGGTTTCGTAAACCACCGCGGACGGCCAGTGGATCCGGGGCTTTTCGTCTCCCTGCCAGTCATAGGCATTCGGGTCGGTGACGCGGCACTTCGGCATGCCGGCGGCATTGTCGCGCGTGTCGAAGGTCAGATCCTTGTCGTCGCTGTTGATGTCATAGGCAAAATGCGCGTCCGACCACTGCATTTCGCCGACCAGTTCATGCGCGTAGGGATCCAGCACCAGCTTGTTCGGATTGAAGCGATGGCCATTTTCCGGATCGTAGGGACCGTGGACGCGATATCCGTAAAGCGTGCCCGGCTTCAGGCCCGGGACATAACCATGCCAGATCTCGTTGGTATATTCCGGCAGTGCCAGCCGGGCGATCTCGATGTTGCCGCTGCTATCGAAGATACAGAGCTCAACGCCCTCGGCATTGGCCGAAAACAGCGCAAAATTTGTGCCCTCGCCATCCCATGTCGCCCCCAGCTTGCTCCACTTTCCCGCCTCGATCGTATACTGATCCACTTTCACGTCCATGCACTGGTCCTTTGATGTCGGATTTTGCGGTTATAATTGTGCGACGCGGCAATTGGTTCCTTGCGCGGGCACCGAATCTTCGCGGTCAGCGCGCGGCAACCAAAAGACACGATTTTCAACGCTTTCCGCTGTGCTGTCCTGGTCCCAGCGCGCAGACACTCTCCGACGGTTTTTTTACGTGCAGCGTCCATGCCGGTCGGCGAATGACGGGCTGGCATGAAAGACAGATCGATGGTCGGCACCGGCGCAAATGCTTGCTCAGCCGCGGAACTTCGGCGGCTTCCCTGGGTTGTAAGCGCAGCACTTCCGATAAGTTGCAGGATTGTCTCCGATGAAAACTTGGGTCAGCGCGTTCGTACTTGCAGCGGTCCTGCCACTGCTATGGTCGGACATGACAGAAGCGCAGACCTCTGGAGCGGCCGCGCCCGAAAGTGTCAGCCCTTCGGCTCCGGTCCCGGGAAAAAACAGTTTTACCGAAAACCAGGCGCGCCAGCGCATCAGTCAGGCGGGTTTTCTCGAGATCGGCACACT
>Ga0247808_10001418_pt1 | contig 11578 bp, 6 predicted proteins | sample UWRJL089202R1_FD_179914 | JGI IMG/M metagenome (GOLD analysis project Ga0247808, IMG submission 179914) | Plant litter microbial communities from Arlington Agricultural Research Station in Wisconsin, United States - UWRJ-L089-202R-1 | ecosystem: Environmental > Terrestrial > Plant litter >... | reverse complement strand
AAGCCTGTACTAACCGGCGAAAGTTCAGGTGTACCAACGCCTTTTGGAATTTCCTCAGCGGCTTCTTTTAAATTTTCACTGATGAGCTGACGGGCAAAATAGACATCAACATTTTCTTTAAAGACAACAGTAATCACAGACAATCCGAATCTTGAAATACTTCTTGTTTCTTCAATATCGGGAATATTTGCGATGCTCTGTTCAATCGGGAAAGTTACCAACTGCTCCACTTCCTGTCCGGCCAAAGTGGGACAAACAGTAATGATCTGAACCTGATTATTGGTAATATCGGGAACTGCATCTATCGGTAATTTGGTGGCGCTCCAGACGCCCCAAATAATCAGGAACAAGGTCATCACGCCAATGACGATCTTGTTCCTGATGCTAAATTTTATGATGTTATCTAACACAGAATTTGATTTAATTTTTTATTAAAATTGCTGATGAATAGTGAGCAGGATGAGTCCAAATCATCATTCAGAGTACAGCAACGTAATGTTGAAGACAGTGCATCAACTGCAAAGTCTTTAAAAAACCGATAAAAAATTAAATTTTGGGAGGTTGCCAGATATGGTCGTAAACCTGAAAGGCAATATTATTCTTGTGAAAAAGAATCTTTTTTGAAAAATAAACGGGAACCTTTGTAGGAATTTCTAATAAAGGTTCGATCTTAAAGGCTGTAACGGTTACCTGGCAACAGCTGCAAAAACAGAAAGGTGAACAGGCATCATCTTTCTCCATAGAATGAGAATTCTCTGCATTCATTGAAACTTGTGTGTGATTTTCCACTGTAGGCTGCGCTTTGACATCACTGCACGGCATTACGAGCAATGCTATGAAGTAGATGGTCAATATGAGCCTTAGAACTTTCACCTGACAAAAGTATTAAAAATAATAAGTAGAAAATGAATCGCATAGCATAAAATTTATACATTCTTATCAAATAACCTTTTGTGAAATAAAAAACTTAAATCTCATTCAGTTTTAACGTTTTAATAATTTATTATTAATTCTCAAAATAAAAAGGTTCTTTATGGATTGCTCTATTAGATTATCAGTAATATTTTATTCTTAACACTTGACTCGATGAATAATTTTAAGACTGTTGAACGAGAATTAAAATAATAGAAACCTCATTTTAATAATAGTATTACTATTAAAAAATAACATTAAACTATCTTTGGTATTTATTTTGCTATTTTAAATTATAGTGATATAAAATATGGAATTTCAGTTAAAATTTAAAGTCAACGAACATCTTTATTTAAAAGATCCTGAGAATAGCGAGATTGGAAAATCAATTGTAAAGGACTCAATAGAACTTATTTACGAGACTGGTTTCGAGAGTTTTACGTTTAGAAAACTTGCGCAAAAAATCAATTCAACAGAAGCTACAGTTTACAGATACTTTTCTTCAAAACATAAATTACTGACTTACATTCTCAACTGGTACTGGTCTTATATTGAGTTTATCGCCAAGCAAAGATTACAGGAAATCAGGGAACCACATCAGAAAATGGAAAAAATTCTTGAAATCATTACCCATAATGATGAGACGGATGATAAGATTGAAGATTACGATCTTGCTAAACTTCATAATATTGTGATTGCAGAAAGCAGTAAATCTTACCTGGTAAAAGAAGTGGATGAGATCAATAAAGAGATGGTCTTCAATCCTCTGAAAAGCCTTTGCAATTTTTTTGGAGAAGTAATATCGGAAGCGAAACCAGATTTCCTTTATCCAAAATCATTTGCAAGTACATTGCTGGAAACCGCTCATAATCAGCAGTTTTTCAGTGAGCACCTTCCGAAACTGACAGATAATCATATCAATAAAATAGAACATAAAAAATATGTCCTGGAGTATCTGCGCTTCATCACTTTCACTCTGATCAAATAATATGACACAAATGGAAACTTCTCCAAAACAGCACGGCTATAATCTTTTTAAATATGTAACAAAAGAGAAAAAAGACGTTACCAACATTTATTTTTACGCCATTCTGAATGGTTTGGTACAGCTAAGTGTTCCTCTTGGGATACAATCTATCGTCAGCTTCGTGATGGGAGCAACGATGGCCACTTCCATCTATATTCTCATTGCGTTTGTGGTCTTAGGAACCTGGCTTGTCGGCTATTTCAGGCTTAAAGTAATGCAAATCATTGAGAAAATCCAGCAAAAGATTTTTGTCGAATTTTCTATTGCTTTTGCAGAAAAACTTCCGAAAATCAATCTATCAGCCACAAGGAAATATTATCTGCCTGAGCTGGTCAATCGCTTTTTTGATACACAGAACCTCCAGAAAGGCATTTCGAAGATATTGCTTGAGATTCCTACGGCTTTGATCCAGATTTTATTCGGAATTCTGCTGCTCTCATTCTATCATCCCTGGTTTTTGGTATTTGGTGCATTGGTCATAATTTGCGTGGTTATCATCTTCAGATTCACAATGGAAAGCGGAATAAAATCCAGTATCGAGGAAAGTGACAAGAAGTACGAGGTTGCATCCTGGCTGGAAGATATTGCTGCATCCATAAAGACCTTCAAGCTCAATTCGAAAACAGAAATTCATCTCAAAGGAACAGATGAAAGAGTCGTTGACTACATCGATGACAGAACTTCTCACTTTAAGGTTCTGGTAATTCAGTACAAAACCATCATCGCTTTCAAAGTGATTATCACATTGGTAATGCTGGTCATCGGAACTTACCTTTTGATCAATCAGCAGCTGAATATTGGCGCATTTATCGCAACTGAAATCGTTGTACTAAGCATTATGACGGCGGTGGAAAAGCTGATTGTAAGTCTGGAAAGTTACTATGACGTGATAGCTGCTTTGGCAAAGCTGAATAAGGTGACAGATTTGCCCGAAGAAAAAATGGGTGCGATTACCTTTGAAGAGCAAAATACAGGTTTCGCCATCGAGTTCAAAGATGTGACTTTTGCATTCAATGATTTCCAGAAAATTTTGGAGAACGTTAATTTTAAAATTAATGAAAATACAATCAGCGTCATATCAGGCAAATTAGGCAGCGGAAAATCTTTGCTTCTCAATATGATGACCGGATTTTATGAGCCAACCGTCGGAAGTGTTTTGGTTGACAAAATCCCGTTGAAGAATATCGATAAAATAGCTTTAAGGAATGAAATCGGGATGTATCTTGACGATATGACCATCATCAAAGGAACAGTGTACGAAAATATCATTCTGGGACACAATGAGACGTCGGCAGAGCAGATTCTTGATATTTCTGAAGAGATGGGAATTGAGAATTTCTCAAGCCAGTTCAGCAACGGTTTCTTTACCAATATCAGCGAGACAGATACCGAAATGTCGTTCAGTTCAAAAAAGAAAATTCTGCTTTTGAGAGCTTTAGTTGGCGGAAAAAGATTGCTTATTCTTGAAGATCCGCTTGACGGTATGAATGATGAGTTCAGAACAAAAATGACAGATTATCTTTTAAAGCTTAAAGAAACAACTACGATTGTCATTGTATCGGAAGATCCGGCGCTAATAAGTAACGCAGACCAGCATCTGCATATCGAAGAAGGAACGGTTAAAAATTTATTTAATAAAGATTAAGAAATGGAACTGCAATCAGTCAATAAAATATATCAAATCAACAAAAAGTCCCGGGTAAAAAGATGGTTTTTATTCATCTTTCTTGGCGGAATTATCGTTCTGTTTTTACCGTGGACTCAGAATATCAAAGTCATTGGAAATGTGAGTACGCTCTATCAGGAACAGCGTCCGCAACAGCTAAATTCACCAATTCCCGGCCGGATCATCAAATGGCATGTGAAAAACGGAGATTATGTAAAAAAAGGTGATACTCTACTCCAACTTTCGGAGGTGAAGGAAGATTATCTGGATCCGCTTTTGGTCAAAAGAACTGAACAACAGGTAGATGCTAAAAAAGGTCTGCAAAAATATTACGAAGCTAAAGTCGGAAGTACCAACGATCAAATGCAGGCTTTAAATTCAGGAAGAGAGCTGAAACTAAGCCAGCTCAAAGTGAAAATTAGCCAGCTAAATAATAAAATGGCTGGTGAGGAGGCTGAGCTTGCAGCTGCTAATAATGAACTCCGAATGACTGCTGACCAGTACGAAAGACAGAAAAAAATGTATGATGAAGGTCTGGTTTCCCTTACGCAATTCCAGCAGAGAAGTGTTTCTTATCAAAATGCTTTAGCAAAAAAAACTGCCACAGAAAATAAATTGGCACAAACCCGACAAGAGATTGTAAATGTAAGCATCGAGCAAAACGCCACCATTCAGGATTATAATGAGAAATTGAGCAAGACAGAAGGTGACAGGTTCCAAAGCATGGGACAAATTGAAGGAAGTGACGGTGATATTGCCAAGCTTGAAAATCAGGTTGCCAATTACCGTGCAAGACAAGGTTTGTATTTTGTAATTGCTTCCCAGGATGGGCAGGTGGTTCAGCTCAACAAAGCGGGAATCGGAGAAATACTGAAAGACGGCGAAAGCATTGGCGTGATTGTCCCGGAAAAGGTAGATTATGCAGTGGAAGTTTACATAAAACCTGTAGATCTGCCATTGGTAAAAGAAGGGCAACGAGTGATGTGTATTTTCGATGGTTTTCCTGCGATTGTTTTTTCAGGCTGGCCAAATTCCAGCTACGGAACTTTTGCCGGAAAAGTGATTGCTATAGAAAATAACATCAGTGCCAATGGAATGTTCAAAGCGTTGGTCATTCAGGATAAAAACGAAAAACAATGGCCTCCAAAAATCAAAATGGGAACCGGCGTTCAGGGAATTGCCATTCTGAATGATGTCCCGATCTGGTACGAGTTGTGGCGAAACATCAACGGTTTTCCGCCGGATTATTATGAAGTAAAAGCAACAGACAAATCTGCAGGCGATGAAAAAGCTAAAAAATAAATTTCCGTTTATTCTCTTTTTGCTTTGTATCCAATTTTCCTATGCGCAGGATTCTTTGAAGCTTTCGCATCAGGAATTTCTTAACATTGTTAAGAATTACCATCCGTTGGCTTTCAAATATCAGCTTCAAAATAAAATTGCGAATGCAGAAATCACCAAAGCAAGAGGAAACTTCGATCCCGTAATTGCCGGAAAATTAGGAGAAAAAAATATAGATGGGACAAAATATTACGAACAGAAAAACATCGAACTGGGAATCCCGACCTGGTACGGAATCGACATTACAGGAAGCTACAACTATCTGGATGGAGAAAAAATCAATAATAGTGATACGAGAGGCGGATTATATCAATTCGGAGTTACTATTCCATTAGCCAAAAACCTTTTGTACGACAAGCGACGAGCTATGCTTGATCAGGCAAAATTCGGATTGAAAATGACAGAAGCGGAACAAACCGTCCTCACCAACGAACTGCTTCTGGATGCGGAGAATACATTTTGGGAATGGGTGAAAAATTACGAAATCTACAAACTACAAAAATCTGCTGTAGAGATCAACAGAGAACGTCTTACCCTCACCAAAAAAACGTATCAGTACGGCGAAAGGCCGGCTATTGATACTGTAGAAGTTTTATCTCAATTACAAAATTTTGAACTTCGCGAGCGTGACGCCTATCTTAATTTCGTTAAAAGCACGCAGGATTTGCAGATGTTTCTCTGGAAAGACAATCGGGAGCTTTTCGAAATTTCGAAGCTGATTTTTCCTTCATCCAACTTAGACGGACATTCCGGTTATTCGGATTATGAATTTTTAGTTGAGAACATCTCTTCGAGACAGCTGGAAAATCATGCCTCAGTCGAATATTATTTTCAGAAGCAAAACATTCTCGAAAGTGAAAGACGGCTGAAATGGCAGAGCTTTCTTCCCAAACTGGATTTTACCTACAATTTTTTCAATAAAGAAAATTACAAACCGGATTATCTTCCTCTTTTTGACAATAACTTTCAATATGGATTGAAACTCGAAATTCCAATTTTCCTGAGACAGGCAAGAGCAGATTATGAAATTGCTAAGCTCAAGATTTCGCAGAACCAGCAGGATTTTCAGTTGAAATCCCGCGAGATCAGCACGAAAATTGAAACTTATAAAAATGAGGTCAGCAATTATTTCACACAGATCGATATCTCTAGTAAAAACCTTAATAACTATCAGCGTCTTTTAAATGCGGAAGAAATCCGATTCAGCAATGGAGAAAGTTCTTTGTTTTTGATTAATTCCAGAGAAAATAAATTACTGGAAGCCAAGGAAAAAAACTTAGAACTCAAAACAAAATTCCTGAAAAGCTATAATAAACTGAAATGGCTGAATGAGAATTTTTCAAGATAAAAATTTAGTCTTTAAATATATTTTCCTACACCAACTTTAAAAATTCATCATTCAGTTTCAATTGTAAAAAATCTGGGTTGAATCATTTTATTTTTTGATTATTTTGAAAGCTTCCGGAGAATTGTCAACTTTTAAGATATAAATACCTGTCGGTAAATTTGCAATATTTATACTGCCGTTACTAAAATAACCTTGTTTTACAAGACCTCCTGCGGTATTGAAAATTACAAATCCCGAATCCTGTCTGTTGTTATTTTTTGAAACTATGTGAAGCACATCTTTTACAGGATTTGGATGAATTTGGATCTCGTCTTTGTTATAATCTTTTATCGTAATTACAGAATTGAGGTATGTTGTCTCAGTATTTGTCGTGTATGGCAGATCTCCCATATATCTTTCTGTATCTTTTACACATCTCACTCCCATAGCAGCTTGTGGGTAAAAACCGGTTCCCGATGCAAGTTTTCCTCCGGAACCTGACGTGCTACTGAGATCAAGTCCAATAGCATAACCTGTATAGAAATCGGCAGGAGAACTGGTCCATAATCCAGTTTGATATTTGTAATTATCTGCCTCAGGAGATCCGCTCCTGATATTCTTCCAATCATTCCCACCAAGTATTCCCCTGATGCCTGTGGCCGGAATGTTTCCAATATTATATTTGGATTCGGTAAAACTAAATACCCAGCCAGATCTGCTGCTTGGTGTTGTATCTTCTGTAGTAACTGAAAGCGTGTAGCCTGGATATTGCCTCACGTTTACAGGATTATTAGCCGAGCCACCCGTAAGATCTGCAATTGTACTCTGAACAATACCATAATCTGAAAAACTGCTTGTTGTGTTGTAGCCATTATAGAACCAGGGAGAAGAACCTTTTGCATAAGAACCGTTGGAGCCTGCAGCAAATAAATTTGCGTTTGCAGTATCCGGCACTCGCCATCCTCCGGGACAAGGGTCATAGACAGATTTCTCTGTAGCGTGTCCCCATCTGTCTTGCGCAAGTCCATTTTCGTCTGAAATCCAATCCTTTACCTGTAATGATTTTGCGAGTAATGTCCCGGCATCTTCCATTCCAAGTTCATTCCCTGTTTTGGATCTGAAAAGAAAGTAAAATGGATTTTCAGTAGCGTATTTTATGACTTTTCTAATTTTTTCATGCTTAGGGTCAGTAGTGGCAATTCCCGCAGACGATTTATAAACATTCCACTCTCTGGAGTATCCGGTATTGTCCATTGATGAATAAATGGAATCGGTAATAGGGTTTGATATTGATAAAACAACATTGTTATCAGCATCTATCCCGGTTTGTTTAAAAACACTATATCCCGCTGCGACCTGTACACTATTGGCGTGAGCAGAAATGTACTGAGTTCCTCCAGGATTATGGAAAGTTGGCAATGGATCTTTTCTTCCCCATTGGTAATGCAGCCCGCCAGATTGCTGAATTTGTGTTTTAGATTGTAATTCTATTGTTAAATTTGGTCTTTCCAGGGATGATGGCAATGCCTGCAAAGCCCCGAGATTTCTGTCCATAAAAATGGTAGTAAGAGGCGTTCCACCTTTAGCAGGATTTATTATTTGATTATTTGTGGTAGGAATAATTCCACCATTCTCAACAGATTCAGTCTTATAAGTTATTTGATTTTGATCAGACATCGGATATGTGACCGGCGCCCAAATGTGCCAGCTCCAAAGAATTTTATCCGGATTAGATGTTCCCCACACCCCATTATTACCTTTATGAAAAGCAATTACAGCATTACCTTTTTTGTTCGCAGCTATGATAACTTTCATTTGCTGATCCGGATACGTCCCAACTATTTGAATTTTTTTAATTAAGCTCTCATTATCTGTCCATACCACACTACCTGTATTGATATTACCAGACGGAAGTTCCTTATTATCTGAAAGGTAAAGCTTGTGCATTGCGTAGGCTTTTTTAAGACTAATAATCAGCTCTTTATCTTGCGACACCGGATCATTTGCTTCCCCAGTCATCACTACAAAACTATTGGATTCTTTTGTCCATGCCTTATAATCTGTCTGGTCATTGTCTGTTGATAAAACATATTCTGTATCATAAACTGAAGGCAACAATGACATATTCGGATCTTTCATACATCTTACCGCTCCCAATCCGTTTGTTTTAAGTGTTTGGTTGACGTAGATTCCATTCCATCCAGTACTGGAAATATCGGCTCTTTCAGCATCACTACGAATAATAGTTCCTCTGTTGCCTCCAATCCCATAAGTGGCATTAAGCAAAACACCATCAGATGCTTGATCCTGATAGACAACCTGTGGATTATCGTCGCCTGTCTGATAGTATATATAATTTCCAGAAGTTGGAATTAATCCTATTTTTCTATTATCCGTCCCGTTGAAATCTATTCCTCTGCCAGGATATACCTTCACCCCGATTAATGCATCATTAACTGAATTCGGCAATATCTGACTGTAAGCAGTATTTGTATCATCATTGAAACCACTGTTTTTCCTTCCTAATGGGTTAAGATTATTATTAACAGTATTTCTGCCATAGTGAGATGGGACCCTCCAACCATTTGGGCAAGGGTCGTATTCTGATTTTAACTCATACGATTTGCTATCTGCAGCAACGATATTATCACCACTCGACGCATTACTATGCAGACCTTTTCTGTTGTCAGACCATAGATCCCACGTTTCTATCAGATCAGGATTGGAATTATTACTTTTATATTCCTGGCTGGAAAACCAAGTACCATCAGTAGGAGAATGGGTTATAATATTTATGGGATTATTAATTGAATATCTTAAATTTCCAGTGATGTCATTGCTACCTGTATCGGTTCCTCTCTGTTTTACCAATATTGGAGAAGACTGTAGACTTGCCTGCGAATGTCTTCTGCTACCAACATCACCTGTCACTTCGTAGAACATTCCATCTTTATATTCCAATGGAGGCACTGGATCTTTTCTACCCCACTGGTACATCAGACCTCCGGATTTGTGCCAGTCATGACCAAGAAAGCCAGCATTTGTTGCTCCAAGATTACGATCCATATACTGAGGGGTAAATGCCTGATTCAATATATCAGTTTCGAAGCCTTGTTCATAAACTGCTCCAGCTTTGGGATCATCCGTAACCCAAATATGCCAAGTCCAATAGATGATGCCATCAACTTTAAATGCTATACTGGCATTACCCTCACCTTTTGTTTTATCAATTATAACTTTAATTTTCGCATTCTCACCTGTTCCTTCAATAGAAGTTGAATTTACTAATCCATTTACATCTTCCCAAAATACAGTGGCAGTCTGCTCACCATTTTCATTTATTGGCGTGAAGGAACCAGAATCATTTTGCATAAACCTGCCTTGTCTCCACATTTGATAGGCTTTTGCAACAGGAATATATAATCCGTCCGTTTTGGTACCATCTGGCAGTATACCATTTTTGTAAAAAACATAACTATTAGGTGCAAGCGTGTAATCAGTTTCTACTATTGCATGAGGCTTGTCAGTATCAGATTTTATAAGGGGATTTTGAACGTCTGAATCATGGTCAATGGCTCTTTGTTGTAAGTTCGAAATGTTTGATGAAGACTGACTAATTGTAGAAAACTTAGATACCGGCTTTTGCGAATATAAAAACTGGGCACAGAATAATACAAACAAACTATAAATTTTTAGCATACTAAGTTTTTTTTATTATCATATTGCAAAATACGTGCTAATAAATCAATTATAAGTTATTATAATTGATAATATGTAAAAAAAAGCGATTTACTTTACAACTACAAAATTAATATAAGAACAGAGCAAAAAACATCTACAATATTTCGGAAAAATCGTATTAAATATCCGCTGTATTGCGTAATTAGATTTTCATTTTGAGAATTCTTTAGCTGGTAGCTATAAAAAACGGCATAAGAATGAGAATCAGCACGTTGAAAAGTTGAAAAGGGAAATTGTCTGAAAGACAGAAGTTTTAAATTAACAGAAAGCTAAAATAATTAAGTTGCAATAAGCATTCAACAAAGACTTGAATTAAGGTAATTTTTCAAAATGTTATAGAATTTACCAACCAATAATGCACAAAGAGAGAGATACCATGTGAAAAAAATTATTTGTTAATCCACTTTGGTTACTTTAACATCTGCAAAATGCCCCAATGTTCCGGGACCAATCCATAATCCGATACTCCCACGAATATCTTTACCCTGCTTTAAATCATTTACGATCAAAGTTGGTTGAGAAGCACCATTAATGTAAAGTCTGGCAGTTTCATCATGTACAACAATTTTTATTTTTATCCATTCTGCAGGTAATATATCCACGTAAGCTTCATACTGTCCCGGGGCTTCGCTTCTTAATTTTTCCCAAGGATAGCCTGGAATAGAAATATATTGGCTGGAGTGGTTTCTGCGTACTTGGTCATTAGCCCGACCATTTGTGGGGCGCAAATATAAAACCTCCATTTTAGAAGCGTCTAAAGCTGTCCTGAATGCAATACCAACAAATCCACGAGCTGTTTCTCCGGCGTTTGCAAGTGGCTCCCCGGAAATGGTTGCTTCTATAATACCATTGTGAAAATCAATATCCTTTAGTACCGCAAGTGTTTTATCTCCATTAGCTTGACCGGGTATTTCAAGAGCTAAAGCATTTTTACCTTTAAAAACAGATTTTTTCACAGTTACCTGAAACGGAATGACATCAGTTGGAACTAATACACTGTTCTGTGCTTTAGACGGTAAACTAAATACTAACGTTAATATAATGAAAAATAAAAGCTTTTTGCTCATAAAAAAGAGAATTTTCAGGATTCGAATTCATCTAAAATAATAAAAATAATTTTCTAAAATACATACTCATTGAAAACAGTGAGTCTAATACTTTCCAATATTTCGAATTGAAAAGTATATCGAAGACTTTCAAATAAGACGCATCAATAAAGAATATTTGTTGCCTTTTTAATTAAAAAAGACATAGCGATTTAAATATGAAGGTCTAAGCAATTAAATTTTACCAACCTCTGTAAACTTCCGTTTATTCCATTGCCTTTTGAAAACTTTTCCCTCCTCAAACCTATAGAAAAAGGTCTCCTTTTCTGGTGCATTTGGTCTGATGAGCGTAAAACATTCTCCCTCCGGAAGTTCAATAATCTCGTGGATCGTACTGGCCGGAACAAAATGTGAATCGCCTTCTTTCCTGTGATGAACTGAGCTAGTATAAGTTCCGTCTTCAAATATTTCATAAATCCTTTCCACATAACTACCCTTTAAAATATGCGTTGTAAAAC
>Ga0247808_10001414_pt1 | contig 11584 bp, 9 predicted proteins | sample UWRJL089202R1_FD_179914 | JGI IMG/M metagenome (GOLD analysis project Ga0247808, IMG submission 179914) | Plant litter microbial communities from Arlington Agricultural Research Station in Wisconsin, United States - UWRJ-L089-202R-1 | ecosystem: Environmental > Terrestrial > Plant litter >... | reverse complement strand
AGCGCCCTAGCGGTTAACCCGGACGTTACCTATGTAAATGTACTCATTGACGGTATTAATTTGATTCTTGCTAAAGACTTAGTTGAAAAAGTACTCACAAACGAAAAGCACCAACCACTTGAATATGAGATTGTCAGTACCCTTAAGGGCAAGTCACTACTGGGCCGTTCATACGAGCCATTATTCGAAGATCAAGGCGAAGGTGCACACAAAATTTGGTCAGCCGATTACGTTACCACCGAAGCGGGTACTGGTATTGTTCACTTGGCTCCAGCCTACGGTGAAGAAGACTTTATTCTTGCTAAAGAAAAAGGCATTCCGGTTATTCACGTCCTCGACGAGTACGGTAAATACATTGAAGGTGAGTGGAAAGGCCTAGATGTATGGGAGAACAACAAAGCCATCGCCAAAGAGCTTAAAGAACGCGGCATTGTATGGAAAATTGATTACATCCGCCACGAATACCCCCACAACCCACGTACCGGCCACCGCCTGATGTACCGCGCCCACCCAAGCTGGTTCATGGACATCGACGGGCAACGGGTTGAAATGCTTGAACAAAATACCGAAAACATTAACTGGTTCCCCGAGCACATCAAGCATGGTCGCTTTGAAAAGACCATCGAAACCGCCCCCGATTGGAACCTTAGCCGTGACCGTTTCTGGGCCACAGCTATGCCAGTTTGGAAGGGTACTGATGCTGATGGTAACGAAAAAATTAAGGTCATTGGTAGTTACCAAGAGCTTAAAGACCTTAGTGGCGTCGAATTGGATGATTACCACCGCCCATGGGTAGATGACATTACCTTCGATATCGACGGTGTAACCTACACTCGTATCGACAAGGTGCTGGATGGTTGGTTCGAATCAGGCTCAATGCCATTCGCCCAATTCCACTATCCCTTCGAAAACGTTGAAAAATTTGAAGCCAATTTCCCTGGTGATTTCATCGTGGAATACGTTGGCCAGGTCCGTGCTTGGTTCTACTATGTGCACGCTGTTAACACCGCGCTATTTGGCCACAATGCCTACAAAAATGTGATTGTAACCGGTAACATTGCCGGAAATGATGGCCGCAAGATGAGCAAATCACTCGGTAACTTTACTGACCCGAATGAACTTATGGACAAGTTTAGTGCCGATTCACTTCGTTTCTTGCTACTTTCAAGCCCGCTGCTTTCAGGTGAAGATTTCACCCTCCAAGATAAAGAAGTAGGGGACATTGCTCGCAAGCTCAGCATGGTTTGGAATATGTACGACTTCTTTACCATGTACGCCGAAGTTGATGGCTGGGAATTCGACGGCAACTTAGTTGACCCAAGCGACGAAATTAACAACCCGCTCGACCAGTGGATTATTAGCCGCGTGCACCAACTTATTAACGAAATTGAAGAGAAGATGGATGGCTACGACGTAGCTGCCGCTGCTAAGCCAATTCTGCCATTCCTTGACGATGCTTCAAACTGGTATGTTCGCCGTTCACGCCGCCGTTTCTGGAAAAGCGATGATGACGACGATAAAGACAGCGCGTACAAAACGCTCCACTACGTACTTGTCCGCCTTAGCCAAGCGATTGCGCCCTTCGTACCATTTATGGCCGAAGAGCTATACCGCAAGCTGACCGATGGCGAAAGTGTCCACTTAACTGATTGGCCTAAAGTTGGCCACGCTAACGAATTAGTGCTTAGTCGCATGGCTCGTACTCGCGAAATCATCGAACAAGGCCTCGCGCTGCGTATGTATAAAGATGACAACCAGCAACAAATTAAAGTTCGCCAACCGCTGTCAGTCTTAACCTACGCCGGTGAACAACTTGAAGACTTTTACGCGAACATCATTGCCGAAGAGGTGAACGTAAAGGCGATTGCAAATGATCCAAATAGCGATGTTGAAGTGGTGCTTGATAAGTTCATTACCCCCGAACTTCGCCGTGAAGGCCTGGCCCGCGAAGTGGTGCGCTACGTGCAATCAGCTCGTAAAAAAGCTGGCCTCAACATTGATGACCGCATCGTACTCAACCTAACGGTTGAGGGCGAGTTGGCAAAAGCCGTTGAAGAATATACCACCGATATTTCGGACGAAACCTTGGCTGTCGAAATCAATGCGCAAACCAATTCCGAAGGCTACGACTACAGCGAAGACGTTGAAATAGAAAAAATGCCTCTCGGCATCTCGTTGAAAAAAAGCGTACCAACAGGGTTATAAAAATTTTTGCCCCCGAGGCCCCGTATCTGCACTAATGTACAGAGGGGCCTCGAGGGCGGGTGAGGGGTAAGTTATACCCTTTCGACTCTCAGCCGAACGGCTGCACCTGCGGATGACCGATGGGTGCGCAGTTCGGCCCGGACGGCATCCTCCAGTTCGACGTCCCACAGCGCGTTGCTGCGGCGAACCTTGACGACGACTTCGCTGACACCGTTGGCCATCCGGCCAATGTAGCTTGGTGCTGTTTCCATCAGCTCGTCGTGCACTCCTGTGTGGTACCTCGAGTTCGCGAGAAGCGCTTTTGTTGTGACGACGATTTTGATGATCTCCTGTTCGAAGACAATAACCACCGGGGTGGCTGTTGATGCGGACATACTTCCTCCTCAATACTGTTTGCGATTTGCAAAGAGCATTCAGCAACTGTAAAACGCAATTAAATATATGTCAAGTCACTAAATTGACAGTACAACATATAACTGGTATAATTTTCGATACACACAAAGGGTTAAATCGTCTTTGTTGCACCTTAACCCTACAAGACTTTCTTAGGAGAAAAATGTCACAACATACCAGCACTGAACTTGTGCTATCACCATCCGCCCGCAAGGCTGGAGGTGCACTCGCACGAATTCTGAGCGACTCAACCGAAATCGCCCGCTACGCTTCCGGAGACGTGAAGCGTAAGGACGCTCGCGCAATTGGCGACCTGGTCGCTGCCTATCCCGAACTCAACACTGACAAGTCGGTGGGGGGACTCATCTGGCTGCTGACCTTCCACGGTGAGCGAATTGGCGAGTGGACCGAAGAACTCATCAGCGAATACTCGCTTGACGAGCTTTTGCTGGTGCTCGGTTTCCTGTACGACACCGGCCTTCGGGCTGGTAACGGTTCGTTCTTTCTCGCCGACAACGACGAGACGCGCGAATACGTTCCCTTGCTTCTGGAGTTGCAGCGCAACTTCAAAGCTGCACAGTACGGGCACGACCCAGAGCTGCGCTCTGTCGACAAACTCAACTGGCTGGTCGAAGCACTCGGCGGTCTTTCGACCCTCGGTGACTACGACAGCCCTGGACGAGTCACAGAAGCGCTCGACGACTATCGATTCCGAGAGGACTAATATGGAGAGCTCGTTAGAGCTGCTAGGCGTTCCCAGGGACATTGTCGAGTTTGAACGCTCGACTGGGTCTCTGAAAAAGCTTTTGGCAATTGCCGAAGGTGCTTACAAGTTGCTTGCCCCGAAATACCACCCAGATGTAAACCACCAGCCCGGTGCGAAGGAGATTTTCTTTCGCCTGAACGATGCTATCGAAGATCTTCGCGATCCCGATGGCCTCGAGCTGGCAGTCGAACGGCTGGTGGGTGAGGCCGACAAGCACGCCAACCGTCGTCGCATTGAACAGTCAATCGAGCGCAAGCGTGAAAAACAGAGCCTTCGGGCGATGTTCGATCTGCTTGTTAACGTTGGCCAATTCAGTGTGCTCGACGTCACCGGCCCTACCAGCTTTTTGCTGCAGTTCGGTGCGTCGCGCACCATTTTGGATGTGAGCGCTAACGACCAAGCGACGTTGTACTTGACGAGCCAGGACTTGGAAGTGCTTCCCGAGCAAACCGAACGCGCAGAATTCATCGGAGGCCACTGGCGCGAGATGTATCTGACAAATGAGGTCAAGCACTGGCTCAACCATGTACCCACAAAATCCAGTCCCGTGACCGTGGTTGGGTTTGTTCCCGCTCAAGCGCTACGCTACCAAACAGAAGAAACCATTCAGGTTATTCACCAGGAGCGTGTCGAACTAGGCGAGGGAGTGACCGAGCCGCGCATGGTTCCGGTATGGACCGAGCCTTCCGAGGCCTGGTACGTGCGCTTTATGATGCCCAAGCCTACGCAATCCAGTGAAGTAGTGGTGAGAAATCATCGCGGCCTCCTGTCGATCGTCGGCTCCATCCAGGCGCAAGCCTTCTTCTATGAAAAACAGTAGGGACACACCCCGGCTATCTATGTAGCCGGGGTTTTTCCTTTTTAAAAATATCTATAAAAAGTATGCCCCGGCTCAGAAAAACTGAACCGGGGCGGTTGGCCTTGGAAGGCCGAAGTAGAGGGTGGCGTTAGTCGGTGGTCAGGGTGACCTGAACGCCTGAACGGTTGCGAAGGTCAAGCAAGTACTTTTTAACGGCACTGTGAACATCTTCGTTCCAGTCCGGGTGACCAACAGCTCCTTCGAGGTGGATAGTGACAGCCAGGCTGGCGTGGTGGTGCGAGCATATCCAGGGCGGGATGAGCTCGATGAACCAGTGGGGCAGCTCATCTTCTGGAGCGTCTGAAAGGTCGGCAATACGCCGAATCTTTTTGGCATACTCTGGAAAATTGAGCTTCACTGCTGTGGGTCTGGCAGCTGAAGCCACGATACTCCTTAATCAACGTCATCCTTACCGGCTGGCAAGAATGTTGTAAGTATTTTAAAACAATTAATCATGTAGGTCAAACAGGGGAGGTATTGACATTTTAAACCATTTATGCTTAAATACATGCATAATAAATGTAAAACAAAAACAACCTAACTACAAAAAACGATATGTCATTATTCCCATACCTACAACTACAACAAATTGATCCACAAGATGATGGTACCCTCAGCGAGCTCGACCAGTACGAGCAAGATGAAACCATCGACCTCGACAACGACACCGACGGTGAAACACTCGATCAGCGATGGTCTGAAATTACCCAGTCGATGCACGAAGAGAAGTGATATACTTAGTATAGTGAATCACGATCAACACACCATCTCCGACGAAGCCTTTGACCAATTGGTCACCAAAGCCATGGACGAACTCCCCCAAGACTACATTAAGGGGTTAGATAACGTAGCTATCGTTTACGCCGACTGGCCCGACGCACACCAAGCCCAAAAATCAGACCTCAAAGAAGGTAACTTGCTGCTTGGTTTATATGAAGGCATCCCCTTAACCCAACGCGGTTCAGGGTATACCTATGTATTGCCAGATAAGATAACCTTATTTAAAACACCTATTTTAATGGTGTCTCACAGCGAAGCCGAACTAGCCGAACAAGTGAAACGAACCCTGTGGCATGAGATTGCCCATTATTACGGTTTGAACCACCACCGCATTGATGAACTTGAAGGCTTCGACCATTCAACTGGCGAACGCCATTAGCTAACGCATTTGAGCCCGCTGAATAAGGGGTGAGGGTGAGATTTCTCTTATTGCAATATTTTAGACACTGTTATAATTAGACTAATACTTATTTATAAAGCGGGTAGTGGGATATGCGAGAACTAACTGGGCGAGTACTGACGATATCCAAGGCTAAAACACTAGCCCTCGCCCTGCTTGTGGCTTTGCTTAGTTTATTTGTTTCCCCAGCCAACCTTTATGCCCAGGAACCTTCGAATACAGAAACGGTCACCCAAACTGGCCCAGCGCTCGACACCCCCGAAAACGTCACCGCGACGTCACCAACTAATAATCGAGATATTGTATGGACATGGACAGCACCAGATGGCACCTCGGCACCAGACGAAAACGGCAACCCTACCGAACCACCGCGAACCGACATTGTTAACTTTGGTTATATGCTTACTAAAGATAGCGTTGAAGTAACCTCCGGTAAGGTAGAAGCGACTATATATACAGTTACAACCTCAACAATCGACAACGGTGAATACGTTTTATCTGTATGGAGCATCGACAAGGATGGGATTCAAAGCAAGGCAGCCACTGGATCGATAAAAATATTTATCCCAATTCCAAACCTGGCGCCAATTGAAGAAGCGACTATCCCTGCGCCAATTATTAATACCATGCCGGTATTAACCACGCCTATTGGAGGTGGCACCAATACTTCAACCGCACCGCAAAACAGTGCTGCTAACACCCCAGGGTACTTAACCAACGCCCCAAGTGCCAGTGTGCTTGGTGCTAATAACCCGACTAGAGACAATTTTGATGAGGTTGCCGTAGCAGGGGTTGCCAAAGCCTCAACCCAAGGCTGGGTTATCCTGGGAACACCTTGGTATGTATGGTTGCTGATACTAGCAGCAAGCTACGTAGCCATGCGTTTATTGCGACGATACACTGCGCACATTTGAAGGCGTACTCTTACAGACACAACCCTTAGTTAAGGTAATCTTAAGTATTGCTAACAGTACATTTAAGTGCTAAAGTTAAGAAAAATACAAAAGTTGAGATTTGTACCAATTATTTAACTTTGGCTATGTGGATGGCTAAACCCCGGGAGTAACTGCGAGATGAACATTGTAATGGCCAAGGCCACTTTTAAGAAAACAACATTATTTGCGACGGCCTTTGTTTTGGCTGTGAGCACATTGACGGCGGCGGTGCCGTTTATTTTATCAAAGAATGTAAATGCAATCGCACCAGCAATTGAGATTAGTGAAGCGAGCTTTGTGAAGAAAGCTAACCCTGAATACACGGGTATTTATGTAGGCTTCAAACTTTCAAATGTGAATACTGCGAAAGCTCTTGAACTTCGCGTGAACCGTACTGACGGCTCGGTTTATTCTATTCTCGCGCAACAAGCATTATTAAATACGCTTAATACATCCGCTGTTAATCCAGTAGAGTCGGGTGGAACGGTTATTGTTACCGGCTCACGAACGAGTGGTAGTTGGACTAACCAGACAGGTACTTGGACCGGAACGAGTCGCCCTGCTGCAACTAACCCAGTTGAAGTAATTGTTACTTTAGAGGATGGGACAGTGACCTCGACTGCTGCACCGACAATTACAAATAACGGTGCGACTGCTGCTGAGGTATTTGCATCAGTACCTTCTGCCCCTGGTGTTGCGAATGTTAATACGAAAGAGAAACTTAAGGCTGCACTTGCGGATTCAACAATCCACCACATTGAACTAACTGGCGATATCATAACTGATGAGTCATTTGTTTTAAGCCGCAGTAACGTTATGATCAACGGCAATCACAATAAAATCATTGGTCCAAGCATTGGTGGTACTTGGGTATCTGGTGGCAACAACTTTGCTCTCAAAATCTACCGTGCTTCAGGTGTTGGAATTAACAGCCTAACCATTACTGGCGCTAATGCTGGTATCCAAGTAAACGGTTCAGAAGTTTCGCTTAGTGGCCATAACGACCTAAGTGGAAATGTATTTGGTGGCATTGAACTTACTAAGGGCAGTGGTGTTACTGAAACACCTGTCCTTAACCTTACCCATGAGGGAGGTTCATTTACCTACAGGACAGAACAAACTGGAGCGCCGGCCGTATGGACGACTACACCAGATGCAGTTGTGAACGCTAGCGCCGTACCGCTTACAAAAGCTACACATATTGTTGATGGACAAAGCCAATACTATACTGTTGCTTCAAACGCGAATATTGCTGCCACAAACACAACTCGAAAAACAACTTTCGCAACTCTTGAAGAGGCAGTTAACGCAGCAACTACTGGCGACACGATTGAATTAAACAAAAATATTACACTTACAAAGATGGTATTTATCAACAAGGGCCTGACCGTTGACGGTAAGGGTTACACCGTAACTGCACCATACTCACGGACTCAAGATGGGCTTGATAACGCTGTTCTTACAATCAATGGCGACAATGTTACGTTGAAGAATGTTACTACAGCCAACACATCAACGAATGTTAAGCCACACGGTGTTGTTGTACATAACGCACGTGGTGTTGTGCTTGAAAACCTGACCCTCAAGGGCGGCCGTGCTGGTGCAACTATCGTTGGATCTGGTGTTACTGCTAAAAATATCCATACAGAAGGTAACACCTGGGGTGGTATCAACGTTGATGCTGGCACTACGAACGGTTCGTTAGTTATTAGCGGTTCAAACACTCACAATGACCCAGGAGTACCTGCGCTATGGGTTGATAATCGCCCCAACACTTCAATTGTTGATACTGATAACCAGTATGTAAAACAAGCGACCGGCGTAAAAGACTTTTACTACCTCGACCAAACAGCTCCAGTCGTGACTGTAAATAGCCCAGTTGACGGTAGTTATTCTAAGTCTCCAATTCAAGTTAGCGCCACTATTACGGATAACAACCTCCGTCACTACTTCTACCAAGTTACTCGTAACGGTTCAGTAATTAAAGAAGAAGTTGTGCTTAGCTCTGGTATTACAAATAAAGTAATTTACACCACAACACAAGACGGTGTGTACACGGTTGTCGTTGCGGCACGTGATAAAGCGGGTAGCGGTGACTCAACTGGTCACAAAACAACTGCGCCATTAGTTACGTTCACTGTTGATAGCGTTGCGCCCGAGAAGCCAACATTAGCGACACCGGGAAATAATGCATACCTTAATACTAACGACTTTTACTTCGACTGGAACGATGTAGCAGGGGTGTTGAGTTATGAAATTCAAGCATCGCAAAGTTCTAACACGAACCAAAACGGCTCACTAACAAGTAATGTATGGCAGGGTGACTACCAGGGTGTTCAGCCTACTCAATCAACTGCTCACTCAGTTGGTGCAAGCGGCACATGGTACTGGCAAGTTCGTTCTGTAGATACGGCTGGTAACAAGAGTGGATGGACGGCTCCTTGGGCAATTTCGTTCGATACTGTTGCTCCTTCAGCTTCAGGAACACCTTCAACTACGAGCCCTACTAAAAGTACTAATAATACTTGGACATGGGATGCGGCGACTGATGCAACCTCAGGAATAAAAGGTTACGAATATCAAGTTAATGACGGAGCCTGGACATTTGTCAGCGGAACAACTGTAACGACAACTGCTCCTGTAACTAACAGCTCTTACACTCTTTCTGTACGTGCAATTGATAACGCCGATAACACAGGCCCTGTCTCAACAGGAACTGTAAATATCAATACTGCAGTTACTACAACTATCAATAAAGACGAGATAGATACCACTGTCTCTAACCCGACCATCACAGGTCGCGTAAAGTATGATGTTGATCAGACACCGGCGGCTGGCCAGACAGTAACTGTCAACGTAGATAACAATCCGTACACAGCGACGACAAATACAAACGGTGTTTGGACAATTACCGCCAATGGGTTAGCAGACGGTCTACACACCGTTAAGGTGAACGGTGTTGAAGCGGAATTCACTACAAAAATTCCAGTTGTTGTTGAAGATGAAGACACGTCAGGCCGCGGAGAACCCGCTGTAGTGGCCTTGGCTAATAATCCAACACCAACTCTTCCTGTTGTTCCTACTCCCGGCTTCCCACAAGCTACAAGCCCAGCAGCGAACGCTGCTATCCTCGGAGACACTACCAGCAACAACGCTGCCGTTCGTGGCACCTCAACCGACAACAAAGATATCTTCGCCGTTGCTAACGCCGATGCCAACAAGGGTACTGTCCTTGGCCTTAGCTGGTACTGGTGGCTACTTATCCTTGCTGCTATCGCAACTGTCGCATGGTGGATTGCTGGTGCTGTCCGTCGTCGCCAAGCAGAGTAGTTAATACTTGCTTAAACAAAAATTCAAAAACAGCAAAGCCCTTACGCTTGTAGGGGCTTTTTGCTATACTGTAGGCACAACGTGAAAACAAAACAAAAACAAATTAAAAAAACCAAGACAGTGCACGCCAAGGTAGTGCACCACGCGAAGCGTATTCTGGTGCCGCACAAGGGGAATGCTTTTCGCCCACATCTTATTCGGGCGCATGGGTTGGTGGCAGTGCTTATCATCGCCATCTTGGCGCAGGCTGTGTACAGTGTTACGACGACGGGCAATTTTCAGGTGCTTGGCCGAACGTCGGATATTCAGACTTTTGATTTGTTAACCGATACTAATAAAGAACGGGCCGCCCAGAACCTGGGCGAGTTGCAGCTTAGCGACCAGCTTAGCCAAGCGGCCTTCTTGAAGGCTCAAGATATGCTGGCCAACAATTATTGGGCGCACACCTCACCAAGTGGTGTCGAGCCATGGAAGTGGTTTGGTGATACGGGCTACAATTACAGCGTAGCGGGGGAGAACTTAGCCAAAAATTATCCATCGGCCGATGCGACGGTCGAAGCTTGGATGAACTCACCAAGCCACCGCGAAAATATTATGAACGGTAAGTACGTTGATATCGGCTTCGCCATTGTTGATGGCACACTTGATGGTCGCGCAACTACACTTGTAGTAGCGTTTTATGGTGCACCAGTGACATTCGCTGCTGTTGAAGGCGCTACTGCCGCACCGGTAACCTTTACGAGCCCAGCCTTGCAAGGTTCAAACCCTACTGAATACTTCGGTACCGCCTTGCAATCACTCAGCCCTGTAACCGTGGCTATCCTTGGCCTCTTAGCTGTGGTTGCTATTGTTGGTGTGGCTGCACATCACTACCGTACTCAACTGCCTAAGGCCTGGAAAAAGAGCTGGCGTTTGCACCATGGAATGTATACTTTTGTTGGAACATTGGTGCTTGGAGCGCTTATTATTCTCGCAACCGGCGGCGGCTCTATTTAGATACCGCTTGTGGTAGAATACAAACAGATTATTTAAAGTTTTATGCGAAGGGTGTCAGCTGAAACTCAACAAAAATAGAAACAATGGATTTACAATTGTCGAACTACTTATTGTCGTCGTTGTTATTGCCATCTTAGCTGCGATTACTATCGTGTCTTATAATGGTATCCAATCGCGGGCGAAAAACAGCCAGATGATTTCAGCCGTTAATGACTATGTAAAGGGGCTCAAGGCGTACCGATCTGCCAACGGGGCGATACCGGACTACGCTGGCATTGCCTGTTTTGACGGCACGGCCTGCTGGGGTGGCACAAACCTGACATCATCTCAAGCTATGCGCACCGACCTAAGAACTGTTATGGGTCCAAACCTACCGTCAATACCAACGCCATATGCAGCACTGCTGAATTACGGAACTACGTTAGATAATTCATCAACCGTCACTTTTACCGGGCTGTATATCCTGTATCAGCACAGCGACACCGGGTCGTGCTTGCCGATTGGTGGTGCGCGATATTTAAACACTGGGGCAACTGATGGGCTTCGTAGCTGTCGGGCGGCGATAGAATAGCTTATGCAATCCACTAAGAAAACTGGCTTCACCATTGTCGAACTACTCATCGTGGTTGTTGTTATTGCCATCCTCGCCGCAATAACTGTAGTGGCATATAACGGCATTCAAAACCGGGCTAAGCAAAGCGCCGTGCAATCAGCCCTGTCACAAGCGACTAAAAAAATCATGCTGTACGCAGTTGTCAACGGAGATGCCTATCCGACACAGCTTTCTGAAGCGGGTGTTCAAAGCGACCCAAAAACGACGTACCAGTACAGTAGTGACAACTCAACGAGTAATCGTACATTTAATTTATCCGTCACCACATCCGATGGCTTGTCATACAACACCTCTAATACACAAACAT
>Ga0247808_10001412_pt1 | contig 11591 bp, 9 predicted proteins | sample UWRJL089202R1_FD_179914 | JGI IMG/M metagenome (GOLD analysis project Ga0247808, IMG submission 179914) | Plant litter microbial communities from Arlington Agricultural Research Station in Wisconsin, United States - UWRJ-L089-202R-1 | ecosystem: Environmental > Terrestrial > Plant litter >... | reverse complement strand
TCTTGCTGATCTTATCGGCTTTTGTAAAAATAATGCAGAACGGAATTTCGCTTTCGCCCATATAGCTCATAAATTCAATGTCGATATTTTGAGCTTCGTGACGGATGTCTATCAATACAAAAGCACAAACCAATTGTTGTCTTGTTTCAAAATAATCGGTAATGAATTGCTGGAAAACGGACTTTGTTTTCTTTGAAACCTTTGCATATCCATAACCTGGCAAATCGACCAAAAACCAATTATTATTGATTTTAAAATGGTTGATAAGTTGTGTCTTTCCGGGTCTTCCAGAAGTTTTTGCCAAATTCTTATGGTTCGTCAGCATATTAATCAAAGACGATTTGCCAACATTTGAGCGACCAATAAAAGCATATTCTGGAATTGGGTCTTTCGGGCATTTTGCGACTTCAGAATTGCTGATTATAAATTCGGCAGTATTAATTTTCATTACTTCAATAGATTTTGGCAAAGTTAGTCAAAAAAAACAACCACTACTTTTCTGAATCAAATTCAGTAAAATAGTGGTTGTTTATCTGTTTTAGGTTTACAAATTGGCTTTTTTCAACCAGTCGTGCATCAATTCATTAAATTCATCTGGATGTTCCATCATTGCGGCATGGCCACATTTGTCAATCCAATATAGTGAAGAATTTGGTAATAATTTATCAAATTCAACTGCAACTTCGGGTGGTGTTACTTTGTCGTTTTTTCCCCAAATGATACAAGTCGGAACGTGCATTTTTGGTAAATCTTTTGCCATATTATGACGAATCGCACTTTTAGCAATGGTTAAGGTCTTGATTAATTTTATCCTGTCATTTGCCATTGTATAAACCTCGTCAATGATTTCTTTGGTGGCAATTTTTGGGTCATAAAATACATCTTCGGCTTTCTTTTGGATATAGTCGTAGTCGCCTCTTCTTGGATAACTGTCGCCCATTGCGTTTTCGTATAATCCTGAACTTCCAGTAATTACAAGTCCGAGCATTTTTTCTGGATACATCTTGGTATGATATAAGGCGATGTGTCCTCCAAGTGAATTTCCTAGTAAAATAACTCTTTCAAAACCCTTGTAGGTAATGAAATCTTTCACATACCTGGCGAAAGCCTTCACATTGGTTTTAAGGATGCTTTGTGTGTAAATGGGCAATTCTGGAATTACTACTTTGTAACCGTGTTTCGGAAAATAATCGGCAACTCCGTCAAAATTGCTCAAACCTCCCATCAAGCCGTGAAGTATTATAATTGGGGTTCCTTCTCCAGCTTCGTAATATTTATATTTTCCTTCTTTTTTTAAGTCGTGTTCCATTCTTGATTTGGCATTTTTATCCCGAATTTACGGGAACAACAAATATATGATTTTATAGGTAAAAACCATTTTTTACTTATTTTTTTTACAACAATATTCTTATCAATCCTCAACAATTCGTTTTTGACGGGTTATGTTTTGCTTTTAAAATTCTTGAAAATCAATTTCTTGAAGATAAATCAAATTATTGCTTTTTTAAGGCTCTTTGCTGACGATTCTTTTTCGGATTCAAAAAATCATTAAAATATATCTAACGAATTCTAATAATCTGAAATCGAACATTTAAGCTTTTTGCGGAGCAAGTGGTAAAACTTATCAACAAAGTGGTATAAAGTGGTAAAATGTGGTATTATTTTTTATATTTTTGTTCCTAATTCAAATAATTGAGAGTTGAACACAATAATCGGAACATACGAATGTAAAGTTGATGCTAAAGGAAGGCTGTTACTGCCATCTCCTTTGAAGAAGCAATTGACGGCATCTTTGCAGGAAGGTTTTGTGCTAAAACGTTCAGTTTTTGATGCTTGTCTAGAGCTTTGGCCGATGTCTGAATGGAATTTAATGATGCTCAAAATAAACAAGCTGAATCGTTTCAACAAGAAAAACAATGACTTCATCCGAAAGTTTATGGCGGGTGTAAAAGTGATTGAAATTGACGATTTAGGAAGATTATTGATTCCGAAAGACCTCGTGACGTTCAGTAAAATCTCAAAAGACGTCGTTCTTTCATCAAAAGTGAACATCGTTGAGATTTGGGACAAGGATTTATACGAAAAATCAATTGGTGATGATGATATTGATTTTGCAGATTTGGCAGAAGAAGTAATGGGAAATTTAAATGACGACGACAATGGAATATCATAATCCAGTTTTATTGAAAGAAACTGTTGACGGTTTGAACATCAAGCCGGATGGAGTTTACGTGGATGTGACTTTCGGTGGAGGTGGTCATTCAAAAGAAATTTTGAGCAGATTAGGTCCAAACGGAAAACTGTTTGCTTTTGATCAAGATGAAGACGCTTTGGCGAATGCCTTGCCAGATGAAAGATTTACACTGATAAATGAAAATTTCAGATTCATAAAACGGTTTTTACGTTTCCACGGAATTAAAGCGGTTGACGGAATTTTGGCCGATTTAGGTGTTTCGTCTCATCAATTTGATGTGGCCGAAAGAGGTTTTTCTACTCGTTTTGATGCCGAATTGGATATGAGAATGAGTCAGAAAAACGATTTGAGTGCTTATAAAGTGGTGAACGAATACGACGAAGCGAATCTTCGTCGTGTGTTTTTAGATTATGGCGAATTGAAGAATGCTCCGGCAATTGCAAGGGTGATTTTGGAAGCAAGAGAAAAAGAGGAAATCAGAAATACAGAACAATTAAAAACGGTTTTAAGCCGATTTCTTCCCGCTCATAAAAGCCACAAGATTCTAGCCCAGATGTATCAAGCCATTAGAATAGAGGTGAATCAGGAAATGGATGTTTTAAAAGAGTTTTTGGAACAATCCTTAGAAATTTTAAATCCAGAAGGAAGACTGAGCGTGATTTCGTATCATTCTTTGGAAGATAGATTGGTGAAAAGATTCATCAAAAACGGAATGTTCGAAGGTGAGCCAGAACGTGATTTCTTCGGAAATTTTTCGGTTCCGTTCAAAACCATCGGAAAATTAATCGTTCCTGGAAACGAGGAAATCAGAATCAACAATAGAGCAAGAAGTGCAAAGTTGAGAATCGCTGAAAAGATTTAATCAGAATGAAAGGCGGAATTTACAACATATTAAAAGCCAGATTTCTTATAAACGAAGATGCCAATAGAAATTGGAGGTTCATCGTTTTTGTCATCCTTCTAGCTATTGTGATGATTGCAAATACCAATCGATACGAAAGAAAGATTTTCAAAATAAAGGCTTTAGAGGAAGAAGTAAAAGAATTAAGGTCGGAATTTGTGGATAGACGTTCAGAGTTGATGGAGCTTAAACTCGAATCGACAATTGAGAAGAAGATGTTAGAAAAAGGAATCATCCCATCGTCGGTTCCGCCAGTAAAAATAAAAGTAGTAAAAGAAGAAGAAAAAAGTTGGTATAAAAAATTATGGCAGTAGAAGATAAAAATATCTCGTATAGGATTTATCTGTTTGCATTCGCAATCCTTATAATGGCGTCTGCAATTGTCATAAAATTAACCAATATTCAATGGGTTGAAGGTGATTATTATAGAAAATTGGCGAAGGACCGTTCGGTAAAGAAATTTGTAATTCCAGCCAATAAAGGAAATATCTATTCTTCGGATGGAAGTTTGCTTGCCACATCAATACCTAATTATTATATAAGGTTTGACGCATTGGCACCAACAGCTGAAAATTTTCAAAAGAATATCGAGCCTTTGGCAGATTCGCTTTCTGTTTTATTGGGGAAGCCAAAAAGTTTCTACGAAAGAGAATTGACACGTGCCAGAACCAATAAAAACAGGTATTACCTGATTGCTCGAAATTTGAGTTATACCGAATATGTAAAAATAAAAAGTTTTCCATTGTTCAATCTTGGAGTTTATAAAGGAGGAATAATCGTTGACCAGCAAACGGTTCGCGAACATCCAATTGGTAAAATTGCAGAAAGAACCATTGGCTATGAAAGGATCACTCCAAACGGAACTCCAGATGGAAAAGGAATCGAGTGGGCTTTTCGTAAGTATCTAAATGGTAAAGACGGAAAGATTTTAAAGCAAAAAATCGCAAAAGGACAATGGAAACCTATTCGCGATGTCAATGAAATTGAGCCTCAGGATGGTTATGATGTAATTTCTACTATTGATGTTTACATTCAAGATATTGCACATCACGCCTTGTTGAAGCAGTTGGAACTGTATGAAGCAGAACACGGTTGTGTTGTTGTGATGGAAACCAAAACAGGTCATGTAAAAGCCATTTCAAACCTTGGAAGAGCAAAAGATGGTTCCTATTATGAAACAACAAATTATGCCATTGCAGAATCGCACGAACCAGGTTCAACTTATAAGTTAGCCGATTTAATGGCTTTGTTGGAAGATAAAAAAGCAGATACAAGCGATGTTTACAACACATTTGGTGGAGTTATAACTTATTCAGGGAAGAAAGTTCGCGATTCTAAAGAAGGTGGTTACGGAAAGATTTCGCTGGCAAGAGGTTTTGAAGTTTCGTCTAATACCGTTATGGTTCAGGCTGTTTATAATGCTTACAAAAATAATCCAGCTCAATTTGTTAATCATTTAAATAATTATGGATTAAATAAGCCATTGGGTTTACCATTTAAAGGAGAAGGAATTCCTTATGTGCCACAACCGAATGATAAACATTGGAGTGCTATCACCTTGCCTTGGATGGCTTTTGGATATAACGTTTCGATCACACCTTTGCAAACCTTGACCTATTATAATGCGGTTGCAAACAATGGAGAAATGGTAAAACCACAATTTGTTTCGGAGATTAAGGCTTGGAACAAAACGATTAAGAAATACGAAAAAGAAGTAATGAATCCGAAAATTTGTTCGGATGAAACTTTGGCTAAAGTGAAGGCCGTTTTGGCAAATGCCGTGAAAAAAGGAACTGGTGCAAAATTGTATTCAAAAGATTTTTCGATGGCTGGAAAAACGGGAACAGCTCAAGCCAATTATGCCAAAAAAGGCGGTTCGGAGAAACATTATATTTCATCATTTGTAGGTTATTTTCCTGCAGATGAACCAAAATATTCTTGCATTGTTGTGGTGCACGAACCCAATACTGCAAAGAACAATTATTACGGAGCCGATGTTGCCGGACCAGTTTTTAAAAGAGTTGCACAGAAAATTTTTACGGATTCGCCAACAACTAACGAAGTTAAGAATCTTCAAAAGAAGGATAAGATTCAGGATAAAAACTACGACACTTATTATGCGAAAGCAGAAACAAAAACTAGTTTGGTTCCGAATGTTCACGGAATGTCAGGAATGGATGCTGTGGCATTGTTAGGAAATCTTGGATTGAAAGTAAAAGTGATTGGAATCGGGAAAGTGAAAAAGCAATCCCTTTCCGCAGGAGAAAGATTAGAAAAAAATAAAACTATAACACTCGAATTATCGTGATTGTTTTAAAAGACATATTATATAAAGTAGCAATTGAGTCGGTTCACGGAACGACCGAAACCGCTGTGAACAAAATCGAATTCGATTCACGAAAAGTGGAAGAGAATGATGTTTTTGTTGCCATTCGCGGAACTGTTTCTGATGGACACGATTTCATAGAAAAAGCTATAAACCTTGGTGCGATTGCTATTGTTTGCGATACGTTGCCAGAAATAATTGTTACGGGAATAACTTATATACAAGTAAAAGATACCAATTCTGCTTTGGCTTTTATGGCTTCGAATTATTATGAAAATCCATCGAGAAACCTGAAGTTAATTGGAATTACTGGGACAAATGGTAAAACCACGATTGCTTCTTTATTGTATCAACTATTCAAAAAAGCAGGTTTTAAAGTTGGATTACTTTCAACCGTGAAAATTTTGGTGGATGATATCGAATATAAAGCAACTCATACCACGCCAGATTCATTAACCATCAATAAATATTTGAGGGAAATGAACAAAGCTGATGTTGAATATTGCTTTATGGAAGTGAGTTCCCACGGAATTCATCAAAAGAGAACCGAAGGTTTGCATTTTGAAGGAGGTGTTTTTACGAATCTTTCACACGACCATTTAGATTATCACCCAACGTTTGCTGAATACAGGGATGTAAAGAAATCGTTCTTTGATAATTTGCCAAAAACAGCTTTCGCATTATCGAATATTGATGATAAAAACGGTCCGGTAATGTTGCAAAATACCACTGCAAGAAAGCTGACGTATGCTCTAAAAACCTATTCGGATTATAAAGCACAAATCCTTGAAAATCAGCTTTCAGGTTTGTTGTTGAGAATAAATGATAATGAGGTTTGGGTTAGATTGATTGGAACTTTCAATGCCTATAATTTATTGGCGATTTACGGAACTGCCGTTGAATTAGGTTTGGATAAGCTTGAAGTTTTAAGATTATTATCAGAATTAGAAAGTGTTTCGGGAAGGTTTCAATTCATCATTTCAAATGAAAAAATCACGGCGATTGTGGATTATGCCCATACACCTGATGCTTTGGAAAATGTATTGAAAACCATCAATGATATTCGTACAAAAAACGAACAACTAATCACAATTGTAGGATGTGGTGGCGATAGAGACCGAACAAAAAGACCAATTATGGCCAACATTGCTTCAACATTGAGCGACAAAGCCATCATCACTTCTGATAATCCAAGAACAGAAGATCCAGAAGCCATCATTGCCGAAATGGAAAAAGGAGTGGAGCCACAAAATTTTAAAAAAACAATTTCAATTACCGATAGAAAACAAGCCATCAAAACCGCCTGTCAATTGGCCCAGCCAAATGATATTATCCTAATTGCAGGAAAAGGTCACGAAACCTATCAGGAAATTCAAGGTGTTCGATATGATTTTGATGATATGAAAATTGTAAAGGAATTTTTAGAACAACTCGGGAAATAACAAAAAATAAATTTCAAATCCCAAAGTTTCAGAATTTGAAAATTGGAAATTATTTGGGATTTGATACTTGAACATTGAAATTTTAAGCTTATGCTGTATTATTTATTTGAATACCTAGACAAAACACTCGACATTCCTGGAACGGGAGTTTTTCAATATATAACGTTTCGTTCGGCTTTGGCGATTTTGTTATCGTTGCTGATTTCTACTGTTTTTGGTAAAAAAATCATCAATTTCTTGAGAAGACAACAAGTTGGTGAAACGGTAAGAGAACTAGGATTGGCAGGTCAGAATGAAAAAGCAGGAACACCTACGATGGGTGGTTTGATTATTATTATGGCGACTCTGATTCCGGTTGTTTTACTTACGAAACTGGATAATATCTATATCGTTTTGCTGATTGTAACCACTTTGTGGATGGGAACTATCGGTTTTATAGATGATTATATCAAAATCTTCAAGAAAGATAAGGAAGGCTTAAAAGGAAAATTTAAAGTAATAGGACAGGTTGGTTTAGGGTTAATCGTTGGAGCCGTTTTGTATTTTCATCCAGGTGTAACGGTTAGGCAGGATACTGCAGGAAGTTTTACCTACAAGGCACAAACCGAAAACGTAATAACGCAAACGCCAATTGAAGAAAAATCAACGGTTACGACAATTCCGTTCTTTAAAAATAATGAATTCGATTATGCCGAATTATTGGCTTGGACAGGTGATGATTACCATAACTTGGCTTGGCTGATTTTCATACCGATTGTAATTTTTATCATTACAGCAGTTTCAAATGGAGCAAATCTAACCGACGGGATTGACGGACTTGCGGCAGGAACTTCGGCTATTTCAGTTCTTGCTCTCGGAATTTTCACATTTGTTTCGGGTAACATCGTTTTTTCGAATTATCTGAACATAATGTACATCCCCAATTCTGGAGAAATGACGGTTTTTATAGCTGCTTTCGTTGGAGCTTTGGTAGGATTTCTTTGGTACAATTCCTACCCAGCCGCCGTTTTTATGGGAGATACAGGAAGTTTGACCATTGGAGGGATCATTGCAGTTTTGGCGATTGCCGTTAGGAAAGAAATGTTACTGCCGGTTTTATGTGCTATTTTCTTTGCCGAAAATTTATCGGTAATCCTTCAGGTAAGTTATTTTAAATATACCAAAAAACGCTTTGGCGAAGGCAGAAGAATTTTTCTGATGTCGCCTTTGCATCACCACTATCAGAAAAAAGGCTATCACGAAAGCAAGATTGTAACGCGTTTTTGGATTGTTGGAATTTTATTGGCCATTTTATCAATCGTGACCTTGAAACTGAGATAATGAAAAGACTGGTGATTCTTGGCGGAGGAGAAAGTGGCGTTGGAACGGCAATTCTCGGAAAGAAAAAAGGATATGAAGTTTTTGTATCCGATTTTGGGAAGATAAAAGAAAATTATAAAGAAGTTCTTACGATTAATAAAATTGCTTGGGAAGAAGAGCAACATACTGAAAAGCTGATTCTGAATGCTGATGTAGTGATGAAAAGTCCGGGAATTCCAGAAAAAGCACCGATTGTAAAAAAGCTCCTTGAAAAGAAGATTCCAGTGATTTCTGAAATTGAATTCGCGGCTCCTTGGACAGATGCAACAATAATCGGAATAACCGGAAGCAACGGAAAAACGACCACCACAATGCTGACCTATCATTTGCTGAAATCGGGTGGATTGAATGTAGGATTAGGTGGAAACATAGGAAAGAGTTTTGCCTGGCAGGTTGCCGAAGATAAATTTGAAGCCTATGTGTTGGAATTAAGCAGTTTTCAATTGGATGGAAATTATACGTTCAACCCACATATTGCAGTAATAACCAATATAAGTCCCGACCATTTGGACCGATATGAATACAAATATGAAAATTATATCAATTCGAAGTTTAGGATTACGATGAATCAGACAAAGGAAGATTTTCTGATATATGATGATGATGACGAAGCCATTTCAGAATGGTTTCAAAACAACAAAACAAAAGCACAAAAAATACCTTTTTCAATTTCAAGAGAACTTGAAAAAGGAGCCTCAATAAAAGACAAGACAATGAAAATAAACATCAAGGACGAAGAATTTACAATGGATACGACACATTTGGCACTCGAAGGAAAGCACAATATGAAAAACGCAATGGCAGCTGCTTCTGTAGCGCAATTGATGAAAATCAGAAAGCAGACTATCAGAGAAAGCTTGTCAAATTTTCAAGGTGTGGAACATCGTTTGGAAAAGGTGTTGAAGATTCAAAATGTGCAATACATCAACGATTCCAAAGCTACGAATGTGAACGCTACATTTTTTGCCTTGGATAGTATGACGGTTCCAACTGTTTGGATCGTAGGTGGTGTCGATAAAGGAAATGATTATGCAGAATTGATGTCTCTGGTTCGCGAAAAAGTAAAAGCGATTGTGTGTCTTGGTGTTGATAACCGAAAAATAATTGATGCTTTCGGAAATGTGGTTGATGTGATGGTGGAAGTTTCAAATATGTCAGATGCTGTGAGAACTTCACAAAGATTAGCAGAAAAAGGAGATGCGGTTTTATTATCTCCAGCTTGTGCAAGTTTTGATTTGTTCGAAAATTACGAAGACAGAGGAAAGCAATTCAAGCAAGCAGTTCAGAATTTATAGAAATAAAATCAAGTTATGAAAGGATTAATAAACAGTTTAAGAGGAGATAAAGGTATCTGGTCATTCGTGGCTTTGCTTGCCCTATTTTCCTTTATGCCTGTTTTTAGTGCAAGTAGTAATTTGGCCTATATGGGCGGAAAAGGTACCGGAAATACCATTGGATATTTAGTGAAACACGGTATCAGTATCCTGACCGGATTTGTCATTATTTATCAGATGCACAAAATCCCGTACCATTATTTCAGGGGAATTTCCCGAATTGCTTTACCGGTCGTTTGGTTGTTGTTGGCTTACACATTATTGAAAGGAACCGTTATCGATGGAGCAAATGCAAGCCGATGGATTCAAGTGCCTTTCGTTGGGATTACATTCCAAACATCTACATTGGCATCCATTGTATTGATGATTTTTGTGGCAAGATATTTATCTAAAACAAGAGAAACTCCGATAACATTCCAAAACTCATTGTGGGAACTTTGGACACCAGTAGGAGTGACGTTAATGTTTATCCTTCCGGCGAATTTCTCTACGGCAGCCCTGATATTTGCGATGGTGTTGTTGTTGGTTTTTATTGGGAAATATCCGTTGAAGTATATTGGGTTTGTAGTTGGAATGGGAATCATTTCATTCGCATTTTTTGTATTAGTTGCAAAAGCTTTCCCGAATGCTTTCCCGAATCGCGTGGATACTTGGGTAAGCCGTATTGAAAATTTTACAAGCAACAAACCGGATGAAGACGATTATCAAATCGAGAAAGCAAAAATTGCAATCGCCTCAGGTCAAATATATGGAATGGGTCCAGGAAAAAGTGTCCAAAAGAACTTTTTACCTCAGTCTTCTTCCGATTTTATCTTCGCCATTATTGTCGAAGAATACGGATTGATTGGTGGTTTGGGCGTTTTAGCATTGTATTTATTGTTGTTCTTTAGATTCATAGTTGCTGCTCACAAGTCCAATTCAATTTTTGGAAAATTATTGGTTGTAGGATTGGGTTTCCCGATAATCTTTCAAGCATTGATTAATATGGGAGTTGCGGTTGAATTATTACCGGTTACGGGACAACCCTTGCCGTTAATCAGTAGTGGAGGTAGTTCCGTTTGGATGACGTGTATTGCCATCGGAATCATTTTGAGCGTGACCAAGAAAGAAGAGGAAATCGCACAAGAGTTGGCTGAAAAAGAGCAAAGAGAAATCGCACTTCAAAAATTAATTGACAAACAATTAGAAGAAGATGCTATAGAAGAAGAAGCAAAAGACCTTCAACCAGCAATAGAATCAGAAGGAAATTATTCAATAGAAGAAACAGCAAATCCGATGGATGCTGTCAGAAATAAATAAGCTTACAGTCTTAGTGGCTTTGTGGCAAATAAATAAAGAATGACAAATTTAAAATTCATATTAAGTGGTGGCGGAACAGGTGGACATATCTACCCGGCAATCGCTATTGCTAATGAATTAAAATCGCGTTTTCCAGATTGCGAAATCCTATTTGTTGGAGCGAGGGATAAAATGGAAATGCAGAAAGTACCGCAAGCGGGATATAAAATCAAAGGATTGTGGATTGCCGGAATTCAAAGAAGATTGACGCTTGATAATTCGCTATTTCCAGTAAAATTATTGGACAGTTTATTAAAATCAAGAACCATTATTAACGATTTTAAACCGAATGTAATAATTGGAACTGGCGGTTTTGCAAGTGGTCCATTATTAAGGGTGGCTGGTTTTGCAGGAATTCCAACCGTTATCCAAGAACAGAATTCTTATCCCGGAATTACAAACAAGTGGTTGAGCAGAAAAGCCAATAAGATTTGTGTTGCCTATGAAAATTTGGAACAATTTTTTCCGAAGAATAAAATTGTTCTCACAGGAAATCCGGTACGTCAGGATTTGATTGACATCAAAAATAAAAGAAAAGAAGCCAGGGAATATTTCGGTCTAGCCGAAGATAAAAAAGTAGTTTTGGTACTTGGAGGAAGTTTAGGTGCAAGAAGAGTCAACCAGCTTATTGCAAAAGAACTGGTGAATTTCACTTCACAAAATGTGCAAGTAATCTGGCAATGCGGAAAATTATACT
>Ga0247808_10001411_pt1 | contig 11600 bp, 11 predicted proteins | sample UWRJL089202R1_FD_179914 | JGI IMG/M metagenome (GOLD analysis project Ga0247808, IMG submission 179914) | Plant litter microbial communities from Arlington Agricultural Research Station in Wisconsin, United States - UWRJ-L089-202R-1 | ecosystem: Environmental > Terrestrial > Plant litter >... | reverse complement strand
TGGTGCTTCGCCTCCTGCGGCTGCGGGTTTGTATGCTTTTATGAAAGCTAAGTCGATCTATCAGGAAGCATGGGAGCAATTACAAACGCTGCAGGCATACCTGATGCAACAACAGATTGTGCAGGATCACTTTGAATATATTCCTGAGTTCCCTGCATTTCTAGACAGAAAAAAAGGGCTTGCCGACAGGCTTTTGGCACATCAGGTGTTGATCTCAGCTTTTCCTTACCCTGATAGTCGCGGACCGAGAATTAACAGGATCGTATTGAGCAGTTGGCATACAAGGTCTCAGCTGGATAAGCTGCTTAACTTGCTGCCAGGGGTTATTAAAGCGTAGCGAAGGGAATATCCATCAGCTCGTAGCCCTGCCATCCGCGGAAGTCAAAATGCCACCATTCATTATAGATCACCTTGAAACCATTTGCCTGCATGGTGCTGATGAGGAAATCTCTGTTTTTAATCACGTTTGCCGGCAGATTGGCATAATGCGGCGCTGCGGCAGCGGCAAAGCTATCGTAAGGTGTAGGCATCGGAATATCTTTGCCGGTTTTCAGATCCACAAGCGTCAGATCTACGGCACATCCCCGATTGTGCTTTGAGCCTTTGGAAGGGTTGGCTACAAAGTTTTTGTCGCTGGCCTTTTGGTAAAAAGCAACTGTTACCGCGTAAGGTCTGTAAGCATCGAAGATCTTAAGGCCATATCCCTGTTTACGGAGGCGCTCCTGTATTTTTTTAAGCTGCAGCACAACGGGTTTGCGGGCAAAAGCCCTCGCCTGACTGTACATCACTTGTTTCATAAAGTTCTGCTTCGTGGCATAGCGGATATCCAGGACTATGTCAGGTATTGCTTTCTTGATCTCAATGAGCTGTTTATCCGGGTTTGCGGTATAGGATTTAATATACTCGGATTTCGTATCGATCACCTTTAATCCATATTCATTCTGCTTGTCCTTCTGTGCGCAGGAGCTGAAGAACAGAAAAAAAAGGGGAAACAACAGTAGCTTGTTCATGGAAACTATTGATTGGATACGATCAGCAGATTGATGTCTTTGCAAGGCAGGTTAAACATGTTGGCCAGATCCTTACTGGTCAGGTGTCCCTGATAGATATACACCGCTTCGCGTATCCCGGGCTTGTCCCAGATCACGTTCATCAGTCCGCCCATATCGCCGATATCCACAAGGATAGGGGTAAAAATATTCGTTAAGGCATAAGACGCTGTTCTCGGCACCCTCGAGGCAATGTTAGGCACACAATAGTGAATCACGTCATATTTTCTGAATACCGGATCTTTATGGTTGGTAACTTCGGAAGTCTCAAAACAGCCGCCCTGATCGATACTAACATCAATGACAACGGAGTTTGGTTTCATCCGGCTTACGGTATCTTCCATCACGATGCAAGGACTTCTGCCATGTGATGCCCGGATGGCGCCAATCACCACATCACAGGTTGTGATAGCCTTTCCAAGTACGATTGGTTGCATGACAGAGGTAAATACCCGACTGCCAAGGTTGTTTTGTAATCTGCGAAGCCTGTAGATGGAACTGTCGAAAACCTTTACTTCAGCGCCCAGTGAAAGTGCCGTTCTTGCTGCATACTCCCCAACGGTACCCGCACCAAGGATGACAATTTCTGTAGGAGGGACACCGGTAAATCCACCGAGCATCAATCCTTTTCCGCCGGTTACATTACTGAGGTATTCCGCGGCTATGAATATGGATGTAGCACCTACAATTTCACTCATTGCGCGTACTACGCTCAGGATATTACCCTCGTCCCGCAGGCTTTCAAAGCTAAGGGCATTGATTTTTTTTGCAAGCAGCGCCTTCAGGTAACTTTCTTTTAAAGAGCCCATTTGCAATGCAGAAATCAGGGTCTGACCCTTATGCATCAGTTCAATTTCTTCGAATGTAGGGGGGGCAATTTTAACAAGTACATCAGCATCAAAAACTTCTCTCTTATTGAAAGAAATAATGGCGCCCTGCTCGCTATAGTCCTGATCTGAAAAATTAGCGCCAACACCTGCACCAGTTTCAATAACAACTTTATGACCATGGTTAACAAGTAAGGCAACAGACAGCGGCGTCAGTGCAATCCTGTTTTCCTGAAATGAGATTTCCTTTGGAATGCCAATATGCAGGCTATTGTTCCTGCTTTTAACTTCAGACATGGTCTCCTTAGGCTGAATCAATCCTTTCTGGGCGATCGACGCCATGTCCTCTTTAAAGCCTGTAGCCATTTCCGTTCTCTTCATTTATTTCTATAAAATTAGCAAAACAATGTTAAGGCCGCGCACATCAGCCTAAATTTTCGTGAAACTGATCTCACGACTCATATTGCCGGTAATGCTGATGCTCACCTTAATGTATGCGGGAGGCAGTAACTCTGCCACCTTCTCCGGCCATTCAATCAGGCAGATGCTCCCGGAATAGAAATAGTCTTCATAACCGATATCGTAGGCTTCCTGCAGGTTTTTAATGCGGTAGAAATCAAAATGGTACAGACTGCCCTGATCGGAAAGATACTCGTTTACAATAGAGAAGGTCGGGCTGGATACGAGATCTGTCACGCCCAGGGCAAGACAGATCTCTTTAATAAATGTAGTCTTTCCGGCACCCATGTCGCCTTCAAAAATAAACAACTTTTCAGCCCCGGCAAAAGCAATGAGCGCATGAGCCGCATCTTTCAGATCCTCTGGATGTTGAATCTCAAACGTCATAGTATTTATCTTGAACTGTAGGTCGCCACAGGAATGATCATCTCTTCCAGCGAGATACCGCCATGTTGAAATGTCTCATTATAGTAGTTCACAAACTGGTTATAGTTGTTCTGGTAAACGAAATAACGATCTTCCTTGGCAAAAATATAGTTAGAACTGATATTGATCTTTGGCAGTTGTGCTTCATGTGGATTCTTGATCAGGAATACTTCCTTAGCATTGTAATTCAGGTTGCGCCCTTGTTTATAGCGCAGGTTGGTATTGGTATTCCGGTCACCAATTACTTTACTCGGATGTTTTACCCTGATGGTACCGTGATCTGTTGTAATGATCAGCTTGACGTTTTTCTGGGAAATCTTTTTCAGCAAATCCAGTAATGGCGAATGCTCAAACCAGGATAAAGTAAGCGAGCGGTACGCCGCATCGTCATTTGCCAGTTCGCGGATCATCTGCATATCGGTGCGTGCGTGAGATAACATATCCACAAAGTTGTACACGATCGCATTAAAATCATTCTGCAAAAGATTATTCACCTGCTCGGTCAATGCCTTTCCATCGTCGTAAGTCAGAATCTTGTGGTAACTGAACTTGCAGTCCTTACGCAGGCTTCTCTTGATCTGGTCATCCAGAAACGCTGCTTCATGCATATTCTTGCCACCTTCGTCATCATCATTCTGCCATAGGGAAGGGAATCTTTTTTCCATTTCCAACGGCATCAGACCTGAAAAAATAGAGTTTCTGGCGTATTGCGTTGCTGTAGGCAGGATACTGGAATAGGTATCCTCTTCGTCCAGGCGGAAATATTCTGAAATTAAAGGGTTAATGATTTTCCATTGGTCGTAACGCAGGTTATCGATGAGAATAAAGAAAACGGGCGTTGTGGAATTGATATGCGGGAATGCTTTCTTCTTCAGCAACTCATTAGACAATAAGGGTGCTTTCTCTTTACCGTTAACCCAACCCAGGTAATTGTCTTCGATAAATTTCGAGAACTGCATATTGGCTTCCGATTTTTGCATGGTCAGAATTTCATGCATCTGCGGGTCGTCAAGTTTTTCGAGCTCAAGCTCCCAAAAAACCAGCTTTTTATATACTTCTACCCATTCCTCATAACTCAGCTTATCGTTAAGCGTCATCCCCAGGCGTCTGAAATCCTGCTGATAGGCCATTGATGTTTTTTCACTAACCAGCCGTTTGTTATCGATAATCTTTTTAATGGTAAGCAATACCTGCTTCGGATTAACCGGTTTAATGAGATAGTCATCAATCTTTGAACCAATGGCATCTTCCATCAGGTTTTCCTCTTCACTTTTGGTGATCAGCACAACAGGGATATCGCTCTTGATATTCTTAATAGCTGATAAAGTCTCCAGTCCACTCATGCCTGGCATGTTTTCATCAAGAAAAACCAGATCAAAGTGCTCTTTGCCAAAGGCTTCGAGTGCATCGTTTCCGTTGGTGAAGGTGGTCACGTGATATCCCTTTTCGTTCAGTAGTAATATATGAGGTTTTAATAAGTTGATTTCATCATCAGCCCATAAAATTTTGGTTTCCTGCATTTGCTGTTTTATTTATATTAAATCCCTAAAAAAAGCGATCTCTTTCTAAAGTATGAATAAAAATAGCAATTTTTGTACCGTATAATTTATATCCCTGAGATTGAACAAAAAGAAAATTATAAATGATCCTGTTTATGGATTTATAAATATTCCATCAGCGTTGGTTTTTGATCTGATCTCGCATCCTTATTTTCAGCGCCTCAGATACATCAAACAACTGGGCATGACACATCTGGTTTACCCCGGGGCTTTGCATACCCGATTCCACCATGCACTTGGTGCCATGCATCTGATGGGGCTGGCGATTGAAGTACTCAGGAGCAAAGGACACAGCATTAGCAAGGAAGAGGAAGAAGCGGCAATCATCGCTATTCTGCTGCATGATATTGGTCACGGGCCTTTCTCTCATGCACTGGAACACAGCCTCGTAAACGGAATACACCACGAGGATATTTCCATGCTGATCATGGAAAACCTGAATGCTGAATTCTCGGGAAAACTGACTTTTGCCATACAGGTTTTCACTGGGAAATACCACAGGAAGTTTCTGAACCAGCTGATTTCCAGCCAGCTGGATCTTGACCGTATGGACTATCTCAACAGGGACAGCTTTTTCACTGGTGTAAGCGAAGGGGTAATTAGTTTTGACCGCATCATTAAGATGTTCAACGTCTATGAGGATGAGCTTGTTATCGAAGAGAAAGGGATATACTCCATTGAAAATTTCCTTATTGCCCGCCGGCTGATGTACTGGCAGGTATATTTGCATAAGACCGTGATTGCTGGCGAACAGTTGCTGGTGAAGATCCTTGAGCGCGCGAAAAACCTGAGTCTGCAGGGAATAGACCTCTTTGCGAGTCCTGCATTGGCTCACTTCTTAAAGCATACGGTCTCCGAAGCTGAGTTTTTTGCTACCCCAATACACCTGGATCAGTTTTCCCAGCTGGATGATCAGGATATTTTCACTGCGGTAAAAGTCTGGACACAGCATGAAGACAAGATTCTGTCACAACTGTGCACCATGCTGACACGCAGAAACCTCTATAAAATAGAAATTACCAATGACGCACCTGATGCAGACCGGATCGCCCTTTTAAAGGAAAATACAGCAGCGACCTACCATATTTCGGAAGCCGATGCGTCATATTTTGTCTTTACGGCCGTTATAATGAACAGGGCTTATGATGCCGGCACGAGTAATATTAACATTTTATTAAAGAACAATACCATAATAGATATTGCAAAAGCATCAGATTTATCTAACTTAGAATCTCTCGACAAGACTGTGAAGAAGCATATTTTGTGCTATCCACGCATTATTTAGCATTATTTAACATTTAATTTGGGTTTTAATAGCGTTTTTAGCGTTTGAAACGTTTGACACCCATGTAAAGGAACAGATCCTGCGAAGGCTAATTTGTTCATATCGATTTAACATATAACTTTGTACAATGCAATTCACTGCGAAGCAGATCAGCGAAATCTTAAGTGGTACTATTGAGGGTGATGAAAACATCAAGGTAGGGGAGCTTTCTAAAATAGAGAATGGTAAGGCTGGTGCTTTATGTTTTTTGTCTAATCCTAAGTACGAAAACTATCTCTATACCACCGATGCTTCAGTGGTTATTGTTGGGACCGATTTTGTGCCCACACAGCCGTTTAAAGCTACTCTGATTAAAGTAAAAGATCCCTACAGTGCGTTCTCCGTGCTGTTGGAAGAATATAGTAAAGTCCTGAACCAGGCTACTGAGCAAACAGGCATTGAGGAGCCTAGCTTTATACATCCCAGTGCTAAGATCGGTAAGAACGTTTTTATAGGCGCATTCTCCTATATTGCAGAAAACGCCGTGATTGGCGATTATACGCGGATTTCACCCCAGGTCTATGTAGGACACGAAGTGCAGATCGGTGAAAAGGCGGTACTTCACCCTGGTGTAAAAGTTTACAACAGGTCTGTGATCGGAAATCGGGTGATTATTCATTCCAATACAGTCATCGGTGGTGATGGTTTTGGCTTCGCGCCACAGCCTGACGGGACCTACTCCAAAATTCCGCAGATCGGTAATGTAGTTATTGAAGATGATGTCGAAATAGGTTCAAATACGGCTATTGACCGCGCAACGATGGGTTCAACCTATATCCGCAAGGGTGTAAAATTGGATAACCTGATTCAGATTGCACATAATGTGGAAGTAGGTGAGCATAGTGTTGTTGCCGCGCAAACAGGTATTTCAGGAAGCTCCAAGCTTGGTGGGAATTCTGTAATAGGCGGTCAGGTAGGTATTGCAGGCCATTTGTCGCTGGCCAAAGGCACGCAAATTGGTGCACAGGCCGGAATTAATTTCAGCACTGAAGAAGAAAACAAGCAATGGCATGGAAGTCCGGCGCAGCCGCTGCGTGATTGGATGCGGGCTTCGGTGATTTTCAAACAGCTGCCAAATGTAGAAAAACGTATTGCCAAACTTGAGGCGACGATCAAAACGCTTAATGCGATTATAGAACAAAGTATTACAATACCCAATAATAATGAACGTTAAACAAAAAACGATAAAAAGCGAAGTTTCCGTACAGGGAGTTGGTTTACATACCGGCGCTAACGTAACACTTACGTTTTGCCCCGCTCCTGAAAACCATGGCTTTAAATTCCAAAGGACTGATCTGCCTGAGCAGCCGATTATTGATGCAGATTGCGACAATGTAACGGATACTGCCCGCGGAACAACTATTTCTCAGAACGGAGCAAGTGTAAGTACGGTAGAGCATGTCATGGCTTCTCTTGTGGGAATGGACCTGGATAATGTGCTGATTAAACTTGATGGGCCCGAAACGCCTATCATGGATGGTAGTGCAATCTTATTCCTGGAGGCTCTGGAATCTGTTGGTTTTGTTTTACAAAGTGTGGATCGTGAATATTTCCAGATCCCGCATAACATTACCTATACTGAACCAGACAGAAAGGTAGAAATCGTTGCAATGCCACTTGATGATTACAGGTTTACCTGTATGATCGACTATAATTCACCTGTTCTAGGTAGTCAGCATGCCGGAATATCCAGTATTGCTGAATTTAAAAAAGAAATAGCTTCCTGCCGTACCTTTTGTTTCCTGCATGAGCTTGAATATCAGCTGCAAAACAACCTGATCAAAGGCGGAGACCTCAACAATGCGATTGTTATTGTTGATAAAGAAGTTACCCGCGAGGAGCTTGACCACCTGGCTAAAATCTTCAAGAGATCTGCCATTGATGTTGCACCTCAGGGGATTTTGAATAACATGGAGCTGCGTTACCAAAATGAACCTGCCCGTCATAAACTTCTGGATATGATCGGCGATCTTGCTTTGGTAGGTGTGCATCTGAAAGGACATATTATGGCTGCAAGACCCGGTCATGCAGCCAATGTTGCTTTTGCTAAAAAAATCAAAGCCGCTATCAAAAAGGAAAAAAACAAAAAGATTCAGCACGTATACGACCCGTCTGTGAAGCCGCTCTACGATGTGATGCAAATCATGGATATTCTGCCGCACAGACAGCCATTCCTGTTTATTGATAAAATTCTTGAGTTGTCCAAAACGCATGTTGTCGGCGTAAAAAACGTCACCATGAATGAGGAATTCTTCAAAGGACATTTTCCAGGTGCACCGGTGATGCCAGGCGTCATCCAGATCGAGGCTATGGCTCAAACAGGAGGTATTCTGGTGCTGAGCACAGTACCTGACCCGAGAAATTACCTTACCTACTTTTTAAAGATTGACAATGTCAGGTTCAGAGCGCAGGTTCTGCCTGGTGATACTATAGTTTTCAGATGTGATTTGATGGAGCCTATCAGACGTGGCATCGCCCAGATGAAGGGTGTTGGCATGGTTGGTGAGAAGGTTGTTGTTGAGGCAGAGATGATGGCACAAATTACAAAAGTTAAAGAAAGCGACCGCGTATCATGATACAACCCCTAGCATATATACACCCACAAGCTAAAATTGCTGATAATGTGGTGATAGAACCCTTCGCGGTAATACACAAAGATGTTGAAATCGGCGAAGGCACCTGGATTGGATCTAACGTAGTGATCATGGACGGCGCCAGAATCGGCAAAAACTGCAGGGTGTTTCCCGGATCAGTGATCTCAGGAATCCCGCAGGATTTGAAGTTTGCCGGAGAGGTAACAACAGCTGAGATCGGTGATAATACCACCATCCGCGAATGCGTAACCATCAACAGGGGCACTAAAGATAAATGGAAAACTGTGATTGGCAGTAATTGCCTGATACAGGCTTATTCCCATATTGCGCACGACTGTGAAGTCGGAGATTACTGTATCTTTTCAAATAGTACTACGCTTGCCGGACACATTACCATTGGTAATTATGTTGTTCTGGCGGGTCTTGTTGCCATTCACCAGTTTGTTAAAGTTGGTTCACATGCCTTTATTACAGGTGGTTCATTGGTTAGAAAAGACGTTCCTCCTTACGTGAAAGCAGCAAGAGAGCCACTTTCTTATGCCGGAATTAATTCTGTTGGACTCAGAAGAAGAGGTTTTCCTTCAGAAAAGATCAACGAAATTCAGGAAATCTACCGGGTTCTGTTTGTAAAACACAATAATGTAACCAAGGCACTTGATATGATTGAGGCTGAATTTGCACCTACGGAGATCAGGGATGAGATCGTTGATTTCATCAGGAATTCAAACCGCGGTGTGATGAAAGGCTACGGATCGGGTAGCTAAAGTATATCCTGATGCTGATAGAACTTAAAGATGCAGGGCGCAGGTTTAACCAGGAATGGATTTTCAGGCACCTGGACTATCAGTTCCTCCCTGGAGGTAAATATGCTGTGCTGGGTCCTAATGGCTCCGGGAAATCAACACTGCTGAGTCTTATTTTAGGTAACCTGTCCCCATCAGAGGGAGAGGTTACCTATACCGAAAAACAGCCCATTCCGGTAGATCAGATCTATAAATACGTCAGTTTTGCAGCACCTTACCTCGATCTCATTGAGGAGTTTACGCTGCAGGAAACCATTGATTTCCATTTCCGCTTTAAAAAGATGCATGCTAATGTACCGGAAGCAGGCATCCTGGATTTACTAGGGTTAAATAAAGCCCAGGACAAAGCCCTTAAGTATTTTTCTTCGGGCATGAAGCAACGCACCAAACTTGCATTGGCCTGTTGTTCAGACACTCCAATGCTGATTCTTGACGAACCCACTTCTAACCTTGATGTGCAGGGTATAGACTGGTATCAACAACTGATCACTGATTTCACGACAGACAGGCTCGTTATTGTAGGCTCTAATCAACAGATTGAGTATGGTTTTTGCAATCAATTATTGTCAATCAGCGATTATAAAAAATAATTTTTATTTACTATTGTAGAATTCAAGTATAGTCTTTACCTTTGCGGCACGAAATAGGGTCGGAAGATCAGACACAATTTCAACTAAAATGGCAAAAGCATCTGAAGTAAAAAGTGGTAATATCCTTCGTTTCAACGGAGAATTGGTACAAGTGGAAGAATTTCTTCACCGTACGCCAGGAAACCTGAGAGCATTTTACCAGGCTAAGATGAGAAACATCAAGTCTAATAAGCTGGTAGAATACAGATTTCGCACAGATGAAGAGGTGACGATCTGTCGTGTAGAAACGAACGATTTTCAATACCTCTACGAGGATGGAGATTTCCTTGTAGTGATGGACATCAACTCTTTTGAGCAGTTTAACATCCCCAAAACGTTATTTGGGGATAGTGTTAAGTTCCTTAAAGAAGGCATGAATGTTATTGTCGCATTTGAAAGTGAGGAGCCGATTATGGCGCAGACACCTTCACATGTAGAGCTTGAAGTTACCTATACTGAGCCTGCAGTTAAAGGGGATACGTCCACAAATGCATTGAAATATGCAACTGTTGGCGCAGGAGTAGAGATTAAAGTTCCCTTGTTTGTTAACCAGGGCGATAAAGTTAAGGTTGACACCCGTACGGGAGAATATATAGAAAGAGTAAAATAAGAATTTTCATAGTTTAGTTTTAGGTTTAGGTTGATTGTGGCTTCGGAGTGGTTCCCGAAGCCATCTTTTTTTACCTTTGTTTTGATGAACAAATCTGAACTGAGAAAACTGGCGTCAGCCAGGCGAAAATCCCTCGACAGCGAGACGCTGCTTTACCTGAACAGGCGGCTGTTAGCAGCATTTTCCGAACTCGATTTCCTGAACATCCATGTCCTTCACATTTTTTTACCTATTGCAGAAAAGATAGAACCGGATACTTACCCAATGATCAGCTGGCTTAAGCATCACCATCCGCATATCAAAATATTGGTTCCTAAAGCTGACTTCCAGACTGCCCTCATGACGCATCATGAATGGTCTGATCTGGAAGACCTGGAGAAAAGTGCATTCAATATTCCTGAGCCACGCTCTGGCAAAGCTTACCAGGGTCCTATAGACATGGTCATCGTACCTTTGCTGGCCTTTGACCTGCGTGGATACCGCGTAGGATATGGAAAAGGCTTTTACGACAGATTCCTAACCGGTATGCACACGCTCAAGATAGGGCTGTCCTTTTTTGAAGCAACAGACGAAATTTCAGATGCGGATAATCTGGATGTCAGATTGGATCTCTGCATCACACCTGAAAAGCTTTATCGGTTCAACCTATAGCGCGCTGCGCTTTGATAAAATCAGTGATCAGGAAGCTGATCGTTTTACCAGTTTGCGGATCGGTTCTTCCATCTTCTAAGCTTACCGCTCCCTCACAAATATGGAGGTAAGACAATTTCTGCCTCAAAGCTAGAAGCATACCCCTCAGGGCATTTAATGTAATGCCACTGGGTGTTGCTGCACTGGACAACACACCGCTGATCGCATCAAGATCGATTTCCAGACCTACAGGATGTTCCAGACCTGTCGTAAATGTCCTGAAACTTTCACCTGGATCACCCGAGGCAAGCAATTCTTCCAAATACCTGACCTGAATATCCGGATTATCCTGAATAAACTCAAACATAGCGGTATTCAGATAATTCTGTTGTAATCCAAATATGCGATAGCATTGAAGATAGTTGTGTAAAAAGGCATAGCTGAAGCCGTTGCCACTGTGCCGGCCGTCGGTTGGGCGAAGGTCTGCATGGGCATCAATATTGATCACATTCAGCTTTTGTCCCAAAGCAAGAGCACCTCCTTTAATGATCGGATAGGCATTACTATGTCCACCGCCGATCACTATGGGTACCTTTCCTGCGGTTACGATGCGCTGGATGAGTGGATAAACCTGCTCATCAATCCAGCTTACTTTCTGAAGTTGCTGCGCACGATTGGCATCCACAGAAA
>Ga0247808_10001408_pt1 | contig 11602 bp, 9 predicted proteins | sample UWRJL089202R1_FD_179914 | JGI IMG/M metagenome (GOLD analysis project Ga0247808, IMG submission 179914) | Plant litter microbial communities from Arlington Agricultural Research Station in Wisconsin, United States - UWRJ-L089-202R-1 | ecosystem: Environmental > Terrestrial > Plant litter >... | reverse complement strand
GAACTGACCTACGACCTGTCCGACAGTCTGACGGTCACCAGCGCGACCTCGTGGAACAGCGTCACACACGCCTCGCAGTACGACGGCGACGGCGGTCCGCAGAACATCTCCTACGGCGGCTCGGTGAACGACTACGACACCCTGACCGAGGAGCTTCGTGTGAACTATGCGGGCGACCGGTGGCACGGCCTGCTCGGGGCCTTCTACTACAATCGCGACACGCTGGGGACGTCCGCCAGCCGCACAAATGTGACTACGCCGGTCAATACGATCACGGCCCTGCTTCAAGGCGGCGGACTTGACGCCGCGACCGCAGGGTTCATCGCCAATCTCTACGCCACGGCCCTGCCAGTGATCCCCGTCGACTACACGTCCAACATCCCGAACGAGGTCACGACCTATGCCTTGTTCGCTGACGGCGGCTGGGACATCACCGACAGGCTGTCGCTGATCGGCGGCTTCCGGTGGGACTACGAGAAGAACACCACCACGGTGCGACAGACAGCCGTCTTTGTCGGGACCTATCCCGACCCCGCAGCGTTCGGGCCAATGCTGGCGCCGGCGATTACTGGCATCAACGCGGGCGTCGCCGGCCTCGTCGCCCAGGCCGGCGCCTCGACGCCCGAGGCCGAGCGGACGTTCGAAGCCTTCCTCCCCAAGCTGGGCCTGCGTTACGAATGGACGGACGATCTCTCGACGGCCTTCGTCGTCCAGCGCGGCTATCGTTCGGGCGGGTCGAGCTCGAACATCGCGCGCTCCGCAGTGTTCGCCTACGAGCCGGAATACACCTGGAATTACGAGGGTTCTGTCCGGTCGCTGTGGCTGGACGGGTCGCTTACGGTCAACGCCAACGTCTATTACGTCGACTGGACCGACCAGCAGGTGAACGTCAATTTCGGTCTGAATTCCTTCGACAACAACACCGTCAACGCCGGCAAGTCGCACCTCTACGGCTTTGAGGTCGAGGCCAACCATCGTCTGAGCCCAGCGTTCGACTGGTACGGTTCCGTCGGCTATTCGAAGACCAAATTTGACGAGTTCACCACCAGCATCGCGGGCGTCTCCGACGACCTCAGCGGCACGGAGTTCGCTTTCGCCCCTGAGTGGACCCTTGCGGCGGGCGGCAACTATCGTTGGGGCTCGGGTTTCATTGCCAATCTGAACGCCAACTACCGGACCAGCGTCTTCAGTGCGGCGGGCGCCTTCCAGCCCGGCAGCGAGGTTCCCGGCCGAACACTGGTCAACGCGAAGGTCGGCTATGAGACGGATCGCTGGGGCGCCTATCTGTATGGCAAGAACATCCTCGACGAGGAGTACCTGACCTATGTCCGTGACGACACCTTCCAGGGAATGCTCGGCGACCCGCGCGTCGCGGGCGTGATCCTGCAGGCCCGCTGGTGAGTGACGCGGCGGTTACGGCCGGCTGGACGGTCCTGCTACTGGCGGGAGCGACCGGTGCGGCCTGGCTGCTGCGCCGGTCGTGGGGCGATCGGACCGTCTCGCGGCCGTGGTGGATCGCGGCAGGCTGGGCCGCCATCGCCGTTCTGATTGTCGTCGGCGGCCTGACACTGGGGTCGGGGCGGGGACCGTTTATCGCCTTCACCATCGTCTCGGTGGCCGCCGTTGCGGTGGTCGCGGCCAATATCCAGATGCGCGAGGGGAAGGTCCGGAGCGACAAGAGCCTTGCGCCTGAACCGTCCGACCGGGTTTCAAAAGCCTGGCGCGGCTGGCTGCGAGGCTTGCTCGCCGGTCCGCTGGGCATGATCGCCGCCATGGGCGTCGCCATAGCCTTCGCCGCCTTCTGTCCGGGCGCGGCCCAGACCCGGCTGGTCATCGGCGGGCTGATGGTTCCCGTCCTCTGGGGCGGGGCCATGGCCTGGACCCTGGCGGACGATCGCATACTAAGGGCCACCGCCGTCCTGGTCGGCGTCAGCGTCGTCACCTTCACCGCCGCCGTCCTGAAGGGTTTCGCATGACCACGGAAGCAACCCCGAAGCTGGCGAAAAAGGCCGGCAAGCCGATCTGGCCCAAGGTCCCGGCCGGCTTCGTCCGCTCCGTCCTGGCGGGCCATTCGGCGCTGGGCCTTGCGTTCGCGGCCCTGATCTATCTCGTCTGCTTCTCAGGCTCGGTCGCGGTCTTCGCGCGCGAGTTCCAGCGCTGGGAGCAGGCCGACGTCCCGGTCCTGACCACTGCAGCCCCGACCGCCATCCAGACCGCGATGGAACAGGCCGTGCGCACTGTCGGCGAGGGCATCGAACACGTCTACATCACCCCGCCGTCGCCGGACCTGCCCCGCCTGACTGTGTTGACCGACGCCCATGGCAAGCACCGCACCTTCCTGGGCGACGCATCCGGTGCGCTAACGGGCGCGGGCGAGCCGGTGTGGACCGAGTTCATGACCCGGCTGCACATTAACCTGCACCTGCCCCAGACCTGGGGCATGTTCGTCGTCGGCCTGACCGGCGTCGCCCTGCTGTCCTCGCTGATCTCGGGCGTGCTGGCCCACCCGCGGGTGTTTAAGGACGCTTTCCACCTGCGCTGGGGCGGCTCCAAGCGGTTGCAGGAGGCCGATCTGCACAACAGGCTGGGCGTCTGGGCCCTGCCCTTCCATGTCATCGTCTCGCTGACCGGCGCCCTGCTGGGTCTGACCACCATCATCGTCGGCGTCCTGGCCATGGCGATGTTCCAGGGCGACACGGCCAAGGCATACGCCCTGTTCCTGCCGCCCATCGTCGACGACCCCCGCCCGGCCCCGTCCCTGCCCAACCTGATCCCCGCGCTGGAGGCGACGCAGCGGCTGTCGCCCGGCTCGATCCCGACCTTCGTGGGTCTGGAGCATCCGACCGAGATGGGTCAGGCCGTGCTGATCAATGCGTCCCGGCCCGGCCGGCTGATCGCCGCCGACTCATTCTATTTCGACGGCAAGGGCGAGCTGCTGGACAAGTCGCAGACGATCGAGAGCAATCTGGGTGAGAAGATTCTGGGATCCTTGGGACCGCTGCATTTTGGCTGGTACGGCGGCATCCTGCTGAAGTTCGCCTATGGGCTGCTGGGGCTGGCCCTGACCTCGGTCACAGCAAGCGGCGTCGCCATCTGGCTGGCCCGTCGACGCGACAAGGGTCGCCCCGCCCCACGCTGGGAGCGGATCTGGATCGGCACGGTCTGGAGCCAGCCGCTCGCCTTCGTTGCTTCGGCCCTGCTGGTCGTCGCCCTTGGGGAGCCTGCCTCCGTCGCGCCCCTCGCCCTCTGGGGTCTGGTGACGGTTGCCGTCATCGCCGGCTCTCTGATGTTTGAGCCGAAGCGGTTGTCGGCGGCCTTGAGACTGGGAACGGCGGGCGTGATCCTGACGCTCATTGTCGTCCATATCGCCCGGCACGGCGCGGCCTACGCCGACCCCGCCGCCTGGGGCGTTAATACCGCGCTCGCCCTGATCGCGGCCATGCTGGCGGCCAGCGTCATCCTTGGACGCAGCAAACCGGTTCGCGTACAGCCCTGACGACCCGGCGGGCGTGACGGCTTCCTTGCCAGCCGCGCCCTTTTCCCCTATAGGCCCCCGCTTTCCAGGGCTTCGGTCCTGATGCGGAACGCCAAAGGGTTCGGGAAGTCATTCCGGCCGCCGCTTCAGGATCCATCGTGGACCAGACTTTACCCGGTCTGTCCGCGCCGACGCCCCACAAGGGAGACTGACGAATGGCTCTTTACGAGCACACGGTCATGACGCGCCAGGATATCAGCGCGCAACAGGCCGAAGCCCTCAACGACACCATCAAGGACCTCATCGTCGCCGGCGGCGGCACTGTGGCCAAGATCGAGTACTGGGGCCTGCGCAACCTGACCTATCGGGTCAAGAAGAACCGCAAGGCGCACTACTCCCTGCTCGCCATCGACACGCCTCCGGCCGCCATGGCCGAAGTCGAGCGTCAGCTGGGCATCAACGAAGACGTGCTGCGCTGGCTGACCGTCAAGGTCGAGGAACTCGACCTGGAACTGTCGCCCCTGCTGGCCCGCCGTGAACGCGAGCGCGAACGCGATCGCGATCGTCCCGCCCGCACCGACGACGTCGCAGTCGAAGCGTAAGGAACAGCAATCATGACCGATACCACTGCAACCCGCGACGCCAAGACCCCGGGCACGCCCGCCGGTTCGGGCGGCGGCGGACGCCGTCCGTTCAATCGTCGCCGCAAGACCTGCCCGTTCTCGGGTGAAGGCGCGCCGAAGATCGACTACAAGGATGTGAAGCTGCTGCAGCGTTACATTTCCGAACGCGGCAAGATCGTGCCCTCGCGCATCACCGCCGTTTCCCAGATCAAGCAACGCGAACTGGCCAAGGCCATCAAGCGCGCCCGCTATCTGGCCCTCCTGCCTTACGTGGTGAAATAAGATGAAGGTCGTTCTGCTCGAACGCGTCGAGAACCTCGGCGCCATCGGCGACGTCGTCACTGTCAAGGACGGTTTCGCCCGTAACTTCCTTCTCCCCCGCGACAAGGCGCTGCGCGCCACGTCCAAGAACCTGGAGAAGTTCGAACTCGACCGCGTCGCCATCGAGGCCCGCAACGAGAAGAACAAGGCCGAGTCCCAGAAGATCGCCGACAAGATCGACGGTCAGGTCTACGTACTGATCCGCCAGGCGGGCGAAACCGGCCAGCTGTACGGCTCGGTCGGTGGTCGCGACGTCATGGAATCGATTCAGGCCGAAGGCGGCAAGGTCGAGCGCTCGCAGATCGTGCTCAACACGCCGATCAAGAGCCTCGGTCTCCACGTCGTGCCGGTTCGCCTGCACGCCGAGGTCTCGGCCACGGTCACGATGAACGTGGCGCGCTCGGCCGAAGAAGCCGAACGTCAGGCTAAGGGCGAGGACGTCATCAAGGCGGCCTACGACGAAGACCGTGAACTGGCCGCCGAACAGGCCCGCGACATGGTCGAGGGCGGCGCCGGTCAACAGGACGGCCTGGGCTCGGAAGCCTAAGCCACTCCGACGATCGAAGACGACATCAGGGGCGTGCTCGAAAGAGCGCGCCCCTTTTGCTTCTCCCGCCGCCCTCTCGCCACACCGAACTATGTCATTTTTACAACGAGAACGGTTCGCAGCATCGACCGTGCTTGACCTCCTCCACGGCCACACCCAGCTTGCATGAAATACTGATTTCCGTTGCAAGTGCGCAAACTCATTGCCCTTTCATGATCAGTAGGCGGAACGGTCACCGGCGATTCAACGGCGGGACCACCAGGAAGACTATCGCTCGGGCGCGGAAACGCGTCGCCTCAATCCTCCCTCGGTCAGGCCATACATGCACGTTCGAACCACCCGCTCCCTCCTTCTGGCGTTCGCCTCGGCGAGCACGCTCCTCGCCTGCCCTATCGCGGCCATGGCACAGACTGCCCCGGCCGATCAGGATGAAGCGGCCAACCTCGACGAAATCATCGTCACCGGCACCCGCACCGTTGGACGTACACGTCTGGACACCATCGCCCCGGTCGACGTGATCTCGGCGGAAACGCTGCAGCGCACCGGCGCGGGCACGGAAACGGCTACGGCCCTCGCCGCCGCTGCCCCGGCTATCAATTTTCCGCGCCCCTCGATCTCCGACGGTTCGGACCATGTTCGTCCCGCAACACTGCGCGGTCTCGCCCCCGACCAGACCCTGGTCCTGATCAACGGCCAGCGTGGCCATGTCTCGGCCCTGGTCAACGTCAACGGCAGCCTTGGCCGCGGCTCGACCGCCTTCGACCTGAACACCATTCCGTCGGTCACGCTCGGCACCGTAGAAGTGCTGCGCGACGGCGCCTCGGCCCAGTACGGCTCGGACGCCATCGCTGGCGTGATCAACCTGCGCCTGCGCGAAGCTCGCGAAGGCGGCGGTTTGACGGCCAGCTTTGGCGGCTATGACACCAAATACGACACCCTGCGGGGATCGCACGAAGCCACGGACGGCGAGCAGATGTCGCTGGCCGGTTGGGTCGGCCTGCCCCTGGGGGATGACGGCTTCCTGACCGTTTCTGGCGAACTGCAGGATCGCAAGCCGACCGGCCGGTCGGATTACGCCCTGCCTTCGAACACTCCAAACGCCTCCTCGACGACGGTTCTCGGCCGCTACGGCGATCCGGAAGTCCAGAGCCAGTCGATCTGGTTCAACGCTGGCAAGCCCGTCAGCGGCGAATGGTCGGCCTACGCCTTCGGCGGCGTCCAGCACAAGGACAGTGAATCCGCCGCCACGGCTCGCGCCTACAACGACGCCCGTAACCTGCCGAGCATTTATCCTCAGGGCTTCACGCCGCGCATCGCCACCGAGATCATGGACTACAATCTGTTCACGGGCGTGAAGGGCGAAGCTGCTGGCATCGACTGGGATTTGTCCGCCGGATACGGCCGCAACACGCTGGACTACCGCGTCGTCAACAGCCTGAACCGCTCGTACGGCACGGCCACGAAGACCGAGTTCGACGCCGGTGGTCTGGAATATGACCAGTTCACCGTCGGTATCGACGGCGTGAAGGCCATGGAAATCGGTCTGTACGCCCCGCTGAACGTGGCCTTCGGAGCGGAATACCGCACCGAGTCCTTCGACCTGACCGCCGGCGAGCCGGCGTCCTACAACCAGGGCCCGCTGAATACCCTGGCCGCGGGTGCGCAAGGCTTCCCGGGCTTCTCGGCCCTGAACGCCACTAGCGCCGACCGCCACAACTGGGGCGCCTATATCGACGTCGAAGGCAATCTGACCGAGGCCTTCTCGTTCGGCGTGGCCGGCCGGTACGAAGACTATTCCGACTTCGGCGACCAGTTCACCGGCAAGATCTCGGGCCGCTATGACTTCACGCCGTCGTTCGCGCTTCGCGGCGCCGTGTCGACCGGCTTCCGCGCTCCGGCGCTGCAGCAACAGTACTTCAGCTACACCGCGACCAACCTGGTCACGACCAACCTCGGCACGACCCTGTCGGAAAACAGCACCTTCCGGGTGAACGATCCGGCCGCCATCGCCCTGGGCGCCCAGCCGCTGGAAGCCGAAACCTCGGTCAACTATTCGCTGGGCGGCGTCTTCCGCGCCGGTGCGTTCGAACTGACCGTCGACGCCTATCGCATCGACATCGACGACCGTGTCGTCCTGTCGGAAACCCTTGGCGGCACCCCGGGCTTCCGCCCCGGCCAGACCGAAGCCGAACGTCTGGCCGTTCGCGCCTATCTGGCGACCGTTCTGCCGGGGTCTTCCGTCGTCGGCGCCCGCTTCTTCCTGAACGGCGTGGATACCACGACCGAGGGCGTGGATGTCGTGGCGCGCTATCGTCTGTCGACTGACTTCGGTCGCTTCGATCTGACGGCGGCCGGCAATTACAACACGACCGACGTCACCGCCGTGCCGCCTCCGCCGAACAGCGCCCTGGCGTCCTCGCCCGGCTTCCTGTTCGACCGCGCAAACGTGCTGGCGTTCGAGGAAGGCACGCCGGAGAGCAAGATCGTCACCAGCGTCGACTGGTCGCTGAATGGCTGGAGCGCCACGGTCAAGGGCACCCGCTACGCCAGCGTCCTGGTCGCCAACAATACGGCGGCTCTGGATTATGAAACGGGCTCGGCGATCCTGCTCGACCTCGAAGGCCGTTACGTCTTGGACTCCGGCGTGGGCTTCGCGGTGGGCGTCAACAACGTCACGGACGAGTATCCGGAGTTCAACCCCTACAGCGGCGACACCGGCTCCGTCGGCTTCCCGCAATACTCGCCCTACGGCTTCAACGGCCGCTTCATCTACGGTCGGGTCAGCTACAGCTTCTAGGGCCCTGGCCTGAAGCAAGACGATGCGGCGCGGGGAGCGATCCCCGCGCCGTTTTCGTTTCACCGCCCTCTTTCCGCCGCCAAGGGCAAGGCAAGCTTCACCGCACAATTGGGGGAAATAGTGATGACGACGAAACGCATTCTGGCGCTGACCCTCGCGATCTCCCTGCTGGCGACCGCCGCCAGCGCGATGACGGTGCAGGAGTTTCTGACAACGGCCAGCCGGATTCCCCAGAACCCGACGGCCCTGTTGCGCGCCGACACACGGCGGTTGATGAGCGAATTCCGCGGCGCGATGACGACCGTGCGTGGCGAGGAAACCGCTGCGAAGGCCGCCGGACGCCCGTCAACCACCTGTATGCCCGAGAAGGTCGGCTTTTCTCCCAATGACATCCTCGGCCGTTTCAATGCAATTCCGGCCGCCCGGCGCGGCCAGGTCAGCGTCACACAGGCCGTGCGGGAGTGGATGGCCGAACGATACCCCTGCCCCTCCTGATCCGACGACGCTTCGGCCGCAGCGATCCGTCCGCCCACTGACAGGACTGAAGATTTCCGCCCTGTCCCCAGATGCCCCCAATCTGTCCACGATGGAGGCGGCGTCCGCGTATGACGCAGGTCCCAGCGAAGGGTAAGGCGTTAACCCAATGAACGCCTTCGCCCCCTTCTCAGCCGACTCCGTCGCGATCCCGTCCCTGCCGCACAACCTGGAGGCAGAGCAGGCGCTTCTTGGCGCGCTGATGTTCGACAACGCCATCTTCGAGCGTTTGTCCGACCGGCTGCGCGGTTCGCACTTCTTTGAGCCCTTCCACCAGCGTCTCTATGACGCGATCGAGGACCATATCCGTCAGGGGATGCTGGCCGAACCGACCATCCTGATGGAGCGGTTCAAACAGGATCCAGCCTTCGCCGAGTTTGGCGGCCTGCGCTATCTGGCCGACCTGATGGATCGGGCTCCGCCGGGGGCCAACGCGCCCGACTATGCGCGCGTGGTCTATGACCTGGCCCTGCGTCGCGACCTGATCCGCATTGGCGGCGAGATCATCAAGGATGCGCCAGATCCCGAGACACCGGCCATCGACCAGATCGAACAGGCCGAACTGACACTGTATTCGCTGGCCGAATCCGGCGCGCCGTCCTCGGGTTTCGTGAGCTTCTCGACTGCCCTCGCCGGCGCCGTCGAAATGGCGGGCGAGGCCTATCAGCGCGACGGGAAGCTGGCGGGTCTGGCCACCATGCTGGACGACCTGGATTCCAAGCTGGGCGGCATGCACCCGTCCGATCTTCTGATCCTGGCGGGCCGTCCCTCGATGGGCAAGACGGCGCTGGCGACCAACATCGCCTTCAACGTGGCCCGCAACTACCGCTGGGAGCCGACACCGGACGGACGCAAGACGGTCAGCGGCGGGGTGGTCGCCTTCTTCTCGCTGGAAATGAGCGCCGAACAGCTAGCTATGCGGATCCTGGCCGACGCCTCGGGCGTGTCGTCCGACCGGCTGCGGAAGGGCGAGATCGACGCCTCGGACTTCGGCAAGGTGCGCGACGCGGCGATCGAGATCGGCGAGAGCCCGCTCTACATCGACGCGACCGGCGGTCTGGCCATTTCGAAGCTGGCGGCGCGGGCGCGGCGGTTGAAGCGGATGGAACAGGGTCTTGACCTGATCATCGTCGACTATCTTCAGCTGATCACCGTTGGCGAGGGCAATGGCAACAAGAACCGGGTGCAGGAGGTCTCCGAGATCACCGGCGGCCTGAAGGCCCTGGCCAAGGAACTGAACGTTCCGATCATCGCCCTGTCGCAGCTGTCGCGTCAGGTCGAGAACCGCGAGGACAAGCGGCCGCAGCTGTCCGACCTGCGGGAATCCGGCTCGATCGAGCAGGACGCCGATTGCGTGATGTTCGTCTACCGCGAAAGCTACTACCTCGGCCGGACCGAACCCCGCGAGGGCACGCCCGAACACATGCAATGGCAGGAAGACATGGATCGCCTGCAGCATCAGGCCGAAGTCGTCATCGGCAAGCAGCGCCACGGCCCCATTGGCATCGTGAAACTCAGCTTCGACGCCGACACAACCCGGTTCGGAAACTTGGCGCGCGATGGTCGTTACGGCTCCAGCTTCGCCGACATCCCGGAATAAGCCGGCAGAGGCGGAAACGTCCTGGCGTCGCATGAAACTTGCGGCATAAGGCTCGGATGACTGCGCCCGCCATACTTACCGTTGATCTGAGCGCGCTCGCACGGAATTTCCATGCCTTGACCGCCATCTCCGGCGCGCCAGTGCACCCGGTCGTCAAGGCCGACGGCTACGGCCTGGGCGCGGCCGCCTGCGCGGCCCGCCTGATGGCCGAGGGCGCGCGGACATTCTTCGTCGCCCGGATCACGGAAGGCGTCGCCTTGCGCGCGGCGCTGGGGAAAGAACCGGTCATCTATGTGCTGGACGGCGCGCCCGATGAGGCGATCGCCGCGCTGAAGGCCGCAGACCTTCGCCCCGTGCTTAATCAGCCGGCCCAGCAACAGGCGTGGATAACAGCGGGCGGCGGTCCTTGCGGGGTGCAGATCGACACCGGGATGAACCGGCTGGGTTATCGCATCGAGGATGCGCCGGAGGCTTTCGCCGGCCTCGAACTGGTAATGAGCCACCTCGCCTGCAGCGACTATCCGGCCGAGCCGATGAACCGGCGCCAGCGCGACGCCTTCGCCGCCGTCGCCGAACGCTATCCGGGCGTGATGCGGTCGTTTGCCAACTCGGGCGGCTGCTTCCTGGGACCGGACTACGGCTTCGACGCGGTGCGGCCGGGCATCTGCCTCTTCGGCGGGGGGCCGCAAGGGCGTCCCGATCCACGGATCGCTGCGGTCGCCACCCTGACAGCCGAGGTGCTGCAGGTTCGGGACGTGCCGGCGGGCGAGAGCGTCGGCTATTCACGTGGTTTCGTCGCCGATCGCCCCCGACGCATCGCCACCTGCGCGGCCGGCTATGCCGATGGCGTGCTGCGCAGCTACAGCCCGCGCGGAGAGGTGTGGGCGGCCGATGCCCTGAGGCCAATGATCGGACGGGTGTCGATGGATGTCATCGCAATCGCCATCGCCGACACGGAGATCCGCGTCGGCGACAGGGTCGAATTGTTCGGCGCCCACCGGATGGTGGACGACGCGGCCGGGGCGGCGGGCACGATCAGCTATGAACTGCTGACCTCGATCACCGCCCGCGTGCCGCGGGTCTATATCGACTGACGGTCGTCAGACGACCACGGAGCCGACGGCGGCCGCGCCGCCGAGGGCCAAGGCGCCGACAACGGCGCCCACGACAGCGGCCATGACCATATAGATGACCACCGCTGCGATCACGACGACGACGGCGTAGACCACCGTCTTGTCTTTCGGTGCGTTCATCAGGGGATTTAGACCCGTGTATAGCAGGTACAAGCTGTAGAGGCCCAGAATGCCGAGGATGCTCAGCGCGGGGATCAGGCCGAACACGCCCGCCAGCCACGAGGCGGTAGAGGAATAGACCGCGACCTTCATGGCGGCGAGACGGTCCTTGGTCCCGCCGAAATTAGGGGCCAGAGCCTCGATGATCAGTCCCAGAAGGTAGGCGCCGAGCAGGGCCAGGCCGTACTGAAGCACCGCACCGACAATCGCGCCCAGGATCGGAGTGCGATAGACGGTCCCCAGCACGTTCAGGCCGAAGACCTGGCCGCCGATCAGGCCGCAGACCGGGCCGATCAGGGCAAGAGGCACGGCATAGCCGACGAACAGGCTCTTTACCGTCGCGGGCTCGCCCCGAATGATCTCCCACTCCTGCGCGGGCTTCAGCAGGATGCCCTTCACGCGAGCGACGAACG
>Ga0247808_10001406_pt1 | contig 11610 bp, 13 predicted proteins | sample UWRJL089202R1_FD_179914 | JGI IMG/M metagenome (GOLD analysis project Ga0247808, IMG submission 179914) | Plant litter microbial communities from Arlington Agricultural Research Station in Wisconsin, United States - UWRJ-L089-202R-1 | ecosystem: Environmental > Terrestrial > Plant litter >... | reverse complement strand
CTCGGCCACGCGAGTCTCGGCACCACCCAGATCTACACCCACGTCTCGACCGAACGGCTCAAAGAGAGCTACGCGCTGGCGCACCCGCGAGCCTGAACGACACTCTCAGCGCCCGGGATCGCGCGTCGGCAGGAGAACCGACCGCGGCACCCCGCCCAGATACAGCAGCGGTGACACGTACTCCCCGTCGACCCGCACCCCGAGATGCACGCACAGCTGCGTGCAGTGGCCGGGCTCGACGGTGCCGATCACGTCACCACGGTGCACCGCATCCCCGGCGACCAGCTCCGTCGTGACCGGTTCATACGACGAGATGAGGCCGCCGCCGTGGGAGATCGACAGCACCCCGCGGTCGACGACGACGCCGGCGAACGTGACTACCCCGTCAGCCGGAGCACGCAGGGTGCCGTCGGAGGCGAGATCGACACCACGATGCCCGGGGCCGTACTCGGTGGCGGGAGCGATGTAAGGGCGCACGATCACGTGTGCGCCGTCGGTGGGCCAGTCCCAGGAGCCGGTGACCACGGCAAGCGCGGCGACGACGATCGCGACGAATCTCATGCGGATATCGTGCGGCAGCGGCCGAGGCATCCGTGATCCGATGAGAGCGACCACGGCATAGCTGCGCCGGTGGGGGAGTGGTATAGTTTCCGAAGCACTGCGCTCTGCGCGGTGACTACGCGTGCCCACCGTGTTTCTAAAGCACACAGCGCATAACTCCTCCAGTCTCACATCGAAAGATGTCAGCGGACGCGTGCCGGGCACCAGGGATCACGACCGATCGGTCGTGGCGAACAACTGAAGGCGTGCGCATCAGCGCGCGCAGAAAAGAGAACACGACCATGGCCGTCGTCACCATCCGCCAGCTGCTCGACTCGGGCGTCCACTTCGGACACCAGACCCGCCGCTGGAACCCGAAGATGAAGCGCTTTATCCTGACCGAGCGTTCGGGCAGCCACATCATCGACCTGCAGCAGTCGCTCGCCTACATCGACAAGACCTACGACTACGTCAAGGACACCGTTGCACACGGTGGAACCATCCTCTTCGTCGGCACCAAGAAGCAGGCACAGGGCTCGATCTCCGAGCAGGCGCTGCGCGTCGGCCAGCCGTTCGTCAACCAGCGTTGGCTCGGTGGCCTCCTCACCAACTTCCAGACCGTCTCCAAGCGTCTTGCACGCATGAAGGAGCTCGAAGAGGTCGACTTCGACGACACCACGCGTGGTTTCACGAAGAAGGAGCTGCTCATCCAGCGCCGCGAGCTCATCAAGCTGCAGAAGAGCCTCGGTGGAATCCGCAACCTGACCAAGACGCCGTCGGCGATCTACGTCGTGGACACCAAGAAGGAGCACCTCGCGATCGACGAGGCGCACAAGCTCGGCATCCCCGTCATCGCGATCCTCGACACCAACTGCGACCCCGACGAGGTGCAGTACCCGATCCCGGGTAACGACGACGCCATTCGCTCCGTCGGCCTGCTCACCCGCATCATCGCGGACGCCGCAGCCGAGGGTCTCATCCAGCGTCACCAGAAGCCCGAAGACGGCGCCGAGGTCGAGCCGCTGGCCGCGTGGGAGGCGGAGCTGCTCGCAGCCTCCGAGACCCCCGCCACCGAGGCCGAGAAGATCGAGGCCGTTGACGGTGCTGTCGCCGGCGAGCCCGACGCGGCCGCAGTCGCCGAGGTCATCGCCGCCGAGGTTCCCGTCGAGGAGAACGACGCTGATGCAGCTGTCGCCGAGAACGAGGCCGCCGCTGACGAGACCATCGTCCCCGAGCACACCGAGATCTCCGATGAGGCCCTCGAGGCCAAGATCGAGGCCGAGGCGACTGACGCCGAGAAGAAGCCCGCAGCGAAGAAGGCCGCAAAGCCCGCCGCTGCCAAGGCCTCCGAGTAACCAACTTTCCCTACTAGCAAGAAAGGGCAGACAGATGGCAGATTTCAGCCTCGCTGACCTCAAGACCCTGCGCGAGCGCCTCGGCACCGGCATGGTCGACAGCAAGAACGCTCTCGTCGAAGCCGGCGGAGACCTCGAGAAGGCGACGGAGATCCTTCGCCTCAAGGGTGCGAAGAGCAACGCCAAGCGTTCCGACCGCTCCACGAGCGAAGGCCTCGTTGCCGCCAAGGAAGGTGCGGGCGTCACCGTCCTCATCGAGCTTGCCTGCGAGACCGACTTCGTCGCGAAGAACGACAAGTTCATCGCGCTCGGTGACAAGGTGCTTGACGCCGTTGCCGCCGCCGGTGCGACCACCGTCGAAGAGGGGCTCGCGGCATCCGCTGGCTCGCAGACCGTCGCCGAGCTCATCGGTGACGAGGCTGCAATCCTCGGCGAGAAGATCGAGCTGCGTCGTCTCGCTGCTGTGACGGGCGAGAAGTTCTCGATCTACCTGCACAAGACCAGCAAAGACCTGCCCCCGCAGGTCGGTGTCGTTCTCGGCTACGCCGGCGATGACGCTGACACCGCGCGCAGCGTTGCCCAGCACATCTCGTTCGCCGACCCGCAGTACCTCTCCAAGGACGAGGTTCCTGCCGAGGCCGTCGAGTCTGAGCGTCGCATCGTCGAGGAGATCAGCCGCGGCGAGGGCAAGCCCGAGGCGGCACTGCCGAAGATCATCGAGGGTCGCCTCGGTGCATTCTTCAAGCAGGTAGCTCTTCTCGAGCAGGACTACGCGATCGACAACAAGAAGTCGGTTTCGACGGTTCTCAAGGATGCCGGACTCACCGTGAGCGGATTCGCCCGCTTCAAGGTCGGCGCCTAACCTCACCATCGGATGCCCCGCGGAACTTCGGTCCCGTGGGGCATTTCGCTGCCCTCAACCGCTGACGTCAACACGGCCCTGTCCCGAAACGCGGTTGCGGATGCCGCGACCCCGCAGTTCGGGACAGGGCCGCAGCACAGACGCAGCGCCGAACCCATATTCTTGATCACGCACGACCTACTACGAGGAGCCACCACCACATGACCGAACGCCGCAGACGGGTACTCCTCAAGCTTTCCGGAGAGGCGTTCGGCGGTGGTTCCCTCGGGGTCAACCCCGATGTGGTGGGCTCGATCGCGCGGGAGATCGCCGCGGCATCCGCTGATGTGGAGATCGCGATCGTGGTCGGCGGCGGCAACTTCTTCCGCGGTGCTGAACTGAGCCAGCGCGGCATGGACCGCGGGCGTGCCGACTACATGGGCATGCTCGGCACCGTGATGAACGCGCTCGCCCTCCAGGACTTCCTCGAGCAGGCCGGTGCTGCGACCCGCGTGCAGTCGGCCATCTCGATGCAGCAGGTCGCTGAGCCCTACATCCCGCGCCGTGCAGAGCGCCACCTCGAGAAGGGCCGCGTCATCATCTTCGGTGCGGGCGCCGGCCTGCCGTACTTCTCGACCGACACGGTCGCCGCGCAGCGCGCCCTCGAGATCGGTGCCGAGGTCGTGCTGGTCGCCAAGAACGGCGTCGATGGCGTGTACGACTCCGACCCGCGCCACAACGCGGGGGCGAAGAAGCTGCACGAGGTTACGTACCAAGAGGCGCTCGTGCAGGGCCTCAAGGTCGTCGATTCGACCGCCTTCAGTCTCTGCATGGACAACAAGATGCCGATGGTCGTCTTCGGCATGGAGCCCGCGGGCAACCTGACCAAGGCGATTCGCGGCGAGAATATCGGCACGCTCGTTCACGCGTAAGTGTCTCCCCTGGTCGTAGCGCTGATCGCCTCTGCGGCGGTCGCGCACGCGACGTGGAACGTTACCCTCAAGCGCACCGGCGCCACGGGCACCACTTTCCTGTGGCTCGCATTCGTCGTCGGCGCGGTCGTCTTCGCCCCGTTCGGCGTCGTCGCCCTTGCCGGGGTTGACCTGGCCCACTGGCTCGGGTTCGCGGCGATCAGCGGAGTGCTGCAGGTGGGCTACTTTCTGCTCCTGCAGCGCGGGTATCGCGTCGGCGACGTCTCGATCGTCTACCCACTCGCCCGCGGCACCGGCCCCCTGCTCAGCGTCGTCTTGGCCATCGTGCTCCTCGGTGAGCGCCCGACGCTCGGCGGACTTGTAGGCGCCGCTGTCGTCATCGCGGGCGTCGTGACGATCGGACTGGCCGGTGACACCCGCCTCAACCGCGCGGGCGTGCTCTACGGTCTCGCTGTCGGCGTCGTCATCGCTATCTACACGCTGTGGGATTCCAACGCCGTCATCAGCGGCGGGATGCCCCCTGTCGGCCTCTATTGGGGAACCACCACCGTGCAGGCGGTGCTGCTCGCTCCCGTGGCACTGCGCGAGGCACGCGTGGCCGCCACCGCCCGGGCGCATCCGGTGGCCATCGTCATCGTCGGGATTCTGGCGCCCCTCGCCTACGTCCTCGTGCTGCAGGCCGTGCAACTTGCCCCCGTCTCCCTCGTGGCACCGGCAAGGGAGGTGAGCGTCGTTCTCGTGGGGTTCGCCGGGTGGCTGCTGTTCCGAGAGCCGCACCCGGTGCAGCGCCTCATCGGCGCGGCTGTCGTGCTCGTGGGCGTCGGAATACTCGCGGTTGGCTAAACTCAAGCGAGCACAAAGGAGTTTGCCGTGATTAGCGACGTATTGGCCGAAGCCAAAGACAAGATGGACCGTGCCCTCGAGGGTGCCAAAGAGGACTTCGGCACGGTTCGTACCGGTCGGGCGAACCCGCTCCTGTTCCAGAAGATCCTGGTGGACTACTACGGCAGCCCGACGCCGCTCGGCTCCCTAGCCTCGCTCAACAACCCCGAGGCCCGCACGCTCATCGTGACGCCGTTCGACAAGAGCGCGCTCAAGGAGATCGAGAAGGCGATCGTCGCTGCCCCGAACCTCGGTGCCAACGTCGGCAACGACGGTGAGATCGTGCGCGTCACGCTTCCCGAGATGACCGAGGAGCGCCGTCGCGAGTTCGTCAAGCTGGTGCGCGACAAGGGCGAGCAGGCGAAGGTGCAACTGCGCACCCTGCGCCGCAAGGCGAAGGACGACCTCGACGCCACCAAGGAGGTCGGCGAGGACGAGATCGCTCGGGCGACGAAAGAGCTCGACGCGGTCACGAAGGCACACGTCGACGCCATCGACGACGCGCTCAAGCGCAAAGAAGCCGAACTTCTCGAGGTCTAGGTGACCGAGCACCCCGGTACGCCCGCGGGGCGGTCAAAGCGTCACCCGCCGACCAAAGCGGAGTTCGACGCGAACGTCGCGAGCATCGAGGCGCAGATGCGCGCGACCAACGACCGCATCAACGCGCGCACGGGGCGCAACCTTCTTGTCGCGATCCTGGTCGGGCTCGCTCTCGGCGGGGCGTTGCTGGCGAGCCTGCTCATCATCAAAGAACTCTTCATGGTGTTCGCCGTGGTGCTCATCACGGTGACGGCGTTCGAGTTGTCGAGTGCGTTGCGGGCGGCGGGGCGGGATGTTCCGCGGATTCCGGTGATTGTGGCATCCGTCGCTCTCGTTCCTGCCTCGTTCTACGAGATCGGTGGGCTGTCGCGCGATGCCGGCCACTGGCTGTTCTTTCTTGGTGGTGTCGCTCTCGTCACGGTCTGGCGGCTGGTCGAGCTGATCGACCCGAGGCGACGGGCGAGTCTAGTCGACATCGGCAAAGACCTCATGAGCGGCATTCTCGTGCTCGGGTACGTGACCTTCCTTGGAACGTTCACCGTGCTCATGACGGCGCAGCCGCACGGTGAATGGTGGACCCTCGGCTTTCTCATCATCGTTGTGAGCACCGATACGGGTGCGTATGCGAGCGGGTTGCTGTTCGGTAAGCACAAGATGGCGCCGAGTATCAGCCCTGGCAAGACCTGGGAGGGATTCGCGGGATCCGCTGTGCTGGCGACGGCCGCGGGCGTGCTCGTCGCCATCTTCATGCTGCAGGAGCCGTGGTGGGTCGGTGTCATCCTCGGGGTGACCATGGTGCTGACCGCTACCGGCGGAGACCTCTCCGAATCACTCATCAAGCGCGATCTCGGGGTCAAGGACATCAGCACCTGGCTGCCCGGTCACGGGGGGCTGCTCGACAGGCTCGACTCGACTCTCCTGTCGGCGGCCGCCGCCTATGCGCTGTTTCTCATCTTCACGTAGGGCACACTGGTTTCTGTGAGCACGACATTTCCGAGAACGCGTGGCAGCAAGCGCGGATACAGCGTCGACCAGGTCGAGGATTTTCTCGAGGAGGCTCGACGCGCCTACTCGTCTGACCCGGCGATCCCCGGCGTGGTCTCTGCTGAGTCCATTCGACGTATGGCCTTCGCCCTCGAGAAGGGCGGCTATTCGCCCGTGCACGTGGATGCCGCCCTCGAGCGCCTCGAGGATGCCTTCGCGGTGCGCGAACGCGAGCGCGCCGTCGCCCAGCAGGGCGGTCGCGAGGCGTGGATCGGCAACGCCCGGGCGACAGCACAAGTGGTTCTCGACAGGCTCGACCGGCCCGCGGGCGAGAAGTTCGAGCGCACCGGCATTCTCACTCTCGGCTATGCGGTCAAAGACGTCGACACCTTCGCACAGCGCCTTCTCGACTACTTCCAGCGCGGCGCGCCCATGAGCGTCGAAGAGGTTCGCACCGTAGCGTTCCGTAGCTCGAAGCGCGGCTATTCAGAGGCGCAGGTCGACCTTCTGCTCGACACCGTTGTCACGGTGATGCTGGCGGTCAAGTGAACGGACCGGTGTTTATGCCGGTCAATCCGCTAAACTCGGGTCACTGTGGGGAAGCATAGGCGCGGTCTGGCCCCCCAGGTCAGTCTGAAACGCGCATCCGAGCGGGGTTCTGGTTCGAGAATCCGGCCTTCGCGCACCCTTCCTGTCCTCGCGTTCTCGGCGTGCACAGCGCTCATGCTGGTACCCGTCGTCGACCCGTCAGCCGCCTTCGCCCTGACCTCCCAGGCTGAGATCGTCGACGAGGTGACACTCGAGGGGCAGTCCCTCATCGCGTCGGGTGACTACGACACCGATTTCTCGCGGGACACGTTCAAGATCACTGTCGAGAAGGTGGCGGCCGCGGCATCCTCCGCTCCCGCTGCCGGCACGCCCGACCCGGGCAGCGCCAAGGCGATCGCCCACGCGATGCTCGAGGACCGCGGCTGGGACGAGAAGCAGTACAACTGCCTCGTCGCCCTGTGGAACCGTGAGTCGCACTGGAACGTCTACGCGCACAACAAGGGCAGCGGTGCCTACGGCATCCCGCAGGCATTGCCCGGCGCGAAGATGGCGTCCGCTGGCGGCGACTGGGCGACGAGCGCTAAGACGCAGATCGTCTGGGGGCTCGGCTATATCTCAGGGCGCTACGGCACACCGTGCGGCGCCTGGGCGAGTTCCGAGGAACGCGGCTGGTACTGACCCCTCATTAAGCTGGGGGTATGGAATTCGCCCTGCTCGGCGTGATCGGCGTCGTCACGATCGTCGCAGCGGGCATCTTCAGTAAGAAGCTGGGCGTCGCGGCGCCCCTCATCCTCATCGTCATCGGTGTCGGCGGCAGTTTCCTGTACGGCCACGATGTCGAGATCCCGCACGAGTTGATCCTCACCGGGTTGCTCCCACCGATCCTGTACGCCGCGGCTATCAAAGTGCCCGTGGTCGACTTCCGTCGCAACTTCAGCAGTATCTCGGCGCTCAGTGTCGTGCTCGTGCTCGTCACGGCGTTCGGTACTGGTTTCATCCTGTACCTGATCTTTCCCGACCTCACGTTCGCTGGTGGTGTGGCGATCGGCGCCGTCATCAGTCCGACGGATGCCGTCGCCGCCACCGCGCTCGGCAAGAAACTCGGGCTGCCTCCACGTCTCGTGCTGATTCTCGAGGGCGAGAGCCTGGTCAACGATGCGACAGCCCTCGTACTGCTGCGTTCCGCTGTTGCCGCTGTTGCCGCGACGACGGACCTGGATTTCTGGGATATCGCGGGCGATTTCGTCTTCGCCGTCGTCGTAGCCCTCGTGATCGGCCTCCTCGTCGGCTTCGTGACCGTCTGGGTGCGCTCGAAGCTGCACGATCCGATGATCGACACGGTGATCTCGTTCGCTGTTCCGTTCATCGCGTTCATCCCGGCCGAGCATTTTCACGCGAGCGGTGTGCTCGCCGTGGTCGTGGCGGGTCTCTATTCGGGTCACCAGGGTGCGCGGCATTTCTCGGCGCAGGCACGCATTTCGGAGCGCCTGAACTGGCGTACCGCGCAGTTCCTGCTCGAGAACGGCGTCTTCCTGTTGATGGGGTTCCAGATTCTGACGCTCGTGCGCGACGTCAACCAGAACCTTGCCACGTCGGACGCGATCGTGCTCGGGCTCGTGTTCACGCTCATCATCATCGTGGTGCGCTACGTGTTTATCGCGCCCCTGCTCCTGCTGCTTCGACGGCAGGGCCAGCTCGCCGAGGAACGTCAGTCGCGCGTCGCCGACATGATCGAGCGGCTGCGCGCGATGGCGCATTTGTCGGATCGTGGCAGCAGGCGCGTCGACCGCGCGCAGCGCATCCATGACCGGCGGCAGACGGACCTCGAACAACTCAAGGCGGAGGGTCTCGGATGGCGCGGTGGTGTGATCCTGGGCTGGAGCGGCATGCGCGGCGTCGTGACGCTCGCGGCCGCGCAATCCCTCCCCGATGGCATGCCATACCGCTCTCAACTCGTGTTGCTCGCCTTCGTGGTCGCCGTCACCACCCTGCTGGTGCAGGGAGGCACGTTGCCGTTCCTGATCAGGTGGACTGGCATCCGCGGCACTGATCGCATCGCCGATCGACGCGAGCTCGCGGCCCTGCTCGAGGAGCTGGGCAACGCCGGCGTCGAGGCGCTGGAGAACCCGGAGTTCACCCTCCAGGACGACCAGGAGATCGACCCCGAGGTGATCGAGCGGGTACGCAACGACACCCTGTTGAGCGCGGAGTCCGCATGGGAGCGCGCCACGTTCGGCACCGACGAGAAAGGCGTGGCGCGGTCGCCGCACCAGCAGTACCGCGCCCTTCGGCGCGAGGTGCTTCAGGCGGAGCGGGCGGCCCTGCTCGAGGCGCGATCCAGTGGAATCTACCCGTCGCGCATCCTCGCCAGGGCGCAATCGATGCTCGACCTCGAGGAGACCCGCCTCGAGCAGATCGACAACCCGAGTGGGTCGTAAGTGCCACGTTCCAACCGACCACGCGGGCGCAAGCCGTCAGACGATGACGACGAGCAGTTTGACCTGTCGCGGGCGCTCGTCGGGCGCCTGCACACTGAGTCCAAGCGCGACGGGCTGTGGAATGTGCAGCCGCTCAGCGCCGCATCCGCCGCCAAGACGTACAAGTGCCCGAGCTGCGGCCTCGACATCGCGCCGAGAACTGCCCATATCGTCGCCTGGCGTGCCGACGGGCTCATGGGGGAGGCCGACGACCTCGCCGCCCGCAGGCACTGGCACACCCACTGCTGGAAGGTGAAGTCATGACCGAGATCCGTGGAGGCACCGAACTGCCCGCGCTACGCGAGAACGTGACACTGCGCACGAGCGATGGGCTCGAGCTCGTCGGCGAGCTCGCTCTGCCGCTCGATCGACCGCCTGTTGCCACGATGGTTGCCCTGCATCCGTTGCCTACCCACGGCGGCTTCATGGACTCGCACATCATCCGCAAGGCGGCGCTGCGACTGCCCGCTCTGGCCGACATCGCCGTGTTGCGTTTCAACTTTCGCGGGGTGACGAGCCCGCGCGGAACTTCGGAGGGGGAGTTCGGGGACGGGATCGCCGAGCAGTGGGATCTGGCTGCCGCCATGGACCTCGTGGCAACACGGGGCCTACCGAACCCGTGGCTGGTGGGGTGGTCGTTCGGCACGGAGGTTGCGCTGAAGTGGGGGGCGAGGCATCCGATCACGGGAGCGATCCTGTTGTCACCGCCGCTGCATCGCGCGAAGGATACGGATGTCGCGGCCTGGGCGAACAACGGAAAGCGCCTGGTCGCGGTGATCCCCGAACTCGACGACTACCTCCGGCCCGCCGAGGCCGCCGAGCGTTTCGCGTCGGTTCCCGGCCTGGAGCTCGTTGCCGTCGAGGGCGGCAAGCACCTGTGGGTGGGCGAGGCGCAGACCTACCGCGTGCTCAGTGAGATCGTGGAGCGTCTCAACCCGGCGGCGCTGCCGCTGCCGACGACTGTGGAGGGGTAGCGCTCGAGGCTAGCGCTAGAGCTCGTTCTGCTTCGGCACGACCACCTGGTTGACGATGAGCAGGATGGATGCCGCGACCGGGATGGCGATGAGCGCGCCGAGCACACCGAGCAGGGTGCCGCCCACGAGGGCCGCGATGACGACGATGACGCCCGGCACCTTGACGGCCCGCGCCATGATGCGCGGATTGAGAACGTAGGCCTCGACCTGCATGTAGACGACGTAGTAGATACCGACGACGATCACATGCCAGTAGGTGACCGGGTTGGACTGCAGGTCGGTGAACAGGAAGGTGCTGAGAATGATGATGATCGAGGCAGTGAGGGTACCGACGAGGGGGATGAGCGACCCGAGGAACGCGATGAAGGCGAGCAGCGTCGCATATTTGATACCGAGCAGGTTGAGCACGATGATCGACACGACACCGTTGACGAGCGCGAGGGTCACCTGGCCCATGACGTAACGGCCGACCGCCTGGCTGATCTGCTCGGCCAGGTCGATGAACTTCGGGCGCTTGCTCGCGGGCACGAGCGTGTACAGACCGCGCTTCATGGTGCCGAGTGACGAGACGAAGTAGATCACCAGGATGAGCACGATGATGCCGCCGAATACGCCGTTCGCCGTGGCGACGCCGGCCTGCACGAGACCGTTGGTGACGTTCGAGATGTTGTCGCCGTCGTTCACCCAGTCGGTGGTGCCGTTGACGATGAAGTCTGCAACGTTCTTGTCGAGCCATGGAGCGAAGTTGGAGATGAACTCGTTCAAGTCGGCCGTCGACTGCGCGACCGGGATGACTTCCTTCGTGATGAACGAGGTGATGTTCTGAACCTGCTCGACGATCACCGGGATCAAGGCGAACACGAGTCCGGCGAAGATGCCGAGAACCCCTACGAGCGTGATCAGGATGGCGATCGGCCGCTTGACCTTGTGGCGTTCGAGGAATGAGACGAGCGGGTCGAGGCCGAGCGCGAGGAAAAGTGCGGCACCGACGTAGGTGATGATCGTCGTCAGGTTGCCGAGGGCGGCACCGATGAGCAGCGCGGCAAGTACGCCGAGACCGGCAAGAAGCCCCAAGCGAAACGGGTTCTGGATTTTCACGGGACTCGTTTCTGGCTAGGTGGGCGCGTTAGCTAATTATCGGTGTCGGAGTTCGTCGGCTCGGCGTTGACGCGCTCGGCCTGCGACAGGATGCCGCGAAGATTCTCGAAGTAGCCGGCGACGGTCTCGCGCTCGATACGGATCTGCGAGAGGCGATCCTCCGCGTCCGAGACGAGGCGCGAGGTCTCTTCCTCGGTCTGTCGGCGCAGGTTCTTCGTGTACTCGTCGGCAGCGGCCGTCGTCTCGGCTGCAGCGCGCTCGCTCTCGGAACGCAGGCGGGCTGCTTCAGCGCGGGCATCATCCTCGAGTTGTGCCGCCTCGGCGCGCTTGTCGGCTGCCCGCTTCATGGCATCGTCGAGCTGCGCCTGCGCCTGCTGCAGGTACTTCTCCATCTGGGCTGTCGCCTCCTGCTGGCGTGACAGGTGCTCTTTCTCGGCC
>Ga0247808_10001404_pt1 | contig 11618 bp, 13 predicted proteins | sample UWRJL089202R1_FD_179914 | JGI IMG/M metagenome (GOLD analysis project Ga0247808, IMG submission 179914) | Plant litter microbial communities from Arlington Agricultural Research Station in Wisconsin, United States - UWRJ-L089-202R-1 | ecosystem: Environmental > Terrestrial > Plant litter >... | reverse complement strand
TCAGGATTTCGGTCGCGACCTGACGGGAAATTTCACGCGAGGCTTCGTCGAGCAGACGGTTCACTTCACCTTCGCTGACACTCAGCACATCGGCAGTTTCCGCCAGCGAGAAGCCTTCGACCGAAACGAGAAGAAAAGCATGGCGCGCCTGGGTGGGCAGCGATGCGAGATTGGCAACAGCGCGCTGTTCCCAGGCAAAGGGCGATTCCAGCGGGCGGATTTCAATCGAACTGGAACCAAAAATAGCAATGAACAGTTTATACAGCGACACCCGGTCATTGGGCGATTCTGGAAAGATCGATACGTCGGCAATCAAGGCTTCCAGCACCGCTGCGACATAGGCGTCTCCGGACGTCTGTGACCCGGTAACCGCCCGCGCATAACGGCGCAGGTATGGAAGGTGGGACGCAACGCGTGAGGTCAGTGACATACAATATTCTCCCCTTCTGCCTCAACTAGGCACTTAACAGACCGAAAACGCGGCGATGGAAAAAAAGTTCCTCGCGCGCGGAACTTTTTTTGAGATAAAGCATTATGGACCCGAATGATACGCAACAGGCACCCATGTGATGAGTGAAGAAGAAAAAATGAACGAACGCGCCAGCTCCGGACAGAATGATCTGCAAGCGGCGGGCTCGTCCGGTCCACACGGGTCGATTTCGCGAAAATTGCGCGATTTTTACGATGCAGTGCAGGAAGAGGCGATTCCGGACCGGTTTCTTGATCTCCTTGAAAAACTGGACCAGGCCGAACGCAACGCGCAGGCACAAGCACAATGAGCATGGATCAGGAAAGTGTCGATCGCAGTTTCAAGCGCGATCTCCTCGCCGCGCTTCCCAATCTTCGCGCCTTTGCCGTGTCCCTGATCGGTCGTCACGACAAGGCGGATGACCTTGTCCAGGACACGATCATGAAGGCCTGGGCGAACCAGAAGAGCTTTACACCGGGTACCAACATGAAGGCTTGGCTGTTCACCATTCTGCGCAACGAATTCTACAGCCAGATGCGCAAGCGCGGCCGTGAAGTTCAGGATAGCGACGGCGTGTTCAGCGAACGGTTCTCGGTCCATCCGGAACAGTATGGCCGTCTCGACATGCAGGATTTCCGCAAGGCGCTCGACCAGTTGCCCGACGATCAGCGCGAAGCCATCGTTCTTGTCGGTGCTTCCGGCTTTGCCTATGAGGAAGCCGCCGAGATCTGCGGCTGCGCTGTCGGCACCATCAAGAGCCGCGTCAGCCGGGCCCGCACACGCCTGCAGGAACTGCTCGGCGTCAAGGGCGAAAGCGATTACGGCCCGGATGCTGGCGTCGCCGCGGTGACGGCCCGCGCCTTCGGCAGCTAGGCAGACGTTACACGACCTGTCCGATTGACAGCACCACCTCAGCCGGTCGTTCACGCGACCGGTTTTTTCATGTCCGTAGAAAGGGATTGACGGCACTGCGTATGGCGGCGATCAGTTGCCTGTCCTCGAACGGCTTGGAAACCACCGGAACCTGCTGCAGCCCCGGTACGCCTGAGCGATAGGCGGAACTGAAGGTGGAAAAAACCAGTGCACATTTGGCCCGTCTGACCTCCCGCAATCGCGCCGCAAAGGCTGCTTCGGTATAGCCGGTATCCAGCAGGATCACGTCGAAATCCTGCTTCTGGAGGATAGCGTTGCCCATCCGCGGTGTCGCGATCGTGACATGACATGCCAGTGCGTCGACAAGAATCTGCTCGGCGTCCAGCGCCACAAGATATTCTGCGTCGATCACAAGCACACGCAACGGGTTTTCGGACATTCTCTGGGCACCGCTTTCTCAAGCGTCGTACACAACAGGTTCGAGTCCAGCCGTCATTTAAAAAAGACATGTCCGGATCATTCGACAGGAAACCGGACGAGCTCCGTTGATCATTGCGAAAAAATGTCGGCTTGACGAATCCCGTACGCCATTGTTTCCATGATAGACGCCGGGGAAACCTGGCAACGGCGCACGGTTCAATTTTGATTTTGGTGAGGCATCAAGACGAAAAATGGCATTCGTAAACAGCGAACACTACCGGGTAAACTGCGAGCAATGTCCGTTGCGCCGCCTCGAGCAGTTTCGCGAGTTCACGGCGAAGGAACTGGCTTTCGTTTCCAGCTTCAAATCCGGGGAACTGCATTCCAGTGCCGGAGCCTCGATTATGGTGGAAGGCGCCCGCAGCGCCCATCTTTACACGGTTCTCTCCGGCTGGGGCTTCCGCTACAAAATCCTCGAGGACGGGCGTCGCCAGATCCTCAATTATATCTTGCCGGGCGACCTCGTCGGCTTGCAGGGAACGCTGGACGGAGAGATGCGCCATTCGGTGGAAGCACTGACGGCGATCACACTCTGCGTTTTCGACCGCGACCGGATTTACGAACTGTTCTCCGGCTACCCGTCGCTGGGTTATGACCTGACCTGGATTGCCGCGCGCGAAGAAAGCATTCTGGACGAGCATCTGCTCAGCATCGGACGGCGCTCGGCGCTCGAGCGCGCCGCCTACCTGCTGGCCTTCCTCTATATGCGCGCCGATTCGACTGGTGCCTACACGCGACAGGGCACCCTGACGATCCCGATCACCCAGCAGCATCTGGCCGACACCCTCGGCCTGTCGATCGTCCATACCAATAAGACGCTGCGCAAGCTCGCCAACAGCGGCCTGATCCGCTGGCTGGACCGCGGCTGTGAGGTTTTGGATTCAACCGGCCTCGCCAAGATTGCCGGCTGGGACCCGGTCTCGGAAGGCAACAGGCCCTTCATCTGATCTCAAGATCGCAGACGAAAAAGCGGCGTGCAGAAGAACCCTGCACGCCGCCTTGAATCTTCGTCGATACCGAGAGAATTAGCTGGCGACGATTGCCCTGAGCATCCAAAGGGCCTTTTCGTGGAAGGACAACCGGTCCGTCAGCATGTCCGCTGTGACGACATCATCGGCTTCATCAGCCTTGGATGCAGCCTTGCGCATCGTCTTGACCGCCTCCTCGTGGTCGGCAATCAGATCGACTACCATTTCGGAGGCGGATGTGTGCATCACTTCCTTGGCCGACGGTGCGAAATTGGCAGCTTCGCCCAGCTTGGCCGGGGCAAGATGACCCAGCGCACGAATCCGCTCCGCGATCACATCGACAGCGCCGAACAGGGCATTGTAGTGATCTTCCGTCAGTTCGTGCAGCGGCTTGAACAAGGGACCAACCACGTTCCAGTGATAGATATGGCTCTTGATCGTCAGTTTGTAAGTCGACGCCAGGATACTTGACAATTCGGTGGCCATCTCGTCGCGGTATTTGGCATTCAGGCCGATATCGATATTTTCATCGTGTGATTTCGGTTGAAGAACGGCGGATACATTTGCCATTGCTTAGATCCTCATCTTGTTCGTTACTTGACGCTTTTGTTTAAAGCATGTCGTCACGGAGCGACCGCTTGCGTGGCCGCAGAAATAGAAATGCCAAGCCACCAACTGCGGTCAGTACCATTAGCGGCTTGGAGCGCGTAAGGATCGGCAGGGCGGACAGTGCGACAGTCGTCAGTAGCGCCTTGCCGGTATCGTTCATGGCCGTCGCTGCCTTGCGCTTGCGGTCCTGACGATTCAGGATCATCAGTGTCGCCAGCACCATCAATGCCAGCACCAAGGCACCGATTGCAATCAACAAGACGGCCATCGGCGGCCCAACCACCTGTGCCAGATACAGGGCGCCGGCAACCACGCCGGCGACATAGGCCGTCAGCAGAAAAAATGCCGTGACCGCATAGAAAATCGCAGTGCGGCGGGTGCGCCGGACCACTGCGCCGATATCCGCCGTGAACACGGACAATAAGAGGGGTGCAAGACCACCCATTAGCGACGGGCCAGAAAGGCCGTGATGAAGCCGACGCCGGCTGCGATCGCGACGGACTGCAGAGGCTTGTCGCGGATCTTGTTTTCCAGATCGCGCTCCATCGACAGCACCTCGTCGCGGGCGCTGTCGATCATGCTAAAAGACGCTTCGGCCGCATCGCTGGTCGCCTTCTTGGCGCGCAGCTTGTAGCCCTCGGCCTTTGTCGCGCTGACTTCCGTCACCAGTTTGGCAAGCAATGCAATATCTTCGCGAATCTGTTCGAGCTGTGCTTCGATATCGCCAACGTCGGCCGTTTTGCCGTTCTTGACCAAATCCTCGATGGTTTTTGCGGTTGCCATGGAAATCTCCTTTGATTGAAGTTTGGAAACGTCCGGCTTGCCGGATTGTTCCGCGAAAACCGCGCTCGAATCCTGTTTTTACGATGCTGCAGCCACCGGCGGCTTGGGCCAGGATTTGATGCCGCCCGTCCAGTCCTCAAACGCCTTGGATAGACGCAGCACCCGCATGTCGTCGAATCGGGGGCCGATGATCTGCATGCCGATCGGCATGCCCGAGCGCGAGAAGCCGCAATTGATCGACGAGGCCGGCTGCTCCGACATGTTCCACGGCACGGTGAAGCCGATATGTTCGAACGGCCGCGCCGGATCGTTGGTCGGCGAGGCCCAGTCGGCCGGATAGGAGACGATCGGATTGGTCGGGGAAATTACCGCGTCCACCGTGTTGAACAGCGCGCCGCAGCTCTTGCGCATCTCGATCGTCTGGCCAAAACCCTGCACGGCCTGCACGCCCGACACATCGGCGCCGCGCTTGGCCCATTCGTGGATATAGGGAAGAATCAGGTTGCGGCGTTCCTGCGGCATCGGCGCGATATCGCCCCAGAACTTTGCCCGCCAGAAATTGTCGAGGCCATCGAGCATTTGACGCGTCAGCACCGGCTCGACCGGCACGACGATCGCACCCGCCTGCTCGAACAGCTTTGCCGCCGCCACCACGGCATCGCGGACTTCGTCATCGACTGGCAGGCCGCAACCGGCGTCGAGCATCAGCCCGATTTTCATGCCGCGGACATTGATGCCGAGATCGGTCCAATCGATATTGTTCGGTTCCATGCTGGTGCCGTCACGCCAGTCCGGTCGCGACAGGGTGAACATCGACCAGGCGGCGTCTTCCACCGTGCGCGTCATCGGCCCGGCGCAGCGGCCAACATAGAACGGATCGACCGGAATGCGGCCATGGCTCGGCTTGAAGCCGAACAGCCCGGTCCAGCCGGCCGGCAGCCGCACCGAGCCGCCGATATCCGTGCCGATATGCAAGGGCCCATAGCCGGCAGCCCCGGCAGACGCGGCGCCGGCGCTGGAGCCGCCGGGATTCTGGGTCGGATCCCAGGGATTGCGGCTGAGCTTGTGAAAGCTGGAGAGACCCGATGAAAGCATGCCGTAATCCGGGCATGTGGTTTTTGCAAAAATCACCGCGCCGTCTTCGCGCATGCGGGCGGCGATCGGTGCATCGGCCTCGGCCGGAACAAGCTCCACCGCCTTTGTGCCGAGCGGGATTGGCTGGCCCTTGGTGGCGATCAACTCTTTGAGCGACACCGGAATGCCATCGAGCGGGCCGAGCGTGTCGCCGGTCATCCAGCGCTCGGTCGAGGCTTTTGCCATGTCGCGCGCCGCTTCCGGATCATAGGCATAGAGCGCACAGATCGTCGGCTCGAAAGCTTCGATACGAGCTTCGACCGCCAGCCAGTATTCCGACGGCGAGACGTCCTTGTCCCTAAAAGCCTGCAGCAATTCCTTGGTGGTAAAATCGATCAGATCCGATGTCATCGCAAAACTTCTTTGTCGTTCGTGACTGAAAACCGGGTGATCCGCAATGGACGAGCACCCTTGTTGAAAAATGTGTCAGCGCCGGTCGCGCGGATCGAGCAGGTCGCGCAACCCGTCGCCGAGCATGTTGAGGCCGAGCACGGCAAAGGCGATGGCCAGCCCCGGGACGATGGCAAGCCAGGGGGCCGCGCCCAAAAATGTCTGCGCATCGGCCAGCATCCGCCCCCAGGTCGGCGCCGGCGGCGGCATGCCGAGGCCGAGAAAGCTCAAGCCCGCTTCGGTGAGGATCGCCAGCCCCAGCTGGATGGTGACCTGAACGATGATCTGATTGCTGATATTGGGCAGGATATGTTTTGCCGTGATGCCGACCCGGCTCTTGCCGATGCCGATCGCCACCAGCACATATTCGCGCGTCCAGATCTGCAGCGCCGCACTTAGCGTCACCCGGGCAAACACCGGCACCATGAACACGGCAATCGCAATGATCGCCGTGAACCGGCCGGTGCCGATAAAGGCCCCGAGCAGCATGGCCGACAGGATCGGCGGCAGCGCAAAGATGATGTCGCAGATGCGCATGACCACGGTTTCGGTGATCCCGCGCTTGGCGGCGACGGTGACGCCGACCAGCGTCCCGAGGCTGGCGCCGATGGCGACAGCGACCACCGAGGTCGACAGCGAATTCCAGGCGCCGACCATCAACATCGAGGCGACGTCGCGGCCAAACTGGTCGGTGCCGAGCAGGCCGTAGTCGAGCGGTGCCTTCAGCTTGTGAATGATGTTCATTTTTGCCGGCGGCAGCGGCGTCCAGACCAGCGACAGCAGCGCCACGGCAAACAGGATCACCGTGACGACGAGACCGATCAGCAATGTCGGCCGACGAACGATGAGATCGAGCGGATTGAAGCGGCGACGGCGAGGGACACTCGAGACAATCTCGGACATCAATGCGCTCCTGCCCGAAGCCGCGGATCGATCGCCAGATAGGCAAGATCGACCAGAAAATTCATGACGATCACCAGGGCGCAAAAAAACAGGATGACATCCTGCATGACGATGATGTCGCGCTGCGACAGCGCCTGGTAGGCGAGACGTCCGAGGCCGGGCAGGCTGAAGACGTTTTCGACCAAGACGGCGCCGGCGATCAGGAAGGTGAACTGCAGGCCCAGAATGGTGATCACCGGGATCATGGCGTTCGGCACCGCGTGGCGCCAGAGCGCCTCGCCCTCGCCGACGCCCTTGGCGCGGGCGGTGCGGACATAATCCTCGTTCATCACTTCCAGCACTGCCGAACGGGTGACACGGGTCAGCACGCCGGCCTGCGGCAGTGCCAGTGCGATGGCCGGCAACAGCAGCGCCTTCAGGCCAGCGAAAAAGCCCGCGTCCCAGCCGGGAAAGCCGCCGGCCGGCATCCAGCCCAGAACGGTCGAAAACAGGATGATCAGCAGCAGACCAACCCAGAAGCCAGGCACGGCGATGCTGATATGCGAAAACAGACCGGCCACGATATCGAACGGGCCATTGCGGTTCTGCGCCGCCCGCACGCCGAGTGGCAGAGCAATGGCAACCGAAAGTATGATGGCAAACAGCGCCAGCGGCAGGGTGACGGCCAGCCGCTCGACCAGCAGGCCGGCGACGGGCACGCCATAGGTATAAGACTGGCCGAGATCGCCGTGAAACACGCCGAGCAGCCAGTTGAGATAGCGCACCACCAGTGGCAGATCGAGGCCAAGGCTGTGCCGCAGCGCCCCCAGCGTTTCGGGGCTGGCCGAAGTGCCAAGCATGATGGCGGCCGGATCGCCCGGCAGAATGTCCATGACCACGAAGATCAGGGCGGAAACGGCGAGCAGCGTCAGCAGCAGGCTGCCGATCCGCCGCGCGAAAAGTGCGACCATTGTTCTGTCCTGTCCCGGGGCGATTTTTTGTGCCCACGGTTTGTCTGCAAGGCCAGGGACACGCAGCATCGCCGCGTATCCGTTCGCCTCGGCTTACCAATTGCGCCGCACAAAAAGTGCAGCGAAATGGCTTGGCCTATTCTTCCCAATGCACGTCCGTCAGCACGTTCGACGGGATCGGCTCGTTCTCCCAAAGACCCTTGACCTTCTTGTCCCAGATCCCGAGCTTCGGCATCACGAACAGGAACAGCGACGGCACGTCTTCCGCCAGAATGGTCTGCGCCTCGCCATAGAGCTTGTTCTGCTCGGCCGGATCGGCGGTCAGTTCGACCTTCTTGAGGATGTCGTTGAAGGCCGGGTTCTTGTAGTTGAAGTAATAGGGATCGCGGGCATAGATATCGATGTCCATCGGCTCGGCATGGGCGACGATGGTCATGTCGTAATCGGCCGCCTTCAGCACGTCGGCGACCCATTTGGCGGGAAACTCGGTCGTCTCGATGTTCATATTGACGCCGATCTCGGCAAACATCGCCTGCAGCACCTGCGAGCTGCGCTGCGCATAGGCCATCTGCGGCGCCTTGATGGTGAAGCTGAAACCGTTGGGGAAGCCGGCCTCCGCCAGCAGCGCCTTGGCCTTGGCCGCATCGTACGGAATTTTCGCCGTCAGATCGACATAGCCACGGTCGTTCGGCGTGTAATGGCTGCCGATCGCCGTGCCATAGCCCGACCAGGCGCCGTCGATCACGGTGGCCCGGTCGACGGCCATCATCAGCGCCTGGCGCACGCGCTTGTCGCTGAAAGGCTTGCGGGTGTTGTTCATGCCCGCCACGACCTTGAGCTCGGTATTGCCGATCACGGTCGCCAAACGCTTCTCACTCTCGAACGCGGCCACCAGTTCCGGCGCACCGAATTCCGGAAACGCGTCGACATCGCCGGACTTCAGCGCCGCGGCCTGGGCCTGCGGATCGGAGATGAAGCGGAAGGTGGCGGTTTCGAGTTTTACCGAAACCGCCTTGTTCCAGTAATCTGCGCTGCGGGCGAGCTGCACCTTGTCACCCTTGGCCCAGCTGACGAACTTGAACGGGCCGGTGCCGACCGGCGTGGTCTTGTTGGCCTCGGCCGACTTGGTGCCGACCATGCTGGAGGACGGCCAGCCAAGCCAGTAGAGCAGGCTGCCAGCCGGCTGCTTCAGCTTCAGCACCAGCGTTTCGGCATCCGGAGTTTCGACGGTGTCGATCGAAGCGAAATACCGCTTCTGAGGATTGACCGAAGCCGCACCCCGCGCGCGCTCGATCGAAGCCTTGGCGACGGCGGAATCAAACAGCTCGCCGTCATGGAATTTCACGCCGCTCTGCAGCTTGAACGTATAGGTCAGGCCGTCCTTGGCGATGTCCCAGCTTTTCGCCAGTTGCGGCTGGATTTTTCCGTCCTTGTCGATCGTCACCAGGCCTTCAAACACGTTCTGCCAGGTCACCTGACCGATCGCCACCGGCGCGGCGATGGTTGGATCCAGCCCCGTCGGCTCCACCGCCATGCCAAGCACAAGCGAGGTTTTGGGCGCCGCCTCAGCCGTACCCAGGCCGGACATCACCAGCGCCGTGGTCAGCGTCAGCCCCAGTCCAAGGCTGCGAACGAGGCCGCGACGGGTGGCGAAAAATCTTTGAACCATGCTGTTCCCCTGTTTTTGACGGGTGCTGAAAAGACCGTGCTTTTGCCAGTCTAGCCGCATCCCTTTCGGAAAATAGTGTCATCTTGCATCTGCACACACAATGTTGAATCTGTGTTCGCCGTGTAGCGGAAATCGATACGCGCCACCATGCCGTCAATGGGTGAGATCGCGCATGAAACGTTCGAGGAAATCGAGCAGCTTTGCCGCGGCAAACGAAAGCGGCCGGTCGGGGTCGACGCAGAGATCGATCGGGGTGCGCACGCCCTTGCCGGCAGCGATCGGAATGGCGGCGAGCTGGCCGGCGCGGCATTCGCGCAGCACCGTCAGCGCCGGCAGCAGCGTGATCGCCGCGCCGCGCAACACCAGTTCCTTCTGCATTTCCAAGGAGCTGGTGACGAACACCGGATCGAGCGTCAACCCTTCCTTCTTGAAGAGCGCATCAAACGCCTGACGGGCGCCGAAGGTGGTATCCGGTAGCGCCAGCGGATAGGCGGCCAGTTCCGCCAGCGTGATTTCCGATTTGACCGCAGCCGGATGCGTGCCCGCCAGAATGGCATCATAGACGATCTGCGAACGCAACCGCACTTTTGCCGCCGAAGTGACCGGCGCAAACAGGGTGACGGCGATATCGGCCTCGGCGCTGCTCAGCGCCTCGATCGCCTGGCGGGCGCTGGTGATCGCCACCTCGAAGCGCAGCTTTGGATAGCGCAGGCTGAAATCGGCCAGCGCCGGCGCCAGAAGATTGGCGACGGTGGCGCCGCTGGCAAACACCGTCACCTTGCCACGCTGCAGCCCCTGCAGGTCGTCGATCAGCTGGTGCACATGGTCGAGTTCGCGCAGCGTCCGCCCGGCCCGCGCCGCCAGCAGTTCGCCGGCCGCCGTCAGCTTGACGCCACGGCTGCTGCGCTCCACCAGCGGCGTGCCGAAATGATATTCGAGATTCTCGATCTGCCGGCTGATCGCGGTCGGCGCCACCCGCAGGTTTTCCGCCGCCGCCCGCATCGAATTGGTGCGCACCAGCTCGTCGAAATACATCAGCGCCCGCAGCTGCATCCGGATCGGTCCTTCCTGTAGCGCGTTAGTCGCGGCCGGGCGTCAGCCCGAGGAGGCAACGCTCGAGGGTGACGGTGATGCGCGGGAAAAACCCTCGCTGGCGATCAGCAGCTGGCGGGTATAGTCGGCCGAGAATTCCCGGTTGCGCAGCGCGCTGGCCGGGATCGTCTCGACGATTTTTCCGGTCTTCATCACTGCCAGCCGCTCGCACATATGGTTGATGACGCCGAGATCGTGGCTGACCATCACGAAGGTCAGGTTCCGGTCCTTGCGCGCCTGCTCCAGCAGGTTGAGGATTTCCGCCTGGATCGAGGCATCGAGCGCCGAGGTCGGCTCGTCGAGCAGCAGGATTTTTGGTTCGACGATCAGCGCCCGGGCAATGGCGATGCGCTGGCGCTGGCCGCCGGAGAGCTGGTGCGAGTAGCGGAAGCGGAAGCCGGCCCCGAGACCGACTTCGTCGAGCGCCCGCGAGATGCGGGCATCGATATCCTGGAAACCATGCACGACCAACGGCTCCAGCAGCAACCGATCGACGGTCTGGCGCGGATGCAGCGAGCCGTAGGGGTCCTGGAACACCATCTGCACGGCACGATAAAATTCCTTGTCGCGCTTCTTGCCGCCATAGGGACGGCCGTTGACCGACAGGCTGCCGCTGTCAAACGTCGCCAGACCAGCAACGGCACGCAGCAATGTCGACTTGCCGGAGCCGGATTCGCCGACGATGCCGAAGGATTCGCCCGGCGGAATCTCGACGCTGACATGGTCGAGCGCGGCAAAGCCGTCATAGCTGACGAGCATATCCTGGATCGACAGTGCGGAAGTCATGCCGCCCACTCCTTCTTGCGTTCCAGCACCGGCAGCGGATGCCGGTCGGTGCCGAGCGTCGGCAGGCAGTTGAGCAACCCTTGCGTATAGGGATGCTTGGCATTGGCGAGGTCGGCCGACGGCAGTTCTTCGACGATCTTTCCGGCATACATGACGATCACCCGGTCGCAGAAGGACGAGACCAGCCGCAGGTCGTGCGACACCAGGATCAGGCCCATGCCGCGATCGGCGACCAGCTTGTCAAGGATCGACAGCACTTCCAGCTGCACCGTGACGTCGAGCGCCGAAGTCGGCTCGTCGGCGATCAACAGTTCCGGTCCGCAGACCAGCATCATCGCGATCATCGCCCGCTGGCCCATGCCGCCGGAGACTTCATGCGGATAGAGATTGAAGACGCGCTCGGCATCGCGGATCTGCACCGCCTCAAGCATGGCAATCGCCCGGTCGCGGGCAGCACCGGAACTGATCTTTTCATGGGTGCGCAGCGTTTCCATGATCTGCTTGCCGATGGT
>Ga0247808_10001401_pt1 | contig 11623 bp, 11 predicted proteins | sample UWRJL089202R1_FD_179914 | JGI IMG/M metagenome (GOLD analysis project Ga0247808, IMG submission 179914) | Plant litter microbial communities from Arlington Agricultural Research Station in Wisconsin, United States - UWRJ-L089-202R-1 | ecosystem: Environmental > Terrestrial > Plant litter >... | reverse complement strand
CCGTCGCCCACGTACGGGAGGCCGGTCAGCTCGAGCATTCCCTGGATTGTGCCGTCCTCACCGAACGGACCATGCAGGATCGGAAAAACAACGTCGATCTCACCGAGCGAGGTGACTTCGCCCGCGGCATCCGAATACAAAATTTCGCGCGATAATGCCGACTCTGGCCAGTGAATCCGGGTTCCGTTGTCGACAATTTCGGGCATCGCCGACGGGTCGAGGGCGAACTTCGCCGCCCGGTCGTCCTCGAGCACAAACGCACCATCACGGGTGATTCCGACGGGGATGACGTTGTATTTGTCGCGGTCGATCGCTTCAAGCACGCCACCCGCGGTAGCGCAGCTGATGGTGTGCTCCGACGAACGACCGCCGAAGAGAAGGACGACGGTCTGTTTCGGCACGAGTTGTTACTCCCCCTGGGGCATCGGATCGGTGGTGAGGTGCGGGGCAATGTCCCGCGGATTCAGCGTACCGGCCAGCACCTCGCCAACCTGTTGCACGATGGGCATGTCGACACCCTTCGCACGGGCGAGCTCCAGGATCGGGGCGACGGATGACAGGCCCTCGGCCGTCTGATTCATTTGTGCGATGACGTCGGAGAAGCTGTACCCCTGTCCGAGCAGGCGTCCCGCGGTGTTGTTGCGCGACAACGAGGACTCGCAGGTGGCGATGAGGTCACCGAGTCCGGCGAGGCCCGACAGGGTTTCGGCGCGGGCACCATAGGCAACAGCGAAGTCGGTCATCTCGACGAGTCCACGGGTGATGATCGAGGCCTTGGTGTTCTCGCCGTACCCCACTCCATCAACGATTCCAATCGCAACCGCGATGAGGTTCTTGAGCACTCCGCCGAACTCGGTTCCGATGACGTCCGTATTCACAAACGAACGGAAGTACGGGTTCGTTGCCGTCAAAGCAACAGCGGTGGCCGCTTCGAGGCTCGCGGAGGAGATGACGGCCGCGGTGGGCTGCTCCTTGGCAATTTCCAGCGCGAGGTTCGGCCCGGATGCCACGGCGATACGGTCAGCGCCGATGTGCAGCTCCTGCTCGATAACCTCACTCATCCGGTTGCCGGTGCCCTTTTCGACACCCTTCATCAGCGACACCACAATGGCGCCGGGTTCGATGAGGTCGCGGAACTGGGCGAGGTTGCCACGTAGCGACTGGCTGGGCACGGAAATAAACACCTGCTCGGCGCCCGCTAACACCTCAGAGAGGTGGGAGCTTGCGCGCAGGCTGCGGGGCAGGTTGATGCCGGGCAGGTAGTCGCTGTTGCGCTTGGACTCGGTGATTTCTCGTGCCAGCTCGGGGCGACGTGCCCAGACGGTGACGTCGGACCCGCCATCAGCAACGATTTTGGCGAACGTGGTTCCCCACGATCCGGCGCCGAGAACGGCGACCTTACGGTTGGTCAAAACGCCCCGTCTCAGATTGGTTATTTTTTGCCGGGTCCCAGCGGGTCGGCGGCGCGGTTTCCCCGCGGAGTTCTTCGACCAGTGCGGTGATGGACTGCATCACCACGTCGGTCGCTGCGGCAAGGGTCTTCGAATCGAAGCCACGTCCGTAGAACGCAGACAGGTCGACCGGATCACCGAAAGTAATGTGGATCGTTTTGCGGGGGAACACACTGATGCGCTTCGCGTAGCGAGGCATCACGTGCTGCGTTCCCCAGTGGGCTGCCGGGATGATGGGAATCTGTTGCTGCAGCGCGGTGCGCACCGCACCGGTCTTGCCGCGCATGGGCCACAGGTCCGGATCGCGAGTGAGGGAGCCTTCGGGGTAGATAACCACCGCGAGTCCCTCGTCCGCGATCTTGCGGGCTGCCGCGAGCGGGTCGCTCCCGCGGGTGCCCACGCGCTCCACCGGGATCTGGCCGGCGCGTTTGAGCGCCCACCCGACCACGGGGATCTTGAACAGCGATGCTTTTGCAAGATACCGCGGCATCCGCCCGATTTTCCACATCGCAATACCCATCACGATGGGGTCGATCTCGCTGTAGTGGTTCGGGGCAAGCACAAACGCCCCGGACGACGGCACCTTCTCGCGGTTGTGAATTACGTACTTGGCGAGAAGGTGCATACCCGGAAGGAGCATAAAAGCCAGGAATCGAAAGATCGGCGTTTTTTCGCTTCGAGCAGGCGTCATCGCCGGCGGGTGTGTCATCGAGTGATTAACCCTCGTAAATGAAATCGGCTCCGAGGAGCTCCAGCTTGTCGACAAAGTGCTCGTACCCGCGGCTGATGATGCCCACGTTGCTGATGGTCGACTGTCCCTCGGCGGTGAGTGCCGCGATGAGGTGACTGAATCCGCCACGAAGGTCAGGCACACGGATGTCTGCACCGGTCAGCTTGGTCGGACCGGTGATGACGGCGGCCTGCTCCAGCGGACGCTGCGGAACACGACGCGTGATACCAGAGAGCCCGTCCTTGTGCACAACGATGTCGGCACCCATCTCGATGAGGGCGTCGGTGAAACCAAAGCGGTTCTCGTACACGGTCTCGTGCACAACCGAGACACCGTGTGCCTTGGTCAGTGCAACGATGAGCGGCTGCTGCCAGTCGGTCATAAAGCCGGGGTGCACGTCGGTCTCGACCACAACGGGTTTGAGGTCGCCGCCCGGGTGGTAGAAGCGGATACCGTCTTCGTGAATGTCGAACGCGCCACCAACCTTGCGGAAGATGTTGAGGAACGTCATCAGTTCCTGCTGCTTGGCGCCTCCGACGAAAATGTCGCCCTCGGTGGCCAGAGCTGCGGATGCCCAGCTGGCGGCCTCGTTACGGTCGAACAGTGCACGGTGGTTGTAGCCGTAAAGCTTGTCGACACCCTCGATGAAGATAACGCGGTTGGGCTCCACGTTGATGATGGCGCCCATCTTCTGAAGGATGGCGATGAGATCCATGATCTCGGGCTCGATGGCGGCGTTCTTCAGCTCGGTAACGCCTTCGGCGCGAACCGCGGTGAGGAGCACCTGCTCGGTGGCGCCCACGCTCGGGTAGGGAAGCTCGATCTTGGCGCCCTTGAGGCCGTTGGGGGCCGTCAGGCGGATGCCCTCGTAGCTCTTGTCAACGACGGCACCAAACGCGCGGAGCGCGTCCATGTGGAAGTCGATCGGACGGTCGCCGATACGGCACCCACCGAGGTCGGGGATAAGCGCCTCGCCCAAGCGGTGCAGGAGCGGACCGCAGAACAGGATCGGGATGCGGCTCGAGCCGGCCAGGGCGTCGATCTGGGCGAAGTGCGCCTTCTCGACGTTGGTGGGGTCGAGGACGAGCTCGCCTGGAGCGGTGCTGGTAACCGTGACGCCGTACGCGCCGAGCATGCCCGTGACAACTCCGACGTCACTGATGTCGGGGACGTCTTTGAGAACGCTGGGGGTTTCCCCGAGCAGCGCAGCCACCATCGCCTTGGTGGCGAGGTTTTTGGCGCCACGAACTTCAATGCGTCCGCGCAGCGGTTTTCCACCGTTGATGATGATGCTGTCGGACTTCAATCCAACCCGCTCTCCAGCCCGTTGGGCGTCTTCGAGGAGTGAACTCACTTATTTCACCGGCAATGTCTTAGGCCGCCATGAGGCGCGGCGTGATTCGAATTCTGTGATTTGCGCTTCTTCACGCAGGGTTAGCCCGATGTCATCCAGGCCTTCAAGCAAACGCCACCTAGTGTAATCATCGATCTCGAAAGGCACGGTCAGGTTGCCAATTGTCGCGTTTCGCGCGATCAGGTCAACGGAGATCTCGATGCCAGGCTGCTCATCGATCAGAGCCCAGATCTTGACCGCGTCTTCCTCGGTAATCTGCGCGGCAAGCAAACCCTGCTTGCCACTGTTCCCGCGGAAGATATCGCCGAAGCGCGGACTGAGAACGGCGTTGAAACCGAAGTCGCGCAGGGCCCAGACCGCATGCTCGCGGGATGATCCGGTGCCGAAGTCGGCCCCGGTAACCAAAACCCCGCCACGGTTGAACGGCGGCTGGTTGATGACAAAATCGGGCTCCTGGCGCCAGGAGTAGAACAGTGCGTCCTCGAAGCCGGTCTTAGTGACGCGCTTGAGGAACACCGCGGGGATGATCTGGTCGGTGTCAACGTTTGAGCGTTGCAGCGGTACCGCAACGCCCGTGACGACGGAAACTTTGTCCATTACGCGTTCACCTCTTCCTGAGCTTCGGCGGCGACGAGATCCCAGGGACTCGACAGTGTTCCGCGGATGGCGGTGGCAGCGGCCACCAGGGGGGACACGAGGTGGGTGCGGCCACCCTTGCCCTGGCGTCCTTCAAAGTTGCGGTTGGAGGTCGACGCGCAGCGCTCCCCCGGGGCCAGCTGGTCGGGGTTCATTCCGAGGCACATGGAGCAGCCGGCGAAACGCCATTCGGCACCAAAGTCCTCAACGATTTTGTTGATTCCCTCGGCCTCGGCTTCGATACGCACCCGCGCGCTGCCGGGCACCACCATCACACGAACACCATCGGCCTTCTTTTTGCCCTTGATGATGGAGGCGAAGGCGCGGAGGTCTTCGATGCGGCTGTTGGTGCAGGAACCCATAAAAACGGCATCCACCTGGATGTCCTTCATCGGTGTTCCCGCGGTGATGTCCATGTACTCGAGCGCACGTTCGGCGGCAGACCGCTCGTTGGCGTCGAGAATGTCCGCAGGGTTCGGGACGGGTTCGCTGAGCGAGACACCCTGGCCGGGGTTGGTGCCCCAGGTGACAAACGGTTCGAGGGTGTTCGCGTCGAGGAAGACCTCGGCATCGAACACCGCATCGTCGTCGGTCGGCAGGGTGTTCCAGTACGCGACCGCGTCATCCCAGTCCGCCCCCTCGGGCGCGTGAGCCCGGCCTTTGAGGTAGTCGTAGGTGATCTGGTCGGGTGCGACCATTCCCGCTCGGGCGCCGGCCTCGATGGACATGTTGCAGATCGTCATCCGACCGTCCATGGACAGCGAACGGATGGCACTGCCGCGGTATTCGAGCACGTAGCCCTGGCCGCCACCGGTTCCGATCTTGGCAATCACGGCGAGGATGATGTCCTTGGCCGTAACGCCGGGACGCAGCGTTCCTTCAACCGTGATGGCCATCGTTTTGAACGGCTTGAGCGGCAGCGTCTGCGTGGCGAGAACGTGCTCGACCTCGCTGGTGCCGATGCCAAACGCCATGGCGCCGAAAGCACCATGGGTGGACGTGTGGGAGTCGCCGCACACAACGGTGATGCCGGGCATGGTGAGGCCGAGCTGCGGGCCAACAACGTGCACAATGCCCTGCTCGATGTCACCCAGCGAGTGGAGACGCACACCGAATTCGACAGCGTTGTTACGCAACGTCTGGATCTGGGTACGGCTGGTGAGGTCGGCGATCGGTTTGTCGATCTGCAGCGTGGGGGTGTTGTGGTCCTCGGTCGCGATCGTGAGGTCGGGACGACGAACGGGTCGTCCGGCCATACGCAGACCGTCGAACGCCTGTGGACTCGTTACCTCGTGCACCAAGTGCAGGTCGATGTAGAGCAGGTCAGGGTTTCCGTCTTCGCCCTTGACGACGAGGTGGTCATCCCAGACCTTTTGCGCCAAGGTGCGCGGAGTTCGCACGGGAGCATCGAATTGCTCGGGGGCGGAAATATTCATAAAAGCAGTCCTTCTTCGTGTTCGAGGTTCGGCCAACGACAAACTCCGCGACGAGGGAGGCCTGAGGAATTAGGACTCGTCGCGGCGAAGAAGAAGGAGCCGCTCGAACTGCATTCCCTGACAATATCACTGGACGTGCCGGGAGGTCGGTAACGTGACCCTTCGTTCCGGGCGAGCCGCGGTCGCGGAAACGACGATCAGTCTGGGCCGGTCATACTGCTCGGCGCAAACGCCACCAATCAGGCGGAGCTCGGTGCTTAATGGTCCGTTCCAACGGCGAATTTCCACACGCCATCGATGCGCTGAACATAGTCCTGGGATTCGATCCACCCGGGCAGCGCGCCCACGCCGTCCTCGAACTCGAACGGGTCGAGACTGATCACCGCACCGGGGTTCTGGAAGGTTCGATCCTCGACGTCCACCTTGATGAGTGACTCATCGATGTCGATCGCGGACGGGATGTAGAAGTAAGGCACAATCCCTGCTCGCCCCTGGGCGATCGCGCTGGCTTGGGAAACATCCGAGGTCTCGAGCCCCTTCGTGTGGGCTTCGACGCAGGTGGTTGCCTGGGCAACTTCCATAAAGAGCTCGGTGAACGTCTCCGTGTAGAGCGCGCAGGCTGCCTCGAAATCGCCCGCACTCACGAGATCGAACCGACGCTGGATGAGATCGACCGTTGCGGCAACGGCAGCATCCCGGACGTCCGCCGGCATCGACGGGTCGGTTGTGTTGGTTGCCACGGCCGACGGCACGGTGGGTGCTGCAGACGGACTGCTCGGTGCGGCGGTTGTGGAGGTCGACGGCGCTGGCGAGCTGACGGTCGGTTCGGGTTCGGGCGACGAGCAGGCGGTCAGTCCTGCGCCGACCATCAACGAAAGTCCGAGTGTGGCGATTGTGCGATGGAACATGGTCATCGTGATCCGTTCTGGTTAGCCATAAGGACGGCGCAGTCGCTCTCGCCAGGGATAGTGCTGCCGGTGCGGAGGGGGTGAAACGCCCGTGGGCGCTGTGTCGTGACGGTGCACGGCACAGCGCCCACGGGCGCAACGCTCGACGTTAGTCGCGGGGCTTGCCATCCTCGCTCGGCACATCGCTCTCCGAGCGATGCGACGCCGAGTCGGAGTGCGCCTCGAAGTGATGGACATCCGCGTGCAGTGCGTCCGACACGGAAGTCGGCTCTCCACCCTCGGCGACAACACGCTTGTTGTCGATGCGGATCTTGATGAGGCTGGCGAGAACGGCGACAGCCATTGAGGCGACAATCACGGCGAGAGACGCGAACGTCCCGATCTCCGGTGCCCACTCGACGTGCTCTCCACCGTTGATGAACGGCAGCTCGTTCTCGTGCAGAGCGTGGAAGAACAGCTTCACACCGATGAAGGCGAGGATAAACGCGATGCCGTACTTGAGGTACACGAGACGGTCGATGAGGTCGCCGAGAAGGAAGTAGAGCTGGCGAAGGCCCATCAGCGCGAAGATGTTTGCCGCGAACACGATGAACGGGCTCTGAGTGATACCGAAGATGGCCGGGATTGAGTCGAGTGCAAACACGATGTCGGTGGTACCCAGCGCGATGAAAACGATGAGGATCGGGGTGAAGACCTTCTTGCCGTCGATGACGGTGCGAACCTTCGCGCCGTCGTAGTCCTCGGTGATCGCGATGCGCTTGCGGAGGAACCCGATGAGCTTGTTTTCGGTCTCCTCTTCGTCATCGTGATTGGTGAACGCCTGGTTGAACGCCGTGTAGAGCAGGAACAAACCGAAGATGTAGAAGACAAAGCTGAAGTTCTCGATAACCACGGCACCGAGCAGGATGAAGATTCCGCGGAACACGAGGGCGAGGATGATGCCCACCATGAGCACTTCCTGCTGGTACTTTCTCGGCACCGAGAACCTCGCCATGATGATGACAAACACAAAGAGATTGTCGATCGACAGGCTGTACTCCGTTAGCCATCCCGCGATGAATTGGCCGGCGTGCTCAGCGCCGCCCACGAAGTACATGATCACAGCAAAGACCAGCGCGAGTGCGACGTAGAAACCGACCCAGAGGCTCGACTCCTTCGTCGACGGGATGTGCGGCCGGCGGTACGCCAGGATGAGGTCCGCGGTGATGATCAAGATCAGAACGATGAACGATCCGATTTCGAAAGCGAGAGGTAACTGAACGTCCATGGATGTCCTTCGGAGGAAGAGTGGGTATGGTGGGGCCCGAAAGTCTCTCCCGCACCACGAACCCTAGAACCTGTCGAGTTATTGGCGACCACACCCGGAACCGCGACGTCGAGGCCCGTATTGACGGATGTGATGAGGTGGGATACTCCCCTTCGCTTGGTTGATCGTACAGGAATTTGCCATCCCTGCCTCCCCTAGTATTGGCCGGTGACTGAGATCCCTTCCCCGGCCCCCCGCAACTTTCGAGAACAGTCAACTTGGGTTTCCAGCGTCGGCCTGATGATCTTTTTCAGCCGTTGGCTGCAGGCTCCGCTCTACATCGGACTCATCGTCGCGCAGCTTGTCTATGTTGTTGTTTTTGTCATCGAACTGATTGGCCTGTCCGAGACGGTGTTCGCGGCGTTTGCCGTCGCGTTCGAGACCGGCGAGATGGTGCACGTCGAGGAATCGACAATCATGCTCGGTGTCCTCGGGCTCATCGACGTGGTGATGATCGCGAACCTGCTGATCATGGTCATCATCGGTGGATACGAGACGTTTGTCTCCAAAATCAAAATCGACGGTCACCCCGACCAGCCCGAGTGGCTGTCGCACGTCAACGCGAACGTGCTCAAGACCAAGCTCGCCATGGCCATCGTTGGTATTTCGTCCATTCACCTGCTGAAGACGTTCATCGGTGTCGGAACAGTCGGACCGAGCGGCGACCCGTCGACCATCAGCGAGACTGACCCACAGGAGAGCTACACCTGGGACGGTGTGCTCTGGCAGGTCATCATTCACATGGTCTTTATCATTTCCGCGATTGCCCTCGCCTGGATCGACCGTATGTCCCAGACCCCGATCCGCGGTGCGCATCACGGCCCTTCGGCTTCTCCGGCACCGACCCTCGGGTCGGCAACGGAGCGTTCGACGCCGAACCCCGCGGTTGAGAACATGATCGTTCCGGAGGGATACATGCTGGTGCCGGTTCCGCAGCAGCCCGCGCTGACCTCGTCCGCGTCATCCACAGTGCCCGCAGAGAGGGAGCAGACCGCCGCATCGGCGGGAACGCAGAACCACTAACGCCCGCAGTCCCACCTAACCCGGCGTCCTTACTAGTGCGCAGGTCTTGGCGCAATTAGAAGCAGACAGAAGCACGGCCGCCCTCGGGCGACCGTGCTTCTGTTACGCGTAGCGGGTACCGCCGCAGTCGGGAGCGCCTCGAGAGCGCCTCGAAGGCACTTGGACGATGCCTAGATAAGCCAGCGGTACTTCTGCACGACCGACAGGTTCTTCCACATCCGGCCAAGGCCCCACGTGTCCCCACCGGCGAAGACGGCAACGACGATCAGTGCCAGCGCATAAACGATGTGGTAATCGACGAGCGGGTTGGTCGAGGAGGTGAGGGGCGTGAAAACCCACTCGGCGAGGTACATAAACACCATGATGAGGCTGCCAACGGCCGCGCTGATGCGAGTACCAATTCCGAGCATGATGGCCACACCGACCCCGAGCATGCCGAGCATAAACAGCACGTCAACGAGCGGGCTAGCGATGCCAACGAAGAAGTCCTTGAACGGGCCGGTCACCGCCGGACTGTTGAGGAAGCCCTGCGCCGGGGTGCCGCCATGGATCCACGCGCGGTCGCTCGGTGTGGAGAAGCCGAGGCCAAAGGTTTTGTCGAGAAACGCCCAGAGGAAGATGAAACCGGTCGCGAGGCGCAGTATCGCGAGGGTGCGCAAAGCGGCGAGGCTTGGCACGCCCACGGGCTGAATCGCCGCGGGTGCCGTGGCCGATGTGGCGGTTCGGGCGGGGGTGGTGCGTTCTCTGACATCAACCATGTCAATCACTATCCATTCGTCGGCGGGCATCCGTGCAGGCCATCTATTCGATAGTGAAATCATTTCGCGCTGGAGCAGACGCGATCAGTGCCGTTAGTCCCGTTCTTCAACCATCGAGAGTGACGGTATTCAGAACCGCGTTCGGCGACGGCGTGTGCCGGCCTCACTCAACGCAGGTGCTCGTACGTTTCGGGGTGCGCCGACAGGAAGTGCGCAAACGACATCGGCTTGTGGCCAGTGACTGCCTCGACGTCGCCGGTCACCTCCGCGAGTTCGCCCGCAGCCACAGCCTGGTAGGAGGTGACCCAGCCCTCGACCTCGAACGCGGGCGCCCCGAATGAGGCGCGGGATTCGTACGCTTCAGACTCAGTCTCGCGCTGGTAGGTGATTTTTCTGCCGGACGCGGCGCCGAGCGTGTTCGCGATCTCGTCGAAGGTCATCGCGCGCGGCCCAGTCACCTTGTAGGCAATACCATCGTGGGCGAAGTTCCCGGCGAGCACGGCGCGAAGCACGGTGGCCGCGACATCCGCCACATCGTCGATGCTCACCGCGCTGACCATACCGTCCCCCGCTGGACCACGGATAACGCCCGATGCATCGGCCATCGACGGGAGGAGGTCCTGATAGAGGCTGTCTTGGAGAAAGGTAAAGGCTAGGCCAGCGTCGCGAATGCGCTGTTCGGTGAAGTGGTGGTGCCGACCGAGCGTAAACGTGCAGGTCGCCGAGTTGCCGAGGAACGACAGGTACACAATGCGTGCGACACCCGCGGCGACGGCGGCGTCAACCACCGAGTAGTGCTCGTCGAGGCGGGTGGCGCTCTCGCGGCCAGACACAAAAAAGAGCGTGTCGACCCCGGCGAGCGCGGCCGTCATCGCTGCGGTGTCGCCATACGCGGCCGCACGGTGGTCGTAGCCCGGCGCGAGCGCGTCGATGTTACGACCAATGAGGACAATATCCCCACTGCGTTCATCCGATGCGAGCCGGTCGAGTACCTTGCCGCCGATTTTTCCGCTGGTTCCGGTGAGTGCGATCGTCATCCATTGAGGCTACCGGAGGGGTTCGACGAGCTCGACGGGTGGTGCAGCGCGAAACCGATCGTCACCAGAGTTCGACGGCCGCCGGTTCGTCGCGCTCGAGCGACAGAAGGTACCGCTTACGTTCGATGCCACCGCCGAATCCGGTGAGCGCACCGTTGGACCCCACCACGCGATGGCAGGGCACGACAATACTCAACGGGTTGCGTCCGTTCGCGAGCCCCACCGCACGCACGGCCCTGGGCTTGCCGATACGGATGGCAAGCTCGGCGTAGGTGATGGTCTCGCCGTACGGAATCTCCGCAAGCTGCTCCCACACGTCACGCTGGAACGCGGTGCCGGCGGTCTGCGTGGGCAGGTCAAATTTCACGCGGTCACCGGTGAAGTATTGATGCAACTGGATGATCGCGGCGCCAAAGACGGCGTCGGCGTCCGTGCCGTCGAGCCGCGCGCCAAACGTTTCGAGGTCGGGGCGGTGCCGGTGGTCGACCATGTACAGGCCGGTGAGCGCCCCGCTGGACGCGTCAGCTGTCAGGGTCAGGTCACCAATTGGCGAGGAGGCTGTTGTGTGCATGGATTAAGCATCCTCGCAGACGACGGTCGTCGCTGGCGGGATTCGGACATTGCGGTGGATGACGCGGTCGCGCGAGAAAGACGGGTGCATCGCGTTGTTTAGTCGGCGGGGTGTTCCCACGTCCGCCAGACTGGAGGGATGCGTCCATCCACCGCGAGGCTCACCAAACACCTGCCTTTCACCCAAATAATCACCAGCACGCGCCTGATGCTCGCAGCAAAGACGGCCTTAGCGGTGGGACTTGCTTGGTTAATCGCCCCGCTGATCCCGGGTGTCGCCGAGGACTATCCCTACTACGCACCGCTCGGCGCGCTCATCAGTATGAGCAGCACACTGATGAGTTCGGTGCGCACCGGCCTCGAAACGTTGGCGGGCCTCGCCATCGGTATTGTGCTCGCCGGTGCGGTCATCAT
>Ga0247808_10001399_pt1 | contig 11631 bp, 22 predicted proteins | sample UWRJL089202R1_FD_179914 | JGI IMG/M metagenome (GOLD analysis project Ga0247808, IMG submission 179914) | Plant litter microbial communities from Arlington Agricultural Research Station in Wisconsin, United States - UWRJ-L089-202R-1 | ecosystem: Environmental > Terrestrial > Plant litter >... | reverse complement strand
TCATCGGAAGAGTCCACGGCGTAGTCGTCCACGCCAGAACCTTCACGCGCTTCATACCCAGAAGTTGCTCGGCACTCGAACGGACAACATTGAAAGCCACGGTAGCGCTCAGGTCATTGCGACCACGGTACACATCATCATCCATGCTCAGTTCATGGTTGGAGAGCGGAGTCTGATCCTTCCAGCAGTACGGAAGCACACGATAGCCCTCATATGCGTGACCCTTCTGGTACAGGTTCTTGAAAGCCCAAAGGACTGATTCCATATAGTCGAGGTCGAGTGTCTTGTAGCCGCCGTCGAAGTCAACCCACCGACCCTGACGCTCCACATACTCACGCCACTCATCGACATAGCGGAGAACGGAGTCCTTGGCGGCAGCATTGAAGACATCGACACCCATCGCCTCAACATCAGCCTTCTCGGTCAGACCAAGCTGCTTCATCGCCTCCAACTCGGCAGGAAGACCGTGGGTATCCCATCCGAACTGGCGCGGCACGTGCTTGCCCCGCATCGTCTGGAAACGCGGGAAGAGATCCTTGGCGTAGCCGGTCAGGAGATGACCATAGTGGGGAAGACCGTTGGCGAAAGGCGGTCCGTCATAGAACGTCCAGTCTTCGCCACCCTCACGGTTGGCAAGGGATGCGGCGAACGTGTCATCGTTCTTCCAATGCTGAAGCACGAGAGCTTCAAGTTCGGGGAAGTTCTGACGTGAACTCGGCTGTTCGAGTCCGAATGAATCAAGTGTGGTGCTCATAGTAGGTGACCTTTCAAAAGTAGTTGTGTGTTGGACTCATCGCACAGAGGATGAGGTAAAGCCCCGGAGAAGCCTTCGGGACTATGAGCACACTACTTAGAGCGTCACCAGAGAACCCGAAGGCGTGATAATGACGCTACCTATGAATGCGTGACGTGCAGACATGTCGGGTTCTCCTTTCTTGTTGGGTCAACGATAGCAGAATATTCTTCCATTCTCAATTGTCAGAATATTCTTCCGTCGCGTGAGTCGGCAGTTGGAGGTAGACTTATCCACATGAGCAACCTACAGCCAACCCCCATTGTCGATAAGAACGGCAAGCAGACCACGGTTCACAAGAAAAGCGGTGGTACTGTCGCCAACGACCGTTCGGCTACGGTCGCGCTTCCACGTCAGACACGCCCTGAGTGGGCTGACATCACAGGCGCGCTCACACAGGTCATGCGCCCACATCCCGACGATGTGCTCGGTCGCCGTTTCGTCACCGAGTTGGGCAACACCGGATACCAGCTACACGCAGTAATTGCTGAGCAGGAGAATGGTCGCATCCCGTTCGTCAACATCTTCTCCACCACCGCCAACGGCGGGATTCCTCTTCACGATGACGACAAGAACGTTTCTATCTCGCTGGGAGCAAGCACACCTCCCGCCCTTATTGAGACTGTTATCGCTGCCACAGTTCTTCACTACGAGTAGAAAAAGACATAGAGAAGCCCCGCACCTGACTTCCTAGGTGCGGGGCTTTCTATTTGTTCAGTCCTTGTCGAGCGCAGCAAGCTCCGCTTCGAGAGCCGCACGACGCTGGGCGACGAACCGCGCATCACTCTCGGCGCGCTCGATGACCGAGAGGTCGTACTCCGCCTTGATGATGTTCAAGAAGTCGTCCATCTCTTCGAAGGTGACGATGTACTCGTTGTTGTCGTCGTCCTCGAAGTAGTAGCCATCTTCGACCATGATGTTTCCGACGCTGATGTCAAGCCCGTGGAAGTTCTCCAAGAAGCCGAACTTCTCAGACTTGAACCAGTTGTTCGCGCGGCGGTACTTGCGGTACTGCTCGCTCATCTCCTTGATGCGATTACGGAAAGCATCTGCGGAGGGACGAACCTGCTCATAGGCGGCGACGAACTCGTCAGCGAGTTCCTTGGTACTCTTCACACCTGACATGACTGAACTCCTTTAGTTCGCGGAAAGTGTATACTTCTATCCTATCCACATAACTGCGTTGCTGTCAAGTCTATTCGTTCAGCGTAAGGCTAGACATCAGGAAGACGCAGAGAGCCTGATCGGTATTTTCCTTCTTCTGACTTCGTACCTCGGTGATAAGGACATCATCGACGCTTATCTGGCAAGTGATTCCCTCGCTGTTGTTAGCGAAGGACATAAGCGTGAACGTTCCGTCAACGGGAAGCTGACTTGTCTTCAGCGGGATCTTCTGAACCCACGGCACACCGACATTGGTTGCCGTGCCCTCGCCCAGCTTCACACCGGAACCAAGGTTGAAGGAATAAGAAGTGTGCAGCCCGTCGCCACCGTCACCAATGACGCTCAGGGTGAATTCCGTGCATTCCTCGGTGCAGAGGTCGGTTGGAACGGACTGTGAGGAAACGGGAGGTGCTTCCACCTCGGGCGCACACCCGCCAAGAAGGACAGTGAGAATCGCGGCGGTTGCTACAGCAATCCCGATACGCTTTCTAGAACTAGGCATACCTACAGCTTACAGAGAAATGATAGTGAGTAGCGATAATCGAAGACTAAGCGCCGTTGAGAGAACGAGCCATATCAGCATCGATTCCGTTGGCAATGCAGTGGGCGATCACATCACCATCCAATATTCCGGCGATGATGTACGGGCGCGCCACCTCGATATCGAAACGAGCAGCGAGAAGAACTAAAGGCTCGAACGGCTCATGCTGGTGAAGCATGGAATTGGACATCATAGCTTCTAACCCAAAGACTTCGCCGCTGAGAGACATCCAGCGGGTAGCGAGTGTTGTGCCTTTGTGATAGAAGTCCTCACCTCGCGCCCATTCAGTCGCAGCGGTGAACTTCATCCACAGCGACACCTCTTTGGTTTCCATGACAGGAGTTATGGCTTAGAAGGGCTTCTGGAAGGAGTTGTTCATGTGAGCCTTGACCGCATTGATGACGATCTTAGCCTGCTTGATGCCGTCGAAGTAGTCGGTGTAGGGAAGGTTGTCGAGCCAGATGACATCGTACTGAGCCGCTTCTGTCGAGTAGCTGAGGCGAACATGACCCAACCAGTTCACGATGGGCTTCTTGGGTTCCTGTCCGAAACCGGCGTAGGTGGTGTAGGCGTGTTCCTTGCCACCATCCACGTAGATGATCGCCATGATCTGAACAGGGTTGTTGTTTTCCTTGATGGTGATGCGCGGCTCCAACTCGGCAAGACGCTGAAGCTCAGCGAAGAATTCGAGGCTGAGGCTGTTGTTGACGATTGCATTCATTGTGGTAATCCTTTGTTAGCAGGCGAAGTGAAGGTACGCGGGGTATTCGCGTCCAAGGGCTTCCAACTCCGCTGGGGTGCGGAACTGGTCAAACATGGGGTCGTCGGTGATGAGGAAGTTCTGGTACGACGAGAAGTGAACCATCTGTGGGATGAGCTTGACGGATGACTTGCTGACAGACGTTGACTTGTAGCTGTCGGTGTAACCGAGAACGAGGTGGTCATCATCCTCGCTGGACGCGATGATGGAGCGGATAGCCTTATTGCTGCCTACCGTGCAGGCACGGTACAGCGGAAATTCAGGGTCGAATACCCTAGCCATGAGTTATGCCTTCTCTTCCACGAGCGAAGGCTCGATGTCGTACTCGTTCTCCGACCAGTATTCGAACTCGCAGCCATCGTTGAAGCGAATGGCGATACCGATGTCGAAGTCCTCGGTGGTGAGGTCGAATCCGTAGTGCTTGGCAAGGCTCGCAACGTAGCGGTACTCCCTCGCACGGTAGGGGAAGTTGGGGTGACCGGCACCAGAGCCATAGGCGGTCATAACCACGAAGGAGACAGCCGCGCTCTGGTCGTCAAGAAGCTCAACGTCGAAGCTCATGGGGATGCCTTCCTTAGTGATGGATGGTGCGGTAGTAAAATACTACCTCTTGGTCAGATGAGAGTCAAGTTAGCGAGTGGGCGGCTCGTTGATGAGGATGGTGACACCATTGGTGGCAAGACGATTCGCTTCCAGTTCAGCAATACGGAGACGGAGCAGGAGGGCATCACCTTTGAGAAGCTGGATAGCCGTCTTCTGCACATCGAACGCGCGCTGGTTGGCGCGACCCTTGACCGAGATGCGGTTCTTGATTGTGCGCGACACTGGTACAGCCATGTGAATCTCCTTAGACGTTATATTCACAGTGTATGAGATAAATGCGTTTGACGCAATACGAGATATACAGTAGGCTGATATATAACAGACCAACCATATGAAAGGCGATGCTACCCATGAAGCTGAAGATAACCAAGGGCGCTAACTACGACAAGGTTCTCGAAGCCAAGAAGTGCCTCGCCTGCAACGGCAGCGGTTGGTATGACTCCTACGACTTCAAGCGCAACCGACCCATTCCATGTGGCTCGTGCAACAACACCGGCTGGGCTGATCCCGAAGACCAGAAGACTCTTCCTTCCCGCGCCTAAAATCATCCTCACGGTGTATGGCTCTTTGCATCGCCATCGGAATAGAGTGCTAGCCTTGATTCATTGAAAGGCTGACGGATATGGTCGATTTCTTGAAGTGGGAAGACATCACTATCTTCATCACGATTGCCGTAGCCATCAACGTCTCATTCTGGGCGCTCATCGTGCTTTTCTGGCGAGCTAGCAGGCTGAGGCACAAGAAGGAAATCTACGAGTTTCACTACGTCCAATGGCTGATTGTGGTGCTCGGAACCAGCATTCTAACCATGTGTCTAGCGCAGTACATATTTCGTACCTTCATAGGCTCGCCGTTTGTCTAGCGCCTTCCAGCCACCGACAACATCAGCGTGGTGTCTATGCCGTTCAGTACAGACTCCCTGACCGTTTCATAGCCTAGCTTGCGAACATGGGAAAGGTACGGGAAGCTTTCCTCCTTGAACTCACGCACAAGGTCAAGAACAGGCTTCACACCGTCACGCATGGCGATGATGCTGGGTTCGCCCGTTGGTGAGCTAGCGTCAATCTCACACAGCGCTCGATATGCCCACTGCCAAGAAAGCCCATGAGATACATCTGCGAAGCGACCGATGACCGTCATCGCCCTGTCTCTGTCCCCTCGGGCGAGAACGTTGTCGATGTGATGCGAGAATCCACCGAAGCTGAACATCACATTAGCCCAGCCGAAAGGCTCACGACCGGCGAATAGTTCGTTGCAGATGCCCATGTACATGTCAAGTTTTCCTTCTGGCAGATGCCAGACAGCATTGTCACGAACCAGTGCGTCAGGAATCAGTTCCAGAACACCAGCCCAATCTCGCTCGGTGATACTGTAGCGTCGGTTCATCCCCTGCAAGGCGATGATGTTCTTCTCCAATGTGAGGTCACGCACTATGCAACCTCATCACCGAACATGATGTCCATAAGGTGACTATCCACACCGCCAGTGGACATCTCTACTGCCTTGTCATAGAGAACGTTCTTTTCGATGTAGTCAGAGATAAGGATAGGATTAGCGCCTTCTGCAATATCAGACCTGACTTGCGATATCGTCCTTCTGTACCGCTCAGCCAGAATAGCCCACGCGAGGGTATGCTCACCGGCAAGGTCGCCAAAAGCCTCGACTGCTATCTGATAGCCCTCGGGAGAGGTTACGGCATCAATACGGGGAGTAGCCTTAGCCACCGCATTTCCAATTGTCTGATTGTACCCACCCTTAAAGACGGAATCTCGTGTGGCGGTCTTGAAATACCGACCGAGTACACCGACAGCGGCAGCGAGAGTATCGTGGCTGTAACCGCCGTCTGCGAGGTATGCAGCAAGAGGTAGCGTCTCGCTGCGGTGAACAGGATACCTTCCAAGAAGATCCACCAACCATTCGTCAGCACCGAATACGCGAGCGAGCTTACTCTCTACTGTGTATTCGTCAACAGACCTTCCGAGCTTCTTGACGCGCCGCATCTTATTGTCTTCGGCTCGTAGTTCTACAGTGTGAAGAAGCGACTGCTCTACCTTGTGGGAACGTGCTGAGCGGTAGTAACCGACAGGAGTGCTCTGGTGATTGCTCGGCACATCCTTCTGAAGCTGTTCCTCCCATTCAAACATGAATGCGGCGGCACGATTCGGGTTGACCAAGAACCCGTATGCCAAGGGAGCGCGGGTGATTGTGCATATCTCCTTCGCTTCGGGACGGTTCTTCGAAAGAACGTTGTTCTGTAATCCGAAAGGGAAGCGCTTGTATGTGCCGCTGGCAAGCAACTTCTGCAAACCGAGAGACTTGTACTCAGCGAGTACATCGCTTGTGTCATAGCCGTGTCGTTTGGACTGGAATATCAGCGCGCTACGGAAGTCGTTCTGCGTCGGGTAGTAGCCCTGAATGGTTCGAGGGCGCTCGGAAGGGTTTCTGCTTGCGATAACTTCACCCACAGTCAAAGAGTCATTGATGGTCACAACGGCAACCTTTATCGTTCTTCGGTTTTTGCGAGATATGCCTCAGCAACAGCCATAGAAGCTGCGCGTCGAGAGCGGTAGTTCATTTCGGACTCATTGCCGTCCAAGTCGGTGTACTTCCACTTAGTTCCGTTGCCTCGAATAGACCCAACCTCTTCTTCGAGGTAGACGGGGTACGTTGAATTACCGTCGATGAGGTGAACGACAAGACCAAGCTCAACCTTGGTGCCCTCTGCCTGTAGGAGTGGGAATTCCTCTTGCTGCTTCGGGTCGTACTTTACCGGCTCATTGAACACACCGTGAATCTTCTTCTTGTTCAGGAATGCATATCCCATGAAGGTGTGTCCTCTCAGTGCTGACTGTCGATAATATCCCAGTGTAGTAGAAGTTGACAGTAATCACAACAGCCTCTATTGTTATAGGAAGAAAGGGGTTCACAATGACTCTCGAAGCAATCCTAAAACTCGCACTCGCCTTGTCCTTGACAGTCGGAGTGTTCACCGTCATCTTCCTCACTGGTGTCCGCAGCGCCGAGAAGCACTACCGCCTTCGCTATGAGGGCGAGGGATTCCAGCGCTATTCCTTCAAGGAGGCTGTTGACTGCTATGGCATGGAAACCGCCGAAGCAGCAGGTGTCGCCGCATTCATCGGAATGGTGATCGCCGTCATCCTGTGCTCGGGAGACTGGAACTGGGTCTAATCCCATAACAGCGGTGACTGCTAAGATTGCTCTAACCCATCGGAGGAACCCATGAGCAATCTCATACCCAAGCCCATTGTTGACAAGAACGGCAAGCAGACCACTGTGAATGTCAAGCCAGAGGCACCCAAGGGTGTACGCCTCGTAGGTGTAGGCGCTCCTGCCGCTCCCGCTATTCCAAAGGCAACACCGCTCACACAGGCTGGTGCCGAGGTACTTGCAACCATAGACACTCGTGGCGCGAGCTTCGTTGGAAATGGATTCAACGAAAAGACAGTCAACCCTGATGGTACATTCGAAGGCTCAGATAAGCCAGCATCCGATAAGGGTAGCTGGGTTGTTCGTGAAGGAAACTTCTCGCTCAACCAGAAGGCTATCGAGAAGTTCGTTGCCGCTGGACTGGTCGAGGTTGTGCCGAACGATTGGAGCGCAGAGCTTCGCCTCACCGCAGAAGGTCGCCACTCAGTACAGGAAGCCGCCTACGATATGGCTGATCAGGGAATCAATGACTGGTCAGACCTCTACGCAGCGGTTGCTGTAGGAAACCCCACCAATCACAAGTCAGCCATCTACGATGGTGGCGAGAACGTACTCGCCTAACCAGAATCGAGAACCATGAATAACCTCACACGCAAGCCTATTGTCGATAAGAATGGCAAGGCAACCACTGTCCACGTCAAGACCGATACTACCGATGCCGCCACTTCTCGCGTATCGGGAGTTCCCGCAAATCCGCCTGTAGTACCCGAGTGGACACCGCCAGAAGTTGCAACCCTCGCGCAGATGAAGGAGAAGGCTCGTGCTCTCCATCCCGATGCCGAGGTTCATCTTGATGGAAGACGCTGGGTTATCACCCTTCCCACTGATATCGAGGAAGACCGCACACTACCCGACTACCTGAAGGACACACCGGCATGGGAAGCAGCCAACACCTATGACCCATCCATCGGTGGGAGCGAGCTTGATCGCTGGCAGGATCACAACAGGAGCGGCGGCAGCACCATCGAAGAAGTTGCTCTCAACTACAACATCGCCGTAACCGCGCACCACTACAACAAGATGTGGTTTGACGAGCAGGCAGAAAAGCGCGGTCTTCGCAGTTTCGATGAGATTATTGCCGAGGGAAATCCCGATGCCACCGAAGATGAGAAGCAACTTATCCGCGAATGGAGTGAATACCGCACCAACTCAAGCTCCGCTGTTTCCCAATACACTCGGGAGAAGCAGGCAGATATGTACAACCGACTGGAAGAAATCTGGCAGTCCTAATCCAATTTCATTGCAAAAGAAGCTCCCTCCTTTATAGGTCGGAGCTTCTTTTGTTAACAGTTGCGCACTACAACGGATTCTTGACTTGACAACCCATACATCTATCGTTTAGTGTTCTATTACAAGGAAATCAACATACATAACCAGAAACGAAAGCAGGAAGAACAATGGGTCACTTCACCGAAATCCGCGATATCGCCGCAGATCGCGTAGCAGCGGGTTCATCTACCAGTCAGATCGTCAGCATCGCTGTGAACGACTGGTACAACGACCACGACTCAGACCGAGGCGACGAGCGCAGCGGATACGGAGTGAAGACCGCTCTCATGGCTCCCGAGGCTGTCAATGGCTACCTCAACGACAACCATGACAAGGTAATCGAGAACTCACTGGTCATCCCCTGTCTGCCGCCGCGAAGACGTGAAGATGACCGTCAAGAAGGTCAAGATGACCATTCCCGGCAAGCTCATCGCCGCCGCACAGAACGGCACCCTCGACTACACCTTCAAGGAGCTTGTTCGCAAGCAGTTCGGTGAAACTGCTGTTGATGCCAAGCTCGTCAAGGTACCCAAGGCTCGCAAGGCAGTTGCCGCAGCCACCGAGGGCAAGGCTGTCACCAAGTACAAGCTCGTATCCGTTGGCGACTGGGGCGGAAACGTCACCTACACCGATATCAACAAGGGCATCCACGGCAGGATGAACAACGAGTTCGACTCGCAGGCTGAGGCTCGCGCCGAGGGTATTCGCATCGTCAACTCCGACGAGGACAACCTCAAGCACTTCACCAACCTCGAAGTCCACGCCTACACCGTCCGTGAGGGCGGAAAGAAGGCTCTCGTATCCATCAGCCGCCCCGCCGTTGAGGATGCCGAGATGGAGGTTTCCATCCAGTTCGCCACGCCGAAGCCGAATGCCAAGGTTTCGCATTACACGGTAGCTTTCGACTACCACCACTAACCCGCCCACAGACAGGGAAGCCCCAGCCGCTTAGGAGACGGCTGGGGCTTCCTTCTTTTAGCTGAGGACTTTGGTGACGATAGCTGCGACTACCGCTACAAATCCGAGGCTGATGCTGGCGGCGTAATTGAAATTGAAAATCTCACGACCCATGATTACTAAACGGATTGAACCCTTTGATGTTTTGTTTTCGCTCATTGTATTTTTGTCCTTATGTATTTCACACCAGAGAACTTGTTTCTCTACTCTTAATATCGGCTTGAGATCGCCAAAAGAGGGTGTTCAGAGCATCTTTTTCAAAGAATTTTTGAAACGTTATAGGCTCGTTATTTCCGTCACAAGAGACATATCTACATTGTTCTCTATCAGCCTTCGAATGGTCTTCCCATTGGTTATCCCGAGTTCGACGTATTGGACAGCCACGTCAAACGGTATGCCCTCTGCGTAGAAGCTCTTGATGTCATCCAAGATGTCCGTGCTGCCGTTCCATACCCAGCTTTTCGAGCGGTGATACAGCACCCATGCCAGCGCAGAGTTAGGCTCTATCGCCTCACGGTACGTGCGCATAGCCTTAGTGAAGTAATCGGATTTCAGCTTGTAGTCAGCCATTGCCGCCATGAACAAACGCGGATAACGGGCGGCGATGAAAGCGACCTCACCAACCATCACCGAGGAATCGTCTTCGGAGATAACAGAGCGAATTGACGGCATGTTCTCCAGCGCAGAGAAAAGCATCGAGATGGTTAGCGCTTCACCGTCACCGTCCTCCCACGAAGGCTGAACCCGTGATGAAGCGAAGTCGTGCCGTGCATCGACCATTGACCAATCTAGAATGCTCGCAAGCTCGTCAGCGTAAGGAAGCGGCGCTCCCCAGTACCTCCGCTTGAATACATCGTCAGCGGAGGTCATCAGTCTGTCTTGTTGGCTTCTGACTGCAACACATCGCCGTAGAGAACTGTCGGGTACTGGTCAGGCGGGTACGTCACATCGTCTTCATGGCACGAGCAGGTGCAACCGGGACACTTGCAGCGAAGGTGGCGATCAGCGGAAAGAGCCGTGGCACAGCGCTGACCAAGGGTTTTGCCCTTCGGCTCCGCGTTCACTCGTGGGTTAGCCATCATCCGCCTCCTTATCGCATCGATACCCGAACTACAAGGCTACAGGACAACCGATACTGAGGCAATAGCCGAGAAGTCAGATGCCTTCTGAAACACCAACGAGAAGTCCTACGTCGATGTCGTTTTTCACAGCCTCGATAACCGTCCCGCTGTCATATACACCAGCAGAGATATACGGCTGAGCCTGATCGAAGCTCACTCCGCCTTCATGTATCTCACGAGCGATATACATGATATTAGCTGACTCGACCTCTCCCCATTTCCAACCCTTATTCCTCATCATCAGATACCACGCAAATGCCTCGTCACGACCGGTGAAAGTCCTGAGATAACTGAGGTTGTTGGTGATGTATGAATTGTTCAGGCTGTCATCAGGTTCCAGCGTGCGTATCAGGGTCGGGAAGCGTGCCATGACGAAGGCTACTTCACCCACAGGAATCTTGATATCCCTCCGATTCACCATCCGCTTCACTTCTTCGCTAACCGTCAAAGTTTCATTGAGCATGTGCATGGTGAGCACGCGGCTATCGTGATACCACGCCTCATATACCTCTGTCTTATAGTGAGCCTTATCGATGATCGTGATGTCTTCCAGACGACGTTCTTCTATCTCCGCATCTATTTCAAGAGGCTCGTGCCACCTATCACTGCGGTAGACCTCGAATGCGAACATGGTCGGAATAGTAGCACCAGCAATCGCTGCTGACAACGAACAGCACTATATGGTGGCGGATTCCGCCAGACGTGCCGATAGCTCGACATCTATGCCAGTTTCCAGAGCTTCGATAATCACAGAAGCATCGGTTACGCCAGCAGCAATGTAAGGCTGAGCCTGATCGAATCCAACTCCCGATTGGTGGAGTTCGTCAACACAGTCCAAGAGCCTGTCATTGGAAAAGTCGTCGTTCCACTTCCAATGCCCGAGCCGAAGCTCGAAGAACCACGCCAGAGATTCATTCTCGAAACTGTGCTTTCGAAGGTAGTCAAGATATCCGTCACTTCGGAGGTTGTTGATATCCTCTTCCCCGAAGCTCTTGATGAGGGCGGGGAATCGCGCCATGATGAAGGCTACCTCGCCAATCCGCATCTCGAACCTACGCCTGCTCGTTACCATTGTTTTGTTGATTGAGTAGGCTTCATTCATCATGTGAGCGGTGAGTACACGCCCATCATGGAACCACGCCTCGTAAGGCTCCTTTGAGTCATCTCTATGAGTGAGAAAGAACTGATCTTTACC
>Ga0247808_10001398_pt1 | contig 11639 bp, 9 predicted proteins | sample UWRJL089202R1_FD_179914 | JGI IMG/M metagenome (GOLD analysis project Ga0247808, IMG submission 179914) | Plant litter microbial communities from Arlington Agricultural Research Station in Wisconsin, United States - UWRJ-L089-202R-1 | ecosystem: Environmental > Terrestrial > Plant litter >... | reverse complement strand
CGAACAATATAGTAAAATTTTTATGTTGAAAATCAACTGTATTGGTAACTTGATGTTCTAAAGATGAAATTAGATATTTTGAAAAAACGTCAGGAATAACGTCTTTAAATTTAAATTCTAAATAAGAATACGCTAAATTAACATTAAACTTAGAATCTTCAGAAATACTTACTTTATAATTAGCTCGCATGTTAACTCCATTGGTATTTAAATTTCCGTAGTTATTACTTTGCCAAGGGTTTGTAGAAACAGTTCTTGTCCAATCAATGAAATTCGTAATTTTTCTGTAAAAGTAATTTACATTAAAAGTAAAGTCGCGCTTTAGGTACTTTACTCCTATTTCACTTTGAAAAGCATTTTCAGTATCCAGAGAAGGATTTCCAATATTTCCAGGACGCTGATTTAGATATAAATCTGTAAAAGAGGGTATACGCTGGCTTGTACCAATGTTTCCTATTACTTTGAATGCATCTGTGATCGCATAACTGGCGTCAAGTCCCGGATATACCTGCCATTTATAATCTGAGTTGTAGTTTGCATAAGCACCTATATTCACATCTAACTTCTCAATAAAAGTAGTTCTGTATTGTAAATAAACGCCAAAATTGTCACGTTTATGTTCCCCAATATTTGAAGAACTAATATCCTCATTTCTAAACTCCGCACCAAATCCAAATTCTCCCAATTCCATTTTATAAGAAGTGTTGATTTCTGCAGCTAAAGCATTTGTGTAATGCTGACTTCTGCCTGCGTTTAAATTTGCAATTCCATAATAACGGTAGTCATCATAATTGTATCTATAGCTTATTCTTGGCATCAATGTCCACTTATCTGACAAAGTATGTTTTGATTGTACAGCTGCAAAAGTAGTTTGTACTACTTCACTTGAATTCTTATCACCTGGAGCAGCATAAAATCCATTTGCACCAAATCCGTTGTTGATGTAGCCAAATGAACTTAAAATTTCATTATTATCATTTACCTGATAATTTCCCTGATAGAATAATTTGTTGTTTTCAAAATCAGTATTATAGCGATATCCATTGCTTTTATCATGAGAAGCAAAAAGGGAATGCTGGTGTTTTTCTTTACTTATAACACCACCAACCTGAATTCCTGTACCAAAAAAAGTATTCCCAGTATCTTGCGTATCTTTTTCAAAATTAGAACCTGCATAGGTATTAACTAAAAATCCTGATTTGGTTGGTTTCTTTGTTATAATATTTATTGCTCCGGTCAAACTATTAACCCCATAAGTAAGTGCCGCAGGGCCACGAATGATTTCGATTCTCTCGATTACTTCAACCGGAATAGGTAAGTTAAGCATATTATGTGCGGTTTGCGCATCAATGATTTTCGTTCCGTTTAAGAGTACAACGGTCTGCTCGAAACTTCCTCCGTCGATACTAACGTCAGCCTGACTTCCAAAAGGGCCTCTTTGCCTTAAATCTACACCATTTGCATATTGCAAAATTTCCTGAATAGATCTTCCCGGTAGTTTTTCGATTGCTACTTTGTCTATTACATAAACGTTTCTGTTCTTTTTAGAAATTGGTGTGCTGAATCTGTTTTCCTGAATAATTACTTCATCAATAGTAATAGTGTCTTTTTGTATCTGAGCTGATAAATTAATTGTGATAAGCCCTAGTATAGCAAAATAAAGTTTTGTCATTTGTTTTAATTTTTTGCAAAAGTAGTATCTTGCCGTACTACTAATGTATACCAGTTTTTTAAAAATGGATAGTCCGGTTCAAATTCCCTTTAAAAGTTTCATTCAGCTTAAAGCTGAAGATACTACAGCACTGTATCTTCAAATCGTTTTTGAGTTTATCAAAGCCATACAGATAGGGCTACTTCCTGAAGGCACTAAACTTCCTGGAACGCGCATTCTATGTAAGCTCCTTAACGTCAACAGAAATACTATTATTAAGGCTTTTCAGGATTTAGAACTACAAGGTTGGATCGAAATTTTACCCAATAAGGGCACTTTTATTTTATCTGAAAAACAGCTAAAGAATAAGCCTGAATTTATCGTAAATTCAAGCAAGAGTAATTCAAAAGTTAATTCAGGCTTTACTTTCAAAAACTCTGCTATACTTGAAAATCCAAAAGAGACAAGTAATTTACCTTATCAATTTAATGATGGCTTACCCGATTTAAGGCTCGTTCAGACCGATGTGCTGGCAAGACTTTATGTTTCAAAATTAAAAAGTCAGAAAAGTTTAAAAACCTGGGAGCAAATTCAAATACAATCTCATTTAAATTTTAAAACACATTTTTCAAATTTCTTAAATCTTACCCGTGGTATTCGAATTTCGGCATCTAATATTCTAACAACCAGCAGTCATGAAATAAGTTTATATCTGGTAACAAAATTGCTTATTTCACCTGGTGATAAAGTTATCGTAGCTTCTCCCGGTTATTACATATCCAATATGACATTATCGGATAGCGGTGCACACATTATTTCGATTCCTGTGGACAAAGACGGAATTAGTACTGAAAAATTAAAAGAAATTTGCCAAAAACAACAAATACGTATTTTATATCTAACCTCTAATTACCATTACCCTACCACAACCTCTCTAAGTGCTAAGCGAAGAATGGAGGTATTAGAACTTGCTAATTTATACGGATTTGTTATTATAGAAGACGATTACGACTTTGATTTTCATTATGATAATAATCCGGTATTACCACTTGCCGCTTTAGACACGAATGAGAGAATGGTTTACATTGGCTCCTTTGGAAGATCATTGCCCGCAGGATTTGGCTACGGATTTATTGCTGCTCCAGCTGGTTTTATAAAGGAGCTTGAAAAACATCAAAATATTCTGGAACCCGGAATAGATGTTATTAAAGAACAAGTTTTAACCGATTGGATTCGGGAAGGTGAAGTGCATCGCTTGTCTAAAAAAAACAAAAAATTCTACAAAGAACGCAGAGATTATTTTGTCTCATTATTGAGACAGAAATTAGGTGATAAAATTAAATTTCAAATTCCGGTTCGAGGTCTTGCTATTTGGGTAGAATGGCAAAATAAATTCAACTTGGTTCAATTGCAAAAAAAGTGTGCTTCAAATGGATTGTTTTTACCGAAAACAGTTTTGTATCAAACCAAAGATCTTACTGCAACACGCTTGGGCTTTGGACATCTGGATAAAATTGAAATGGAAAACGCCATAACAATTTTAAATACTTCTCTTGAAACTATTTTGAATGACGTTCTCTAAAAAAACAAATACTTTTGACTTGATTGTAATTTTATTGATAAATAAAGAAGACGCAGTTTACATTGCATATATCTGACAATTATATAATTAGGTATTTTAATTCTATAAAAAAAATGCTTTCTATAGCTTTAACTTTGAAATACAAGGAAAAATGAATTAAGAGTTCATTTAAATTTCCACACAAACGATAATCGTATTTTAATGTTTAACTATAAAATTTAAAAGTTATGGCAAGTTTATTCAACCCAGTAACTCCTGAAAATTCAGGATATTACGTCGAAAAAAAAATAACACCAATTGCAGCAAATAAAATATTATGCGCCGGAGGCGGTTCTTTCTTATTAGGAAAAGCGCTAAAACTGGTTGGTCAAAGAAAGATAGGTTCTTTTATTGGCTCATGGGCATTGCCTTTACTGGTAGTGGGCGGATACCGAAAAATTACTGATTCTTTAGATTCAGAAGGCAATAAAGGAGCGTTGTAAGTTAAAATTAATTCTATTACAAAAAGGGGCTATAAATATTTATGGTCCCGGGACACTTATTTAGTCGTTATTCATTTTTTTTTAAATTTGAGTTTGCTTAAACGTTTAAGTTAATTATATTTGCACTTTGAAAACGATATAGTGAAAAGAATTTCTATTAAGGATGTAGCATTAAAAGCCGGCGTATCTATCGCTTCAGTATCTTATGTACTTAACAATAAGATCGATAGTCGCATTAGCAAAGACACGATAGAAAAAGTCAAAAAAGCAGCTGAAGAGCTAAATTATCGCCCTAATAATGTTGCCAAAAGTCTCAAAACACAACGTACACACATTATTGGGTTAATAGTAGCGGATATTGCAAATCCTTACTTTTCGCAGATTGCCAGAATCATAGAAGATGAAGCTAATAAAATTGGCTACACACTTTTGATAGGCAGTTCTGATGAAAATGCAGAAAAGTTTGAATCCCTCATCAATATGTTTTGTGACCGTCAAGCGGATGGATTAATCATTGCTCCTGTTGAAAATACAGCAACTTATCTGAAAAAATTAGAAAAACAAAAAATGCCGTTTGTGCTAATTGATCGCTTTTTAGATGATATTGAAGCAAGCAGCATTGAGATAAATAATTACGAAATAAGCCAACAAGTAACAGAACATCTTATTGGTAATGGCTATAAAAACATACTACTTGTTGCGTATGACACTAAATTAAAGCATTTATTACAGCGAAATTTAGGATTTTTAGATACTTTAAAAGGAGAACAACTAGAATATAAAAATGCTGTTTTAAATATTGATAAGAATAATATTGATCATGATGTAAATTTAGGTTTAAATCATTTATTTCAATCCGAGCTACAAAAACCAGACGCTATCTTTTTCACTAGTAACAAGTTAGCAGTATCAGGACTTAAAAAATTAATGAATCTTGGTCTTCATGTTCCTGATGATGTAGCTGTCGTTGCTTTTGATGAAACAGAGGCTTACGAACTTTTTAGAACCCCAATTACATTTGTAAAACAGCCACTTGCAGCAATAGGAATGACAGCGGTACAAATGCTGAATACCAAAATTTCTGATCGACTAACGCCAATAGAACATATTGTTTTGGACGCTGAATTACGTATCGGTCAGTCTTCAAAACCTAAATCTATTTAACTTTTTTATTTAATACTTTGCTTAAACGTTTAATCTAACAAAAAAGAAACAATTATGAAAAACCAACTATCTACACCATCAGTATTTTGTTACGGAGAAGTACTCTGGGATATCTTTCCGGAAGGAGCCAGAGCAGGCGGAGCACCGTTTAATGTAGCCTATAATTTAACCCGAATGGGAATCGATGCGCATATGATAAGCCGTGTTGGAAATGACAAATTGGGTAACGATTTGATGGCGCAATTAAGAGATTGGAACATTCCTACGGACGACAGTCAGACAGATCTTGTTTACCCAACCGGAACTGTTATTGCTCATATCGATGAACATAACGAAGCGCATTACGATATTATACAACCTGTTGCGTGGGATTTTATTGAATTTAGAACCGATTATACTGAAAAAGTAAGCGATGCTGCTGCTTTTGTTTTTGGAAGTCTTATTACCAGAAATGCAACCTCAAGAAACACACTTTTTGAACTATTAGAAATCGCAAAATATAAAGTTTTCGATGTTAATATTCGTCCCCCTTTTTCTTCATCAGAAGTGATTAAAGAGCTGCTGTATAAATCAGATTTGGTTAAAATGAATAAAGCAGAATTGAGACTTATTTTAGATTTTCTGAACAAAGAATATACTACTGAAGATGATGGAATTCGTTTTGTACAAGACACTTTTGACATCAAAGAAATACTTGTAAGCAAAGGAAGCAAAGGCGCTGTTTATTACAATGAAAATACCCGCTACGAAGCTCCTGCTGTTGCTGTAACCATACAAGATACTGTTGGAAGCGGTGATTCTTTTCTGGCCGGATTTTTATCTAAAAGAATTTTGAATGCTGATCCTGAAGAAATTATGAATCAGGCGACTGCACTTGGTGCTTTCATTACGTCAAAAGAAGGCGCTTGTCCTAATTATACGATCGAAGATTTCGAAAACTTTCGCAAAAAAAATGATCCAACATGGAAAACTATTTAATCGCTACTAACTATTTATTATAATGTCTGAGGCAAAATTTACCGAAAAAAAATACACCCTTACTTTAATTTTTGTGATCTCCCTTTTTCTATTCTGGGCGATCGCTATTACAATGGGCGATGTACTAAATAAGCATTTCCAGAATGTACTGCATATTACGAAATCAGAATCGGGTCTGGTACAATTATCAATCTTTGGAGCTTATGCCATAATGGGAATTCCCGCGGGACTTTTCATGAAAAAATACGGTTACAAAAAAGGAGTTCTTCTGGGATTGATTCTATACGCATTGGGCGCTTTTCTTTTTGTTCCAGCTGCTCAAAACGAATCTTTCTTTTATTTCAGAATAGCCTTGTTTATTCTGGCTTCGGGACTTGCTACACTGGAAACTGTAGCACATCCTTTTGTTGCTGCTCTTGGAGACGAACGAACTAGTGATCAGCGTATTAATTTTGCTCAGTCTTTTAATGGTTTAGGCGCTATTATTGGTCCTTTGCTTGGGGGCTTTTTTATTTTAAATACGGAAGGAAAAGCCGGTTTAGAATCAGTAAAAACATTGTACATGATAATTGGTGGCATCATTCTGGCTATTGCTATTGCCTTTTGGTTCATAAAAGTTCCTTCGCTTAAAGATGTTCATGGCGGACATGAGGATAATACGACCGAATCTGAAAATCTTGATGTAATTGTAAATGCTCCTTTATACCGTCAGAGACATTTTATGTGGGCAGTTGTGGCACAGTTCTTTAATATTGGAGCACAAGGTGGTACGTGGGCTTACTTTATAAATTATGGAGTAGAAAAAACGGGCCTTGCCGATAATCAGGTGGCTTATTATTTCTCGCTTAGTATGGCCATGATGATGATTGGACGTTTTATAGGAACCTTTTTAATGCGCTATATTGCGCCTAATAAATTATTAGCGATTTATTGTGTAGCCAATATCGTCTTGTGTATTGTAATCTCGCAAAGTTTAGGATGGATTTCGTTTACAGCATTAATTTTGCTAAACTTCTTTTTAAGTGTTATGTATCCAACAATCTTTAGTTTAGGACTAAAAAAACTGGGGAACAAAACAGAACAAGCTTCATCTTTTCTGGTCATGGCAATGTTTGGAGGCGCAGTCTTCCCTCCTATTATGGGATTAGTAGCCAATACTAATATTGCGTATGCTTATCTTTTGCCAATTATTTGTTATCTTGTAATCTTTCTATTTGCAGTGCAATTTTCTAAACCTAAAACACTTGGAATAGTACATCAAAAATAAATATCTTAAAACAAATTATATGAATGTAAAATTTGGTGCATCACTACTCTCATGGATAACTCCGGTATGGACAGAAGAAGCGGGACATTACGCTATTAAGAAAACAGCACAAGCCGGTTTTGACCTAATTGAAATTCTGCTTCCAATCGATATGGAAATTGATACTGTTGCTGTAAAAAAACAACTTAGCGATAACAAAATAGATGTAGTCTGCTCACTAAATTTACCTAAAGAAGCGCATATTCCGTTTTATCCCAGAGGAGCTTCAGAGTTAATTTTTAAAGCTCTGGAAAAAACAGCCGAATTAGAAAGTACTTTTTTAGGCGGGGTACTTCATAGCGGTATTGGCGTGTTCTCCGGTAATCCGCTTACATCTGCAGAGAAAGATATTGTGGTAAATGTATTGGGCGAAGCTGCACTTTATGCTGAAAAACTCGGTGTTACGATTGGTATAGAACCCATAAACAGATACGAAAGTTATGTTTGCAATACAACTGCCAATGTTCTGGAAATCATCGAGCAAACAAATGCCAAAAACCTTGCTGTTCATCTGGATACTTTTCACATGAATATTGAAGAAAACAATTTTTACGATCCCATTATAGCAGCAGGGTCAAAACTTAAGCATATTCACATTACCGAAAGTCATCGCGGTATGTTAGGCGAAGGAACTGTAAATTGGGATCAGTTTATTGACGCCTTAAAGACTATTAATTTTGATGGAAATTTGGTGCTAGAAAATTTTTCATCTTCTATACCAGGAATGCAGCAAGCCGTTTCATTATGGCAACCTTCACCTTATAACGCACAGGATTTAGCCGTGGGAAGCTTACATTTCATCAAAGAAAAAATCAAAAACACGATATAAATCATCATTGATTATAAATTCTGAAACGAATCAATAAGAGAGGAATGAACTTAACGTTTCTCTCTTTTTTGTTTAAATTAAAATGCAAAAAAACATCTTAATGGATTTTTAAATATATAATTCCTTTTCAACACGAATAAAGAGTAATAAAGCTTAATTTTGCGCCCTCACAAATTTTTACCTTATACGATTTTAGAATCGAATTATTATGAACGTACCCTACTATTCTTTAAAAAAATACTTTGATCATAAAAATACACCTTGCCTTTCTTTTAATGTTTATGATCTTAAAGAATTAGAAAGTTATAATGAAGAACTCCTCCACCGAAATGATTATTTTCAGGTTATATTTTTAGACAGCGGAACACTCGAACAGCATATCGAACTTAATACGTACGAATTAAATCCTACCACTATTTCGATTGTTTTTCCGCATCAAATTACTTCTTTAAAAAATCTGGAAAGCGCAAAAGGCATTGTAATTCAGTTTGATGAAGTCCTTTTTTGTTCTGATTTATTAAAAAATGAACTCATTGCTTACAGCAGCGACTTAATAAATAAACTCAATCATATTGAACTTGATGAGAAAAAGCATCAGGAAATTCACAAACACGCACGTCAGATAAAATCGTTATTTGATGATCTTTCTCCAATTAAAAAAGAACAGATTCGGTTTTTTATTAAAATCATGCTTTTAGAAATCATAGAAGCCGCCCACCAAAATATCAATGGCTACAGTGGTCCGGAAGAACTGGATCATTACGCTAAATTTAAAACACTAATCGAAGCTAACTTTTTAGAAAACAGAACGGTATCTTTCTATGCCGACAAATTGCAGTTAACTACTAAAAAACTCAACGAGGTCTGTAAAAACAAGACTGGAATAACAGCACTTCAAATCATTCATGAACGTATTTTGGTCGAAATAAAAAGGCTTTTATTGTTTTCAGGAAAAAGTCATAAAGAAATAGCATTTACACTTGGATTCGACTCTCCATCTGCACTAAATAAATTTGTTTATTCAAAACTACAGGAAACACCAAGCGAACTAAAAGAAGAACTTTCCCGAATTTACAAGTATTAGGATTTTTTTTATAAGCCCCACCCCAACCTCCATAAGTACATTTGCCGTATTAAAAAACAACTATGAGCAAATTATTTTTAGCTGGAGAAGTTTTCCACGGTGCCGGAACACTTTCAGAATTAAAAAACATTAACGGAAAAAAGGCATTTATTGTAATTGGAGGAAGCTCTGTTAAGAAAAACGGAGCATTAGACAGAGCATTAGCTTACTTAAAAGAAGCGAACATTGAAACTGCTATTTTTGAAGGAGTTGAAGAAGATCCATCTGCTGAGACTTGTTTCAAAGGAGCTGAAGCTTTTCGTGATTTTCAACCAGACTGGATCATTGGATTAGGTGGTTGTTCAGCAATTGATGCAGCAAAAATGATGTGGGTATTTTACGAATATCCAGATGCTGATTTTGATGCTATGACTAAACCTTTTGGTGTACCGGTTTTACGTAAAAAAGCAAAGTTTGTAGCTATACCAACAACAAGTGGTACAGGAACTGAAATGACGGGTTTAGCTGTAATTACAGATAGAAACAAAGGCGTAAAATATCCTATTGTATCGTACGAATTAACGCCGGACATCGCTATTGTTGATGGTGAATTATGTGCCTCTATGCCACAAAACGTAACTGCAAATACAGGTTTAGATGCTCTTACACATTGTGTTGAAGCGTATGTATCTAACATCGATGATAATTATGCTGATGCACTTTGCAAAGGTGGTTTAGAATTGGTTTTTAATAATTTAAAAACTGCTGTTGCAGAGCCAGACAATTTAGTAGCAAGACAAAACATGCACGATGCTTCTTGTATGGGTGGATTTGCTTTTACAAACGTATGGTTAGGAATTGTACATTCGTTATCACATCAGGTTGGTGCTTTATTTGGTGTACCTCACGGATGTTCTAATGCTATTTTTCTTCCAAACGTAATTCGCTATAATGCAAAAGTAAGCAACCGTTTTCCTGATCTTGCCAAAGTAATTGGAAAAGAAACTGCTGAAGATTTAGCACAGGCTATTGAAACTTTAAGAAGTGATATTAATAATATTGGTTCAATCAAAGCATTTGGTGTTTCGCAAGAAGATTGGGATAAAAATCTTGATTATATGGCTGCAAATGCTTTAGCAGATCCTTGTACAGGTTTTAATCCAAGAAAAACAAATGTTGAAGATTTAAAAGCAATTTACCAGGCTTGTTACCATGGTGAGGTTGTGAATTTCTAATACTAAACAACTCGTTTTATAAACCAAAAAGACCTTCAAATAATTGATTTTGAAGGTCTTTTTTCTTATCTAAGATTTTTAAATATTATTTTTAAGTTCAGTCAGAATTTTTTGAAATGTTTCCTCTCCTTCATTGTTAAGATAATTCGTTGCTGTATTTATAAGAGATTGAATGTTATCAGAATCAACATTATCTAATTTTGATTGGGCTCTTGTTATAGTAGGTTCTAGGCGGTAATAAGACAATCCTGCATTCGTTAATCCTAATAATTGCTGATTCGATACTAGTTGCACAGACTCTGTAATAATATTGATCACAGCACCACGACCATTTTCAGTTCCGGATAAATCACTCAGATTACTGGCAATCCACGGAATGTAACCCCAATTTCCATTATCAGGATCGGGATCACCCTGATCTTTCGTTACTAATCCTGCTCCGCTTGGATAAGAACCTGTTCCTAATGAAATTACTACAATATCACTTAAAGATGTCGCCAGTTTTGTTCTAAAAGCTTCACTAATCGCCCAAACTGCGGGATTATTAGACATTACGCCGCCATCCAGTGCCCATCTTTCATTTGCTGACGAATTAAAACCTTCGCCACCGCCTAATTTCCCAACAGGAAAATAAGTCGGAGCAGCACTTGTAGCACGAGCAGCTTCCCAAACCTTATAATCATCTCCAGAGTTCAGCGAAGCATCAAGCCAATTAAACAAATAAGGTCCGTAATCCTGTCCTAAAACTGGATTTGGAATCGCACTTCCGTCACTGTTTACGGTATAACTGGTCGTAAAAACATGCTTAGTTCTGCCTTTCAAGGTATTTTGCATATTAGCTTTAGCATCTGTCAGGCTGCTTGTACCATATTTTGACTGTAAATACGGTTCTATACCATTTCCGTTTCCATCATTGGCATAATAAAGCGCATAGGTGTCTTCTATCCATGCTGGCTGAGAAACAAAAATACTTGTTCCATCTTCTTTATAAATATCTAAAACTGCCTGCGCACTCAATGGTTTAGATTCAGTTACAGGAGAAGTCAAAGCAGTTGCAATAATTCCGCCTGTAGAAGTTCCACCAATAATATCAAAGATTTCATAGCATGATTTCCCTGTTTCTTTTTCAATTTGTGTTAAAAAATAAGATGGAATCAGTCCTTTTATACCACCTCCATCTACCGTTAAAATAATTACTTTGCTCATGGTTAAGTTTTTTTATAGTTAATTCAAATTGAGAGTTAATCTGTTTAATCCATTATGAATTACTTTTAAAGTTCCATAGGAACGATTCATTTTTTTAGAAACTAACGCAATATATGGGTCGATCCTATGGATCTTTTTTATCA
>Ga0247808_10001396_pt1 | contig 11640 bp, 9 predicted proteins | sample UWRJL089202R1_FD_179914 | JGI IMG/M metagenome (GOLD analysis project Ga0247808, IMG submission 179914) | Plant litter microbial communities from Arlington Agricultural Research Station in Wisconsin, United States - UWRJ-L089-202R-1 | ecosystem: Environmental > Terrestrial > Plant litter >... | reverse complement strand
ACGTGAACTGCCGTGGACGGTGATCGGCGTCGTCGCCGTGCTTGTCGTCTTCGCGGCCTACACGCTGGTACCGGGATGGGACGCTGCGGCGCGCCTCCTCCTGCTCGACCGCACCACCCCCGAGCGGGCCAGGATCGGCGTGGGGCTCGCGTCGTTCGTGCTGCTCGCGCTCCTCATCCGCTATCTCGACGACAGCGACGGCAGACCGCGGCGCCTCCTCGCCATCGCCTGCGCCACCGTCTTCGCTCTCAGCCAGGCGGCGCTGGCGGCCGCGGTGCTGGTCGTGCTCGGCCCCGGAGAGCTCTGGGGCGCTGCACCGCTCTGGTGGTTCTACGCACTGCTCTCGGCCGCCGCGGTCTACCTGTTCGCGCGTCGGCACGTGGTCGTGGGAACCGCGGCGTTCCTGATCGTGAGCGCGACGAGTGCGATCGGTGTGAACCCCGTCTACCTGGGCGTCTTCGACCTGCGGGACACGCCGGCGGCCCAGGCCGTCATGGCCATCGACGACAGTGAGGGCGGCACGTGGCTGGGCGTCGGCGGGCTCATCGTCCCGGCGACGCTGGTCGAGTCCGGTGTTCAGGCGTACAACGGCACGCAGGGCTCCCCGTCGCTCGAGATGTGGGAGCAGATCGACCCGAGCGGCCAGTACGAGTACCAGTGGAACCGCATCGGCGGCGTGCGCTGGATGGCGGGCATCGGCGAGCCGGTGGTGTCGAACCCCTACCCCGACCAGATCGAGTCGACTTTCGACGCCTGCTCGGTGTTCGCGCAGGACCACGTCGACCACGTGCTCTCCAGTGAGCCGCTGGTTTCGCCTTGCTTGGTCGTGCAGGAACGCTTCGACGACGCCGCGACGCCCCTGGCCATCTACTCGGTGGTCGCACCGACCTGAGTCGAGCGCGCCGCGGCGAGATCGGCGTCGACCATGAAGTGCACGAGCTGCTCGAAGTCGACGGTGGGCTCCCAGCCGAGCGACCTGAGCCGCGTCGGGTCGCCGACGAGCTGCTTCGGGTCGGCCGGACGGTACAGCGCGGGGTCGATCGAGACGAAGCGCTCCCAGTCTGTGACGCCCACGTGCGCGAAGGCGCTCTGCACGAACTCGCGTACCGAGTGCGCCTTGCCGGTGGCGACGATGTAGTCGTTGGGCTCCGGGGCGTCGAGGATGCGCACCATGGCGTCCACGTAGTCGGGCGCGTAGCCCCAGTCGCGGTAGACGTCGATGTTGCCGAGCACGAGCTGGTCGGAGAGCCCGAGCGAGATGCGGGCCACCTCGGCGGTGATCTTGCGGGTCACGAAGGCCGCCGGGCGGCGCGGCGACTCGTGGTTGTAGAGGATCGCGGTGCTGGCCTTCATGCCGCGGGCGCGGTACACGCCCACCATCTGGTGCGCGAAGGACTTCGCCGCGCCGTAGGGGGTGACCGGCGCCAGGAGCGTCGCCTCGGTCTGCATCGCGTCGACGGTGTCGCCGAAGATCTCCGCACTGGAGGCCTGGAGGAACCGCACCTCCTCGCCGGTGCGCTCCTGCAGGCGCCAGGCGGCGTCGATCAGCCGCACCGCGCCCACGCCGAGCACGTCGGCGGTCTCGGCCGGGAACTCCCAGGAGCGGGCCACCGAGGTGTTGCCCGCGAGGTTGTAGATGCGGGACGGGGCGACCTCGTCGACGATGGCCGTGAGGCCCGCGGCATCCGCCAGATCGCCCACGTGCGCGTGCGCCGTCGGGAACTGCTCGCCCAGCCGCGTCGCGCCGTCGTCCGAGTGCACGAGCCCGTGAACCTCGTAGCCGTCGGCGAGCAGGCGCTCCACCAGGTAGGTGCCGTCCTGGCCGTTGGCACCCGTGATCAGGGCGACGGCGGATGCGCGAGAGTCAGACATTCGACCAGTTTAGGCGAGCGGGCCCGGCCGCTCAGCGCGCGGCGAGGGCCTGCGCGTCGGCGCAGGCCTGCCAGGTGAACTGCGCGGCGTGCGCGACTCCGCCGGCCGACAGCTCGTCGCCGCGGGCCATCGCCTCGGCGATACCGCGGGCGATGTCGTCCACGCTGCGCGGGTCGAAGAGCACGGCGGCGTCGCCGACCACCTCGGGGATGGAGCCGGCGTCGGCGGCGGCCACGGGGCATCCGGAGGCCATGGCCTCGAGCGGCGGCAGCCCGAAGCCCTCGTAGAGGCTCGGGAAGGCCATCGCGCCCGCGGTGCGGTAGAGCCGGTGCAGCTCCTCAACGCTCACGAGGCCGCGGCGGTCCACCCAGTCGGGCAGCTCGCCGAGGGTGTCGAGCCCTCCGCCGGTGAGCACGAGTCGCAGGGTCGGGTTCTCGACGCGCAGCTGCGCGACGGCCTCGATCAGACGCGCGTGGTTCTTGTGCGGCCAGCCGCGGGCCGGATAGAGCACGAAGTTCTCGCGCCCGCCCGTGTTGGGGGTGAAGCGCGCGACGTCGACACCCAGGTGCGCGACGCGGATCCGCTCCTCGGCGATGCCGAGCAGGTCGACCATGCGCTCCTTGGCGAAGTGGCTGATCGTGATGACGACGTCGGAGCTGCGCGCGGCGCCCTCGTAGAAGCGCTTGCGGTAGAGCAGCTCGGCCTTCGAGAACATCTGCGGCAGCTCGAGGTGCTGCACGTCGAGCAGCGACTGCACGGTCGCCTGGCGGCGAGCGGGCTTCGGCACCACCACGGTGAAGGGGTAGTGCACGACCTCGGCGTCGTCCATGGCGCGGCGGAGGCTGCGCGACTGCGCGAGGATCGACGCCACTGCCTTCAGCCGGCCCGTCGTGCTCGGAGCGACCGTGACCGACTCGATCACGGTCTCGGGGATACCGCGGCTGAAGCCGCGGGCGTTCGCGGGCACGAATGCGCGCGCGTCGACGCCTGCGGTGCCGGCGAGGCTGCCGGTGAGGGCGCTCGCGTAGGTCTCACTGCCGCCCATGCCGCCCGGCACGAGCGTCAGCATCGACAGCGCGACGCGCACGTCGACGCCCGGGCCGTTCGACCCGGGCGCGTCCGTTGCGGGCACTAGCGCGTGACGGCGACGTCTACGTAGCGTTCGCCGCCGAGCTCGAGCGCCTTCACGTCGGCGTCGACCATGATCTGCGCCAGACGCGGGGTGAGCACGTTCGGCGTCCAGCCGAGCTCGTTCTGCGCCTTGGAGTAGTCGCCGATCAGCGAGTCGACCTCGGTGGGGCGCAGGTAGCGCTCGTCGAACTTGACGTACTTCTCCCAGTCCAGGCCCACGTGCTCGAAGGAGAGCTGCAGGAAGTCCTTCACCGTGTAGTCGGTGTTGGTGGCGACGACGAAGTCGTCGGGGGTGTCGTGCTGCAGCATGCGCCACATGGCCTCGACGTACTCGGGGGCGTAGCCCCAGTCGCGCACGGAGTCGAGGTTGCCCATAAAGAGCTCGGACTGCTGGCCGGCCGCGATGCGGGCCACGGCGCGGGTGATCTTGCGGGTCACGAAGGTGTCGCCGCGGCGCGGGGACTCGTGGTTGAACAGGATGCCGTTCGAGGCGAAGATGCCGTAGGCCTCGCGGTAGTTCTTGGTGATCCAGTAGGAGTACACCTTCGCGACGCCGTAGGGCGAGCGCGGGTAGAACGGGGTCTCCTCGTTCTGCGGCGGCGGGGTCGCGCCGAACATCTCGGAGCTGGACGCCTGGTAGAAGCGGGTCTGCAGGCCGAGGGCGCGGATGGCCTCGAGCAGGCGGATCGTGCCGAGGCCGGTCACGTCGCCGGTGTACTCGGGCTCGTCGAAGCTGACGCGCACGTGCGACTGGGCGGCGAGGTTGTAGACCTCGTCGGGCTGGATCTCGCTCAGCAGGGTCACGAGGCGCGAGCCGTCGGAGAGGTCTGCGTAGTGCAGGAAGAGGTTGGGGTTCTGCTCGTGCGGGTCCTGGTAGATGTGATCGATGCGATCGGTGTTGAACGTGGAGGAACGGCGGATGAGACCGTGCACCTCGTAGCCCTTGCTCAGAAGCAGCTCGGCGAGGTAGCTGCCATCCTGACCGGTGATTCCGGTGATGATGGCTTTCTTACGCGTGTTCTCAGTCATTCAGGTAACTCCGTCGTGTGCATGTAGGTGCCTAAAACCTTGTCAGCCTAGCGCAGGCCCAAGGCGGGGCCGGGCTTAGAGGGCGCGTGCGCGCGCGTTGACGCGGCCGGCCGCGTAGAACGACGCCCAGCGGATCGGGCGGTGCCAGAGGCCGCTGATCGGGCGGAGCGCGCGCGGCAGGTGGCGGCGCTTGACCGATTCGGCCTCCTGGCTCGACTTCAGCCGGTTCGCGACCGTGAGCGAGTCGGGGTGCCAGCGGAACGCCGAGGTGCTCGCCCGGGTGAAGATGAACTTCCCGTGGCTGCGCAGCTTGAGGAACGCGTCGAGGTCCATCGCGAACTTCAGCGTGCGGTCGAATCCGCCGATCGCCTCCAGGGCGTCGAAGCGGATGATCGTGCCGGGGTTCGGGATGAGGTCGGGGCCCCACGGCAGCAGGAACAGGGCCAGTGCGCCGGCGTTGCTCACGCCGATGGTGCGACCCTCTGGATCGATGTAGTCGCAGCCGCCGAAGGCCACCACGGCATCGGGACGCGCGTCGATCATCGTGGTCAGCGTGCGCATGCCGCCGGGGCGGAAGAGGTCGTCGTCGCCCATCCACGTGTAGTACTTCTCGGTCGTGCGCGCGCGCAGGCCGCAGTTGATGGCCTCGGAGATGCCCTCCTTGGGGTCGTCGATCACGAGTGCGCCGTAGGAGCGGGCGAGTTCGCGCGCCTCGGTGGCTCCGGGAGGCGTGACCACCACGAGGGTGAGCGCCACGTCCTTGCGCTGCTCCACGACCGTGTCGAGGGTCTCGCGCAGCGTGTCGAGCCGTTCACCGAGGGTAGGCAGCACAATCAGGACTTCGGGGTCGACCATCGCTCAAACTTTCTGAATTGCTAGCATTGGCACGGACTCACGGCCCGCGGAATTGTCGCAACGTCGTCGACGTTGAAGAGAGCGCGACACCTCAGTGAGTATAACGAGATTGAATATCGGAGAAACGTTGGACAAGAACTCCCGAATCTACGTGGCCGGACACCGGGGCCTCGTGGGCTCCGCCATCTGGCGACACCTCCAGAGCGAGGGGTACACCGACCTCGTCGGTGCGTCGTCCTCCGAGCTGGACCTGCGCGACCGCGGCTCGGTCTTTGAGTTCATGCGCTCGAAGCGCCCCGACGTGGTCATCGACGCCGCCGCCAAGGTCGGCGGCATCCACGCGAACAACACCTTCCCCGCGAACTTCCTCAGCGACAACCTGCAGATCCAGGTGAACGTGATGGACGCGGCGAACGACATCGATGTCGACCGCCTCCTCTTCCTGGGCTCCTCCTGCATCTACCCCAAGTTCGCCGAGCAGCCTATCAAGGAGTCCTCGCTGCTCACCGGCGAGCTCGAGCCCACCAACGACGCCTACGCGATAGCGAAGATCGCCGGCATCATGCAGGTGCAGGCCTCGCGCAAGCAGTACGGCCGCCGCTGGATCTCGGCCATGCCCACCAACCTCTACGGGCCGGGCGACAACTTCCACCCGGAGAACTCGCACGTGCTCCCGGCGCTGATGCGCCGCATCCACGAGGCCAAGCTGCAGGGTGACCCCGAGGTCGTCATCTGGGGCTCCGGCACCCCCCGCCGCGAGTTCCTCTACGTCGACGACCTCGCGAAGGCCTCGTTGTTCCTGCTGGAGAACTACGACTCCCCCGACACCATCAACGTCGGTGTCGGCGAGGACCTGTCGATCCGCGACCTCGCGCTGATGGTCGCCGAGACGGTCGGCTACGAGGGCGAGCTGGTGCAGGACGCCTCCAAGCCCGACGGCACACCGCGCAAGCTGCTCGACGTGTCCCGCCTCAACGACCTCGGCTGGACGGCCACGACCACCCTCGACGAGGGAGTGGCGAACACCTACCGCTGGTACCTCGACAACTTCGCCTCGGTGCGCGCCAAATAGGCAAGGGCCCAGTTGCTACCATCTGATATGCCTACTCCGCTCGAACGCACGCTTATCGTTATGCCCGCGTTCAACGAGGAGGAGGCAGTGCGGCAGGTCGTGCTCGAGGTGCTCGAGAAGCTGCCCGGCGTCTCCTGTCTCGTCGTCGACGACGGCTCCTCCGACCGCACCATCGAGGAGGCCCGCGCCGGCGGCGCACTCGTGGCCCGGCTCCCCTTCAACCTCGGCGTCGGCGGCGCCATGCGCGTCGGCTTCCGCTACGCGATCGAGCACGGCTTCGACAACGTCGTGCAGGTCGACTCCGACGGCCAGCACGACCCGGCCAACGTCTACGCGCTCCTCGACAGCCTGCAGACCGCCGACCTCGTTCTCGGCGCGCGCTTCGCCGGCGAGGGCACCTACACGGTGCGCGGGCCGCGCCGCTGGGCGATGGTGGTGCTCTCCACCTTCCTGAGCTCGACCGCCAGGACGAAGCTCACCGACACCACCTCCGGCTTCCGCGCGAGCGGCCCGCGGGCGGTCCGCCTGTTCGCGGAGCACTACCCCGCCGAGTACCTCGGCGACACCATCGAGTCCCTCGTCATCGCGGCGCGTGCCAAGTGCGTGATCAAGCAGGTGCCGGTCTCCATGCGCGTGCGCGCGGGCGGCAAGCCCTCGCACGACCCCTTCAAGGCCGCGGCCTACCTCGGGCGCGCATCCATGGCGCTGCTGTTCGCGCTGATGCGCCCGCCCGTTCCCCTTCACGAACCGGAGCCCGAACGATGACCGTCGCTACCTACATCTTCGGAGTCCTGTCCGCGCTGCTCACCCTCGGTGTCGTCATCGAGATGCTGCGCAGGAGGCGCCTGCGCGAGCGCCACGCCGTCTGGTGGCTCATCGCCGGCACGATGGCCCTCGTGATCGGGGTCTTCCCCGGCACCCTGGAGTGGGCGGCCGACCTCATCGGCGTGGAGGTCCCCCTCAACCTGGTGTTCTTCGTCAGCGTGGCCGTGCTCTTCCTCGTCTGCATCCAGCACAGCGCCGAGCTCACCGCCCTCGAGACCAAGACGCGCATCCTCGCCGAGAACTCCGCTCTGCACGAGCTGCGCATCGAGAAGCTCGAGAGCGACGCCCGCGCCACGGACAGCTCGGGTCGCTAGGCCGCGACCCGGTCGGTGCGGTGCGCCCGCACCAGGAACCAGCCGTAGACCACCAGTCCGGCGAGCGGCCCGACCAGCAGCGCGAGCACCGTGCGCAGCGTGAAGTCGAGCGGCAGCAGCAGCATCACCACGGTGAGGATCGCCGACGCGACCCAGCCGGCCGCGTAGACGACGTGCTCCGAGCGGGCCAGCACCGCAGGCGCGGCGAGACAGAGCGAGCCGACGAGCGCCGACGACAGCACGAGCACGGCGAGGAACGACCCCTCCGGCACCTGCCGTCCGGGGTAGATCAGCTCGTACAGCGGCGGTCCGAGCCACCAGGCGAGGCCGGCTAGCGCGATACCTCCGCCGAACATCGCGCCCTGCAGCTTCAGGAACGGGCCCCAGAACCGCACCCCGGCGTTGCGGAACATCACGATGAAGTAGCTCTGCAGCGACATCGCCACCACGATCAGCGGCGCCCTCGCCAGCGTGATGCAGAACACGTAGAGGCCGACGAGCGATTTCGGCTCCGAGGCCGAGGTCACCTGCAGAATCAGCGGGAAGCCGCTCACCATGATGCCGGTCGAGACGGCGGCGACCATGGTGCGGGAGACGTTCCAGGTCACGGCGCGATAGCCCACGTCGAGCTGGGTGCGGCCGACAATGGCCCTCCGGATGAAGGGCCAGAGCAGGATGACGGCGGCAGGGAAGGGCAGCGCGATCGCCCAGGCGAGCGCGAGATTGCCACCGCCGGCGACGAGAACCGCGACCAGCGCGATGAGCCGCAGGATCGCATCCGCCGACATCAACGCGGCCAGCGGGCCCCACTGGGAGATGCCGTACAGCGAGCCGCAGAGCACCGCCACCATCACGAACGACGCCGTGCCCACGGCGAGCGGCCAGACCAGCGCCCAGCCCAGCTCGGGGAATGCCGCGCCGACCCAGAGCGGCGCGGTGGCGACGATAGCCACGAAGACGACAGCGGATGCCGCGAGCCCGAAGTTGCGGGCGCGGTTGACCTGGGGCGGCGCCGTCGCGTCCTGCTCGCGCGTTCCCCGGGTCACCTCCTGCTGGATCCCGCCGAGGGCGCTGACGATCAGGTAGATGAACGACCAGAACGCGGCGAAGGTGGCGTAGTCGTCGGCCTCGATGCCGCCGTAGACGAGCGTCTGGGCGGCGTACGACGCGACGCCCGAGACCGCGGTGGCGATGAGGATCAGCATGAAGCCGGAGATCCTGCGTTTCGCCGGTTCCGGGACGAGGGGCGCTGGCGTCACGGAATCTGTCACATCCGCCATCCTAGGCGGCCTCCGCTGTGCGGGCTTCGGGCCGGGTTAGAGTTGCCTCCATGACCTCCGCGACGCCAGCACTGTCCGCGCGCCGTCGGATCCTCGCCTTCATCGCCATCCCCCTGCTCGCCCTCGTAGCCCTCGCCGGCTGGGCGTACTCCTCGCCGGTCGGCTCCAGCCCCGACGACGACTTCCACCTCGTGAGCATCTGGTGCGGGGCGGCCGCCGACCCCGAGTTCTGCGCACCCGGGGCGGCCGAGAGCGAGAGACTCGTCTCTCCCGACCTGTTCTCCAGCGCCTACTGCTTCGTGGCGGGCCCCGGCGTGAGCGCCGACTGCCAGCGCTTCCTCCCCGATCAGGGCGAGGTGCTCCGCCCGACCGAGCGGGGCAACTTCGAGCAGCTCTACCCGCCGGTGTACTACTTCGCCATGAGCGCCTTCGCCGGTCACGACATCCAGATCTCGGTACTCACGATCCGCATCGTCAACAGCGTCTTCTTCGTCGGCCTTGTCACGCTGCTGTGCTTCCTGCTGCCCGCGAGACGGCGTCCGACCCTCGTCGCCGCGATCGCGGTCACGGTCGTCCCCCTCGGCATGTTCCTCATCCCCTCGACCAACCCCAGCAGCTGGGCGATCCTCTCGGCGAGCACACTGTGGATCGCGCTGCTCGGCTACTACGAGTCGCGTGGCTGGCGCCGGATCGCGCTCGGCGCCGTGGCCGTGCTCGCACTGGTCGTCGGGGCGGGCGCACGCGCGGACAGCGCGATCTACGCCGGCGTCGCGATCGTCGCCGTTGTCGTGCTCTGCGCGAGCCGGACCAGGGACTTCCTGCTCGCGTCCATCCTCCCCGCGGTGCTCGGAGTGGCGGCGCTGGCGCTGTTCCTCAGCGCCGGCCAGTCCTCAGCGGCCTCGACCGGACTCGTCGACAACACTCAGCCCGTCTACAACAACTACACGCTGCTGATCGGCAACCTGCTCGAGCTTCCGTGGCTGCTCACCGGCCCCTTCGGCACGTGGAAGCTCGGCTGGCTCGACACCCTGCTCCCGGCCTTCGTGCCGTTCGCGGCGGTCGCGGCTCTCGGGATCGCGCTGCTGGCCGGGATAGCCGACCGCGGGCGTCGCAAGACGCTCGTCGCCCTGTTCGTCCTCGTGCTGGTCGTGCTCGTGCCGTTCTACCTGCTGTACTCCTCCGACGCGATCGTCGGAACGCAGGTGCAGCCGCGGTACATCCTGCCGCTGATCATCCTGCTCGTCGGCATCGTGCTGCTGCGCGTGGCCGACACACCCGTGCGCACCCCGTCCTGGCAGGCGTGGTTCGTCGCGGCCGCTCTCGCGCTGGCGAACTCGGTCGCACTGCACACGAACCTGCGCCGCTACACGACCGGGGTGGACGCCATCGGCGGCAACCTCGACAACGGCCCGGAGTGGTGGTGGACGCTGCCCGTGTCGCCGATGGGCGTCTGGGCGATCGGCACCCTGGCCCTCGCGGCCACGCTGTTCTGGCTCGCGTCGCTCTGGAACTCCAGAGCGACGCGGCCGGCACCGGTCCCTATCGACGCGACAGTCTGAACTTGAGGGTGCTGCGCACCTTCCGCAGAACGACCACCGGTCCGCCGATCTGGTAGTAGTGCTTCACCAGGCCGAGGTTGTGGCGCAGTCCCGACTGGCGCTTGCGCACACGCTTGCGCGGGCGCACGTCGACCAGGGTCGATCCCGCGGCGAGGTGCTGGTTGTCCTGCGCGAGGTGCGCGTTCGCGACGAAGTCCACGAGCGGAGCGAGCGCCGTCTCCCAGAAGTAGCGCGCGCGCACCTTGCGGATGTTGCGACGGCACTGGGCGATGAACTTCTCGTCGAAGAGCACGCGCTCGAGGGCGGCGCTGAGCTGCTCCACGTTGCCGGCCTCGACCACGACACCGAGCTTCTCGGCGGCGATGAGCTCCGCGAAGTGGTCGCCCTCGGTGACCACCATGGGCAGCTCGGCCCAGAGGTAGTCGAGGATGCGCGTGCGGAAGGAGAATGTGGTCTCGATGTGCGAGAAGTGGGTGCTCACGCCGGCATCCGCTTCGGTGAGGTAGTTCTCGCGTTCGCTGTAGTCCACCCAGGAGGCGTTGAAGAAGACGGAGCGGTCGAGAGCCCCGAGCTCGGTCGCAAGCGCGCGGGACTCCCCCACGATCGCCATCTCGGGCACCCCGGGGTGCGGGTGCTTGGTTCCTTGGAAGAAGAGGCGCACGTTGTCGTGGCGCTCAGAGAGGTCGGCCACCGCTCGGATGAGGGTCTTCGGGTCGAACCAGTTGTACAGGCCGCCGCTCCACAGCAGCACCTTGTCGTCGGCAGCGATCCCGGGGAGGACGCCCTTGAGCACCGGCTTCTTGTGCTCCGGGGGCACCGACGACAGGCCGAACGGCACGATGCTGATCAGGCCCTCGAGGTCGGGGTCGCCGTCGTAGTTCGACGGGTTGATCCGGCCGAGACTGGCCATCTGGCCGAGCCAGAACATGCGCTGACGGTCGGAGGCGGCGAGGAAGAAGTCGCCGCGCTCGATCTGCTCGTTGAGCACGTCGGTGGCGTCGCTGACCTGCTTGCTCCACTGCGCCGCCGGAAGCTCGCGGCCCTGCTCGAGCTGCTCGAGGTGCATGGGGTCGTAGATGTCGACGACGAGGATCTTCGTCGACTTGCGGAGGGTCTCGAAGACCGCCATCGCGTGGCCCTGGAAGACGATGACATCCGCCCACTGCTCGAGGCGTCCGAAGGCGCGCTCGTCGCCGGGGCGCACGTGCACGAGGTCGAACGGCGCCGCCATCTCCTCGACGCCGCTGAGGCTGAGGATGGTGACCGAATTGTCCTTGGCGAGCTGCTCGGCCATGTTCCAGGCGCGGATGGCGGGGCCGGCGAGCTTCTTGCCGATCGGGTCGCCGGTGATGATGAGCACATTGGTGGTGATCGGCGGTTCGGAGACGTCGAAGCTGGTGACGATGTTCTCGTAGCCGCGCAGGTAGTCCTCCGCCTGGTAGACCGGCGCATCCGCGTGCAGGAAGAGGCGCCAGATGGCCTTCTCCGATACGGCGCGGGTCGACTGGATCTCGTCGCGGGACTTGCGCAGGCTGGGCAGCACCTCGACGAATTGGTCGATCGCGTAGAGGGCGGCGGCCGTCTGCTTCGACAGCTCGACGGTGTCCTCCTTGTCGCCGCCCGGCTTGCGCAGGTCGAAGGAGGTGGAGTCGTGCCCGCCGCGCGTGACCGCGCGGCGCACCGAGAGAGCCATCGCGGCGGGC
>Ga0247808_10001393_pt1 | contig 11648 bp, 10 predicted proteins | sample UWRJL089202R1_FD_179914 | JGI IMG/M metagenome (GOLD analysis project Ga0247808, IMG submission 179914) | Plant litter microbial communities from Arlington Agricultural Research Station in Wisconsin, United States - UWRJ-L089-202R-1 | ecosystem: Environmental > Terrestrial > Plant litter >... | reverse complement strand
ACTATATCAAAGATATCTGAATCCTTGTTTTTGTCATTTAAATAATCGTCGGTCTAACTAAAGATAATCAACTTCGAGTTCTCAACCAACGCTTACTTTTGAATTGTTTATTGACAGTAAATATGTCTAACGTCGCGGCATGGACTAGAGGACCTAAGGAGGATCTGCAGATCGAGGAAGCTGAATATTATGAAGTACACGATGATGAAATTTTGATTGAGGTATGTACCCACTCCTCATTGTCTCCTTGCACAGTATAGTAAAAACAGAGTAACTCAATTTCAACTCCAGAACCATGCAATTGCTGTCCAACCTTTGGACACCAAGATCCGTCACGATGCCTACATCAACGTCCCCTACCCGTTCATCTTGGGAGGTACGCTCGCTGGCAAAGTCGTAGCCGTAGGTGACAAGGTTCAAAACTTGAAGGTTGGCGATCGGGTTGTGAGTGATACGCCGATTTACAAGAAGCGAGACGTCAGGTACGGGGGATGGCAGAAATTTGTCGTGGGAAGGGAGGGGTTTAGTGCTAAGGTAATGTTGCTTAGCTGTTTCTCAATAAAAGGAGGTCGTGCTAATAGTTGTGAGTTAGATTGGCGATGCGCCTTTTGATCAAGCCGTTGCACTTCCATTTCCATTGCAGACGGCCGTAGGTGCTTTGCATGTTTACCTAGGGATGGAATTGCCTGGACAAGCATCTTCGTCGGCTGGAGAGGAAAAGGTACTGATCTGGGGTATGTGAATTTCTAAGTTTGAATTTTGTGCTACTTCCTACATTTTGTACTTGAGCCCAGCTGAGATACTTTTTTTTTCTTGCTTGCTTATTGAGTCTTATTGTGAATGAAATTTTGGTCATATAAGGCATTAATCTTCAAATATCTTCAAAGCAGTTAACTTGGTTAAAGCACTTAAGACTTTACTAACCGATTTACAGGCGCGGGTGGTAGTGTTGGTGGATATGCCGTCCAGTATGCAAAGTCGGTGGGATATAAAGGTAATCGCTATCTCATTATGATACAAAATGCAGAAGCTAAACTAGTACAGTTATCGCAACAGCATCTCCTCGAGGTTTCGAGCATTTAAAGAGCCTCGGAGCATCTGAAGTTCTAGACTACAAGTCGCCAACTGTGCTCGACGATCTACGTGCTCTCGGTCCGTTCAAATACCTCTATAGCACCTCCGGCGACCCAGCTTCGCAACAGGCACTCGCTACCTTGCTCCAGCCCAGCGGTGGCACATTCGCATCAACCATGGGCGGCGAGGTCCAGCTTCCGGAGAACGTTGAGCGGATCTACGAGTTCTTTGGTAATGTGACGCTCAAGGAGGGTGACAAGTTTGAGAAGTTCGCCAAGTGGTGGTATGGTGAGTATCTTGGGAAGGTGATCCAGGATGGAAGTATTGAGCCTACGCCGATTACTAAGGTCAAAGGAGGACTGAATGCACTGCAGGAGGCGGCGGATGGGATGTTGGATGGGAAGATCAGAGGGAAACCAGTAGTCAATCCCCAGGAGTGAAGTGTTCGTGAGTTGAAATTGTGATGGTTTTGATGATTAGGGGTTGGTCCAAGGCACATTTTGCTTCTGGTTGTTTCTATAGGACACTCTTTTTTTGAAAAATTAGCTACTAGCCATTCGCTGATATAAGTCCTCATATTCTACTGCCACCAGTTTCAGAAATCTGATCTTGGGGAATGTGCGTAGAGAAGATATAATATCTCTGTCTCTTGGTGACTCCACAACCAGCAAAGATGTAAGATGTGAGAAATAAATTAGATCAATCGTGCTTGCACTTACAATTTTGATGGCCAGTGCAAGTCTCATACTACAAATGTTCTTTCCTCATCACTATCTTGCGCATTAATACTTTCACATATGGTCCTGCTTTCCTTTAATCCCAGAACAAATGACACTGCCAATTCCAAATATTTTCTTTTATCTTGATGGTCCATCATAGGTTCATCTTTGGATACTCACCTCGACCATAATACCTTTACGCTTAGCATACCACAGCATATCTCATAGACTCGGTATTGACGCTCGCTACCTGATACTACCAACCCAAGAAACATCACTCTACAAATTTCTAGGTTGTCGATACCTTCAGAAAACCCAGTGGCTAAAGATTCGCGAGAATGCTCGGGCTACCCGCCCCCGTCTTCACCTTCATCTTCAGTTACGAGGGCTGGAAAAAGCTCGTCGCACTTATCATCGTCGAGACCTGCATCTACTACATTATAGCGGGACTCGCGAGGTCGAGAATCGCCTCTGATGCACTTGGGCTCTCGGAGTCCTCAATCGACCATGCTCTTTTCGCACTCCACCTTATGCTCTGCTTGCCGCCTGAGGTTCAGGTGATCGAGCTGACGATGCATCTGATAATCTTGAGGGCAGTGATGCCACCTTCTATGCAACCATTAGGGTTATCTCCTCTACAGACACAGGTAGAGATGTTGGAAAGAATGAGAGCACTGCTTGAATTGGAGTTCAGTCTATATGAGTTGGACTTCCCCCAGCATGCGGGAGAGGAAGAATCTTCCGATGATGTAGGTGCTATGGCTTATTTATGCTATTGGTCTAATATAAAACAGGCAATCGCATCTCTAGACGGTCTTGATTGACAGCCTGGTTGGTCTAGTTTCGAATATCTTAGCCAGTAAATTATGGATATGTTTCAGTTAGGGCAAGATGGTGGTGTAGTGATAGGTAAGTTCCTAGGGGTACGCAGAAAACCACCTCAAGCTTCTCTATATCGAATTAGTTGGTAGATAGAGGCTTTTTCTAGAGTGAAACTAGCAGGAATAGCCTTGTTTGAGTAGAATTACTCAGTAGCGAAATCAGACACATAATTGGCATCTTAGTTCATCCACATCCAGTGACGCGAAGTGATGTGTGGCGGAGAAAACAAGCAGTTGAGACAATCAAACGTTACAAGAATAAGTGAGGGAAATTAGTTGACCTGCAACTCTCCACATCTTTACTTACTCAAATTTACTATTTCCCATGTTGCTTAAATAGATGGGCCCGGAAAGAAAGGCTTCATAAGTCCGGCAGAAACAATTGCAAAGGAGCAAAAGACTACTTCAGCCTCGATATTGTAAACGTCTGAGTCACTGGACGACAGCCTTGTAGAAAAATTCGTAAATTTCAAGGCGCTCGCCCGAAATTTCAAGCCATACTTTTGCTTTTTTGATCAAGTGGCTACGCACACTTGGGCAACCTCACAGCCATCCACCAACCTCCCCATACATAACAATGGCAAAAAGTAAAGAAAGTGAAGCTGTCGGTATGTTGTTGGGTGTTGGCACAGCGGTGTTTGCACAACAAGGTTCCTTCACGTGGGCTCGCTCTTGTCCCGCGGAGATATGCAGCATGACACAACGCATCACTTACGGGCCAAGACATGCTGTCCAACATGATAGATGAAGACAAATATCGTCAACGTCGTATTCCCTATCACATCCACCAGCGGGGCCACATGCGCTCTGCTGCTCGCTTCCCCGGATTTGAATGCGTCAGAACTAGCGGCCCTGACGGAACAAACGGGGGATCCGCCACCAATGCTCACCGTGGCCGGGGTTGAGTGAACATGGCTCCTTCGTATAGTGACTGAGCATCTAGTACTTTAGGTCTGGGAAGGATGTTTGGCAAGGCGGTTGGTTATAGTGGTTGGTAATTGGTATACAGGGCCGTTTGGTTCCTTCACTTGCACGATCACAATCGAGTCGAGAGGCGTACTTCAAACTGTGTACTACGATGGAAAGCAATGGGAGCCTCAGTTGACGTACCGATGTGCTATATGCGTATTACTCCGGTAAGAATTTAATATAGATTTCCGACATCCCTGATTTCCTGGGCTAAATTTCCACTGTTGCATATCAAGAGCTTCTTGATTGACGAGTAAAACATATGAAGTTGTAGTTCAATAGGCAGATATTAACAGTGGTTAGTCATGCACCATCAAATTAACCGAAACAACCTCATCCCACAACCTATTCGTAAGCTCTTAGTGCGCTGTAACGCCATCTTGATGACTTGTTCGTCAATTGACGCGCAATATGCTTCAAAGAATCGCAGGATTGAAGGCATATCTGTAGTGACTTGAAACCGCTATTATCATCCCCGAAGCTATCTTGGGGGCTTATGCTTTATTGGCTAGTTTCCTACTGATGGTTCAGATGAAGCATGATTAACAGTACCAGCTATGCACTTGCCTATGCCGTCTAGTTGTATTTTCCGGTACTACTGGGCACTAGTGATCTTCTTAGGCTCTTCCTTATTTCTATACGACTTATTTAGGCCTACCGAGGCGCTGGGTTTGCGTTGGTACAGCTAGGTTCCCGCGTGGAGAAGTCGGGGTACAGTCATTAGCACAGCTAGCGTTCCGGATGGAATGTTCCACCATGATTTAGTTTTTCCAGTAAAAATTCAAATGAACTTATTAGGAAAAGGCAACACGAAATGCATCCAAGAGGGTGTACCACTATGCACATAGCCAGGTAATGGTGGAGGAAAGAGGACCATGTTACTCGTAGGAGACCCCGAGAAACTTAGACGATGTGGTCTTGTAGAGAGCGTTGTTACCCGCTTACCTAAGGCACAACATTTCCCCTTAGCCGCAACCGCTTAGCTCTGTTAGCGTGTAAGCGTATTCAACGACTCATGTGACCAGCCTGACCTTTGGTTTGCGGCGGTCTTTAGCTGCCAAGCGGGCCATTACCTCACACCTCCAATTCCTGACACCACAATTCACTCTTTGCCCGCCAGTCTATGCTTCCCCTGGTAACCGGTCTTTGGTGCGATTCGTGATCACGAGGCGTGGTAGTGCTAACTCTGACAAACAAGAACACGCTTAGTGCTGGGTACCAGAGGCTTCTCGGGGACCAAGTGATGCTTGTTGGGTGAAAAAAAAGAGAACACGGAGCAGCACAAGAGTCGACGGTGTGGAAAAAAGAGAGAAAAAGAGCCAGGTACAGACGGATCTTCGCGTAAACCCCCTACCTGTGCACTAGAAATACCGAGAGAGGTCGACGGGGACGGGGTCCAGGAGCAAGATCTGTGGAAAAGCCAAAGCCAGTCGGGATCCAAGATCAGCTGGGGCGAAGAAAGGCCAAGCTGGGCCCTTCATTCTCGCCTTGTCCCCCTTTTTCTTTACTTTTGTTTTTCTTTGCCGCAAACAAAGAAGTCTAGGGTCCGGTACAGGCGTGTTGTGAGTGCAGTACAAAGAACGACATCGGCCACCAAGGCAACATTGATATTGCCCCCGTACCTGCGACAACCAAGGTAATCCGGCAGCTCAGAAAACACCTATCGTTCTTCTGCCTGGTATCTTCAGTGTCTGACTGATCATCCCATCCATTTTAAATCATCGCATATCGTCGTCGGTCAGAAATCAGACTGCACAGGGTTTGGCGATCTGTGATATGATACTAGCCCGGCCACTAGGAAAATCAGTTTGCACCAGTTCGCCTCTTCAGCCTCGCTCCCCCGGTGACAACTGCACGACCATCGCACTCGCTCCTCAACCCATTCCCTTCTCGAACTTAAACTCTATCATTAGGATCTCTCTGCGCCGCATCTAAATTATCCGCTTTCGGTTAACTCCATTATTCATTAATTTCACGATCCCCTCTTTCCCCGCAATCACAGCGTCCGCCGTGCGTTTCCTTGACTAAGTTAAGGTGGTGCTTGACTAAAAGTTTCCTATTGCTTTGATTGACGCGAACATCGCGTGCTTCACGTTACGTTTGGGATCTTACCGCGCCTTAGTCTGGTGCGGCGCTTTGAGCTTTAATAGCAGCATAAAGTCGTAGGGGCCAACGGTGACTTTTGGAAGATTAAAATCCCCACAAACCGACTAAATGGCACTTTCTCCAACCACGGTGCCGTTGCGGCCAGTCTCTTCTTCTCGGAACAGTTCTGAGCAGGAGATGGGTAATAAATATACCAAGAAGTATCCTGCCGCCATCCCAACGTCGGATCGCATCGATCGTACTAGTTTCTCCAGTATCAAGGAAAGCAACTCGGGTGTTGCACAGTCATTCACCGACTCGAAAGTATCCTCGTACCTCCGTCACGAGTTTGACTTGAACGGATCAGAGGAGGCCATTTCGGACGACGGGTCTTCCACAGGCATAAGAACTCCTCCCGAGAAGGTATTGCCCAAGGCCACGGAGCTACCCCCCATGCTCCATCCCAACGGTCACGTATCCGACTTCATTTGTCCCTGCGCTGGCTTTCGAGGATGGAAGAGCATCAGTATCGGCGGCAAGGTTGCCAGCCGGAGCTCTGGCGACTTACGAAAGTTGGCGATGGGTTATGACTGGTATTCAAAGGACACCGCAAAGATCGATCGGATGGACTTGGACGTGACGACTCCGGAAGTGAAGCAAGATCGTGGATGCTATCCCGCTAGTCAAAGCCCGTTCGAGAAATTACCAACGGAATTACTGGGTAAGACTACGTTCCCTTCTTTAAATGGCCCAGAAAGAGTTATGTCAGGTCTTGGTGGCGTTAAAATATAGCCATTGTGGAATTAACAAGACCTGGTGCAACCTTTCCTTACAAGTTCGATTTTCACAACAAGATTCGCATTTACTGACTTAATCAGGCAATATCATTGATCAGCTAGCTACTGATATCCCCCCAAATGGGTTCACGGCGAGAAACGTTGACCTCATGTCTTTACTTCTCACATCACATGCTGTTCATTCCGCAACCCTGGCAACGCTCTACAGTCATATCACCATTCCTCACTCGCGGATCTTTGCCAAATTTCTAGCTCATATCACAGAGTACCCATCGCTTGGCACGACCGTCCGACGACTCGATTTCTGCCACTTTAACCCGCGCGGCGCAGGAGTCACTATGCGCGAGCGACAGGAGACTTTGAACTTGATTCCGTCTACCCTCCTGAAGTGTTTAGATCTGACACCCAATCTCCGAGAATTCCTGGCCCAAGAGCACATTGATGATGACTTGGATACAAAAGTAATCCGAAAGCTCCTATGTGACCTGCCCAAGCTCAATGCACTTGACTTTTGTGCATGCTCTTCGAGCAAGTTCAAGGCTTCATTTCTAGAGGTCATCGAAGCAGAGCCATCTCCCCTACCCGCCGCTCTCCCTATCACACGGCTTAGTCTCCACGAGTGTACTATTTTACCCGCATCGACTTACAACATTCTTCTCCCTCGCCTACCAAAACTCACACATCTCGACGTCTCACACACTCGCATCACGGATGCAGCACTTCATTCTATTCCCATCACTGCGCGCCTCACTCATCTTAATTTGAGCAAATGCTCTGCACTCAGTGGCTCTTCTGTTGTTGATTTCCTCATCAATCACCCAGCAGCTAAAACACTTGTCTATCTTAACCTCGGAATGGATGCCAAGTCTTCCGAGATTTTAAGCAGTGACGATATCACTGCCTTATTGCCCGCTCTTCCATCGTCTCTTCGCTCCTTAAACATGAAGGGTAGCGTCATGGATAGTTCCCACATTCCGCTACTCTTGCCTCTTACCAAGTACCTAGAGGAACTAGGACTTGGGCGTCGGCTCGAACTTTCGGATATCATTCGTTTGTTTGTGCCAGACCAAAACGCCAAAGTGGAAGAGCAAATGAGCTGGGTTCCACACCAACTACGTTATATCGACGCTTCCGATCTATCTCCCGTCGCACTAGATCTTAGCACCCTCTTTGGCACTTCTTGTCCTCTTCTCACAAACATCACAAGCCCGCTTGAAGTGATCGAATTGAGAGATGACGTCGATACAAGACTGAAGAAGAGCCCAGGGGTAATGAAACGCGTTGGAGCTTACAAGGATCCATGGTGTTTGATGGAGGCTGGAAGACGACACTGGCTAGTTCGTGACTTCAAAAACGGAAACGAGAAAGCCGACTCTGGTGCAAGAGGTTGGAAATGGGGAGCCAATTACTGGGGGATGAGAAAGGTTCCTGTGGTGAGAGCTGAAGTTGGAGGCATGTACGGACATTACATGTTCAAGCGCTGAGACAAAACCAAAGATAACGATCAGGCGGAATTATATTCAAGGGCAACATTCAGAAATTTAGGAAATCACGAACGACCTTTTCAACGATACCAATGAAGCGACGCAAATAGACAATGGTTTAAAGCTTGAAATTTCTAGTACTTGTATTCATGAGATGGGAGTTTACAATCCACGGTTCGTGAAGCGATTTAGCGGCTGGAGCATGATCTTAGGACAAACCATATAGAGTTTGTATTCTTTTTGGGCAAGCCCGAACTCTTCTCTTGCATGGGACTTTATGTATTGAGATAAAAAATACCAAAGCCTCGTTGATATTGTCAAGTTAGCCTTTGTTCTAATCTTAGTTCTGCAAATTGACAACTAGGAGAATGCCTTCATACTAACAGCTGAAACCGTGACATTGAAAGAAAGCATCTCTCCAGAGGCACAGAAAGCCTCAATCTTGAATAATGCTCGGCAGAGTACCTGGAATCTGGTATAGCACTTATCAGGTTCAAATTCCACCGTATGTGAAGTAACACAGCCTCTCTACTTAAGAGATGTTGTGAATGACACAAAGCAAGCCCCAAGCCCAAGCTGAGACCAGGCTGAGAGCCCAAGAAACAAAAATATATAACACCGACGCCATACGTGAAGCAGGTCACGTCCCAATGGGAATCTCCCACGGCAGCTGCACCGCCTCACCCCTTTGACGCCACACCACCACAACGCTTCCTACTTAGAAGCTGCGGAACTTTAAATTGGCCGCGGGACCCCTTATACGTGCACAATACCATAAACTAGAAATTTGCACCTTTAATTGACCGTTTTCTGTATTTTCTACGCGTGTTTCAAGCTCTTGTACGATTGTGCGTAAAACGAGCTGCGAATGAATAACGGAGAGGTGAAGTCAGCGAGCGAAAGGCGGACAAGCAGAAACGCAGGTGGAACGAAGACAGGGGGTGGTGAAAGGAAAAGTGGAAAGCGCAATCAGGGCGAACGTTGATCTGGCAGATCGTTATTTTGAACGTACCTAGCGGGACCAGCGGACAGGGAGGAAAAAGCGAATTGCTTTTCTTGGAGAAATTCACAAACGAGGGTATTTTTCTTGAGAGGGGAGGGGATCGTGCTTTCTTTTCGCCTTTGCTACAAGATTCAGAAAAGGGGGAGAAAGCTCGCGATGCAATAGTTCAAACACGAAACGACACGGGATTTACGAAGCGATTTGTTCTGTTTTGGCTGGGTAGAGGTCGAATCATCGGGACACGATGAATGGAAAGGCGTTGCCTGCGCGGCCGGGCGCGATGGATGGGGAGTACGGGAACAGGACACAGTTTGGAGGACCGTTAGGGGGCCAGGTCAATTCATACCAGCAAAGCCCGCAAATGGGCGCGAGTTCGAGGATGGAGAGCCCTAGGCTGAATGGCGGTCCGGCGCAAACTGGGAGGCAGGTGGATGGTGTGAATGGACGCACCTTGCTAGAAGGGTATCGGGACGACATCATAAATGGTTTCCCTGGAGAGAAGGCGCGGTATAATCCCGTAGGTAACATGTCTGGACTTTGCTGGGAACGAGGCTAATGTGACTACAGTTAAATACCAAACGGCCGCAAAGCTCCATGTTGCTCAGTGTCAGCGATCCCATCCAGGTCCACCTTCTCGTCGAGACTGCTTTGGGTGATAGTGAGGAATACGAAATCCTAGCCCCAGAGGAAGTCGACGATCTCAAGAAGCAGTGCCAGTTACTCACACAACGGATCGAACAAACTCGACAGAATCTTGCCATTCAGTCTAAATATCGAGACGCCGCGATCTCAATGTCCAAGCTGTATAATCCTGCTGATAAGAAAGAGGGCAGAAGACGGTCGATTATACCACACCACAGAAGCGAATCGGTCAAGGAGGCGGATATAGAACGGATAAGAAGCGAGGAGAGATGTGAGGAATTGGCTATGGAACTTTGGTCCCTAGAGAAGAGACTCATAGAGCCGCAAAGCAGATTGCTGAAACATACAGCCGGGGTTTTACAAATGACACATAAAGGCCCAAAGACAGTGTCAAAAGGTCAGGGTTCCCAGCAGCCTAGGATACCTGGCAGCCCGGAGAGTATGTACACATATCACAATTCCAGAAACAGTGTAGAACCACTCGTGGACGGCGATTTATTCGATGACCGGAGTTTATATAGAGACGCGGAGCGACTAGATACGTTTGGCGATTACAATAAGAGGAATAGCTTTGAGCCACCGCCTAGATCACCGCCACCTAAAGCCCATGGTCGGGAGCAGATGCAGATGATTGCGCAAACTGAGCGCAAACTAGAGGAGCTTAATTTCAAGTTGAGAAATGTCATTATCAAAGCGAATCCTGATCGAGAAGAAAGTCTCGATCTGCCAGAAGCCAGTACGAGCTCGCAGGGCCAAGCAGGCGAGGGACTTGTGAAGTATTTAGGTTTCATGGAAATGGGTATCAATGCTCTTGACGAAGAACACAGCCGGTTATCTAGTTATCAACAAGAACTCTTACAGAAGCAGGATGAATTGTCGATGAGTCATGAAGATTTCAGTAGGAAGTTGGAGGAGGCGAATAGGAGGCAAGAAGAATCCGATGCTGCCATGGAGGAGACGATTGAAGACATGAATCGCGAGATCCGCGAGATTTTGTTGCCATTTGATCCCAACCGTCCTGAATTACCTGAACTTACGGGCAGTGGTACGCAAAACCAACTTCTTTACTTCCAGGATAGTGTTGGCGCGATCGAAACGGAGTTCGCACGCGCCAATGAGAATAAGACAACTAAAGGATTCCACGACAATGTTGAGCAGATGCAAACAATACTCATGGGTCTTTGGGATATCATCCAATCTGGATACGGAGAGATTCGAAAGAAGAAACAAGAGCGGAGACTTACAAGATCCGCTAACGGCCTTCCTGACGATGAGGATGATATGTCAGATGATGAAGCCGGCGACCCCGCCGAGCCATTCTCTCTACAATCTTTCTCAAAGAAGGTGCAGTGGCTATATGGCCAAGCCACGAAGCTCAAGGACCAAAAGAAGGTCCTGCAAATACAGATCAAACAGCAACGAGAACTCAACAACAAATCGGACGCTACTAAGGATGCTGAGTTAGGTCAAAAGAAAGAAGAGCTTGACAGAGTACAGGCCTTGCTCGTTCGGACAGAAGCCGACTCTGACAGAGTGCGAGAGCAACTTAGCGAAGTCATGGAGCAACTCGATGAAGCCCGCCAGAAACAGCTTCTGTCTGAGCAGAAGCGCTCAATTGACGAATCCTCCGCTATTCAGGCTGCACATGATGAGCTTGATCAAAGAGACCAGACTATCATGAAATTAGAAGAGGAACTCGAGGAGCTCAGAGACGACCATTCCATTTCCAAAGCAGAAATCGTCCACCAATTGTCAGATTCAGAATCAAAGATAGCAGATCTGCTTGCCAAACTTGAAGTCGCCACTGCTGAGCGAAGTAAGGCGGAGGAGGTGTTAGCTGGAAAGGAGGCGGCTATTGAAGAGAAGGAACGAGAAATGGAGAGCATGAATATGAAGCTTGCTGAGCTCCAAACCGAAGTCACAATAGCTCGCGCAGAACTAGATGGCGCTTATGGATCTCGAGCTCAACGTGCCGCCGAAGTAGCAGCCAATCC
>Ga0247808_10001392_pt1 | contig 11654 bp, 8 predicted proteins | sample UWRJL089202R1_FD_179914 | JGI IMG/M metagenome (GOLD analysis project Ga0247808, IMG submission 179914) | Plant litter microbial communities from Arlington Agricultural Research Station in Wisconsin, United States - UWRJ-L089-202R-1 | ecosystem: Environmental > Terrestrial > Plant litter >... | reverse complement strand
CCACGGCCGGGGCCTGTTCCTGCCAGACCCGCACGGCCTCTTCGCCGCTGGCGACCAGCTGGTAACTGTAGCCCAGGCCTTCGAGGATCTGCGAGAACACGATCTGGTTGATGGCATTGTCTTCCGCCACCAGCACGTCGAGTGGAACCCGCGCGGACGGCGTAACCGGGCCATCGCCGGCAACGACGTCCCATTCGATGCTGCCGGCCGGGTTCCGCATCCGCTCGCGCCGCTCGAAATGCTGCGTCACCAGCTGCGCAAGTCCCGAACTCAGCTGCACGCCATCGAGGGCCAGGACGTCGATGCCGTGCTGCTTGGCCATATCGAGGCATTTGACGTCCATCTGCCGATCGACCAGAATCAGGTCGATCTTGACGCCGACGGTTTCCGCCACGTCGAGAAAGGCCTCCTGCTCATGCTCGCTGCGCACCGAACAGGCTTCGAAGCCCATTTTCATCAGCATCTTCGACGCCGCCGCTTCGACGGCGATGTCGGCGGCAACCAGCAGCAGCTTGCGGCCGGCAAAGCGCCGATGCTGTCCCGGCTCGAGCGCTTCCGATATCAGGCGCGCGTCGCTGCCATTGCCCGTGACGGGATTGAAGCTGATCTGCCCGCCGGCGATCATCCCGGTGTCATGCAGATCTGCGGTGGCGACATCGCTGAGGTTTTCCATCGCGCAGACGAGAAAGTACCGGCCCGGCTTTCCGACCCGCTGCTTGCGGGTGACCATCAGCACTTCGCGGCCATCCGCCTGGACGATCCGCTCGGGAATCACCATCGATTCACCGGTTTCCATCACCTGTCGGTCGGAGGCATCGAAATAATGCGCCAGATCGGGCGCGACGATCTCGAAGGCGGTGCGACCGAGAATGTTCTCCGCATCGGTGCCGATCAGTGCGCAGAATGCGCGGTTGACGGCGACATGGCAGAAATTGCGGTCCTTGACGACAATCGGCACCGGCAGGTTATCGAGGATTTCCTCGGTCAGCTGCACCCGCTCGAGATCGGCGCGCCACTGGTCTTCGCGCTTCTTGGTGTCGGAAATATCCTTGATGACGCAGATGCCGAAGCCGTTGGGCAGGCGGCGCTTGGCGAGCTGCACCCAGCGGTCGGCACTGTGGCGCTCGACGCGTTCGGAGCGCTCCTTCCAGTGGGTGGCGATCCGCTCGGTGATCCATTCCTCGCGGCTCGGCAGCCGGCGCGCGGCACTGGCATCGAACAGCAGCCGCTCGCTGCTGCAGTCGTACATCGCCCCCAGCAGATCGCGCAGACGGGTCCCCGGCGCCAGGAAACTGGCGGCCAGGGGGTAATGATTGAGGACCTGACGGCTGGCAAACAGGATGGTGTCGTTCTTGTCATAGACGATGAAAGCCGCGGTCAGCGCGTCACAGACGGCGTCCAGCAGGGCTGTCTGAATGTTCGCGTCCGCTGACGCCACATCAGTCATCGGGAAACTCCATATGATTATCCGGACGGAACGCCCCGGATCTGTGAAATTGCCCCGTCACATCACCATATCGGCCACAAACGGGAACGATACGCTGTAAGGCGTCTGAAGGTTGGAAACATGCTGGTTCAAGAGCTTGAAGCGGCCAGTTGGCGATCGTCGGATCCGGTGGGTTCCAGCGCCCGCCTTTCCTCCTGCCAGTCGTAGAGACATTCTGCCCGCGCTCATTTCAAGCTGCAGGCGGACACTAGCCTATTTCCGTTAAAGCGCGCTTAATGGCGGGGGAGGAGGATATATCCTGCTCCCGGCCGCAATCGCACGCCGTCGGCGGTTTTCGCTTTTCACGGGCCGCCGAATCCGGGACAATGGGCAATGTCCATACGATTGCTGCCAGAAACGCTTGTCAACCAGATCGCCGCCGGTGAAGTCATCGAACGGCCGGCCAGTGCTGCGAAAGAACTGATCGAGAACGCCATCGATGCCGGCGCCACCCGCATCGAGATCGCCACCGCCGGCGGCGGCAAGAGCCTGATCCGGATTTCCGACAACGGCTCCGGCATGGATGCAAGCGACCTGGAACTGGCGGTCAAGCGGCACTGCACCTCGAAGATTTCCGAAACGCTCTCCGACATCCGCACGCTCGGCTTTCGCGGCGAGGCGCTGCCGTCGATCGGCTCGGTGGCCAAACTGTCGATCGCCAGCCGGCGGGCGGGCAGCTCCGAGGGCGCCGAAGTCACGGTCCATGGCGGCAAGCTGACGCCGGTCCGGCCGGCCGCCGTCAATCCCGGCACGGTGGTGGAGGTGCGCGACCTGTTCTTTGCCACCCCGGCGCGGCTGAAGTTTTTGAAGACCGAGCGGGCCGAGGCGGGCGCCATCACCGAAGTGGTCAAGCGGATGGCGATCGCCTTTCCAAAAATCCGCTTCGTGCTGTCGGGACCCGACCGCTCGACGCTGGAATTTCCGGCCACCGGCGACGACCATCTGGCGCGGATGGCGCAGGTGCTCGGCGCCGATTTCCGCGACAACGCGATCGAGATCGACGCCGGACGCGAGGATGTCGGCCTGACCGGCTTCGTCGGCCTGCCGACCTTCAACCGCGGCAACTCGGCGCATCAATATGCCTTCGTCAACGGCCGGCCGGTGCAGGACAAGCTGATTCTCTCGGCAATCCGCGGCGCCTATGCCGAAACCATTCCGCAAGGCCGCTATCCGGTGGCGGTGCTGGCGATCACGCTCGATCCCGATCTGGTCGACGTCAACGTCCATCCGGCCAAATCCGACGTGCGCTTCCGCGATCCCGGCCTGGTGCGCGGGCTGATCGTCGGCGCCATCCGCCAGGTTCTGGCCCGCGAGGGCGACCGGGCGGCGACCACCGGCGCCGACGGACTGATGCGGGCATTCAGGCCGGGATTCTATCCGCGAGGTGCGGGATCGACCGCGCCCTGGACGGCCGACAGCTCGCCCTATCGGCCGTTTGGCGGCGGCAGCGTCAATGGTTTTGGCGATCGCCCGCAGGCGGATTTCACCAGCGGCGCGCAGGCCGGTTTCAGCGAACGAGGGCAAGCCGGCTTTGCCGGACTGGATACGCCGGCGGCCCGCACCGAAAGCTTTGCTTCAAACGACGCCGGCGCGCCGATCCTGGTCGAGACCCAGAAGTTTCCACTGGGCGCGGCGCGGGCGCAACTGCATGAAAACTATATCGTCGCCCAGACCGAGGGCGGGCTGGTGATCGTCGACCAGCATGCCGCCCATGAGCGGCTGGTGTTCGAAGCAATGCGCAAGGCGCTGCATGACCGCCGGCTGCCGTCGCAGGTGCTGCTGATCCCCGAGATCGTCGACCTGCCCGAGGAAGACTGCGACCGGCTGATGGTGCATGCCGAGGCATTCGAAAATCTCGGGCTGGCGGTCGAGCGGTTTGGGCCGGGTGCGGTGGCGGTGCGCGAAACCCCGGCGATGCTCGGGGAGGTCGACGCCCAGGCGCTGGTGCGGCAGCTGGCCGACGAGATTGCCGAATGGGACACCGCCGACGGGCTGGCCGGCAAGCTCGAGCATATCGCCGCCACCATGGCCTGCCATGGCTCGGTGCGCTCCGGCCGGCGGCTGAAGCCGGAGGAAATGAACGCGCTGCTCCGGCAGATGGAGGCGACCCCCGGCTCCGGCCAGTGCAACCACGGGCGGCCGACCTATATCGAAATCAAGCTCGGCGACATCGAGCGGCTGTTCGGGCGCAGCTGAGTGATGTCCGAAACCCGGTTTGAAAAGGCTGGAAATCGCCGGTCCCAGGGAGTAAGGCAAGGTTGAGACACGGCAGGAGACGAGAAATGAACCGTTTTGAAGGTGGCATAAGCCGCGAGGCCCGCATCCGCTATCTGGATGGCGACTACCAGATCATCGGCGCCGGCTCCTATGTCACCTGCGCGATGTCGGGCAAGACCATTCCGGTCGACGAGTTGCGCTACTGGAGCGTCGCCCGCCAGGAACCCTATGCCGATGCACTGGCTTCGCTGGAAGCCGACAAGCGCGCGGGTGTGTTGCCCAACCAGAGGCGCTGAGGCGATCGAGGGCGTCTCTGCACACCATGTCGTGCGGCGGCGGCCTTATCCAGCCTGTCGGCCACCTTCTCCCCACAGGCGGGGAGAAGGGATTTGCTGCACCTTTTCCCGTCTAACATCGATTGAATTCGAGGCCGCAAGACCTACGGAAAGATCCCCTCGCTCCGCTTGCGCGAAGAGGGCTAGGGTGAGGGGCTGTCGCCACGATTTTCGCGTAGCCGGCGAGCCGCAAAATTGGCCAAGGCCGTATCGATGATCGTCGCCGGCCCATTGTGATCGTCAAACATCATCTCGACCTCGACCACCCGGCAACGCTCGGCCAGTTCCCGGGCACGCCCCTTCCCCCCGGAGAGCCGGACGAAATCCTTCGACGTGGTGACCAGTTGCAGATGATGGCGGGCCGCCTCGTCGAGCAGATCGGCGATCTCGGCCTCGCTCAGCTGCGCGTGATCGGCAAAGCCGCGTTTTTCGACGATGCGGGCACCGAGGCTGTCGAGGGTGCGATAGAATTTTTGCGGATCGGCAATGCCGGCAAAGGCGAGCACGCTGGTGCCGGCAAGATCGGCGGCGTCGCGCGGCGTCAGCGTGGCGACGAACACCGGTTTGCCGGCACGGGCCGTCTGGCGCACCAGCGCATCGGCGGCCGGGCCGTTGCCGACCTTGAGGATTGCCGACAGCTGCCGCATCTGCTGATCGAGCGGCGCGCGCACCGGGCCGCCGGGGACCAGATGGCCATTGCCGATGCCGCGCACCGTGTCGATCACCACCAGCGCATAGTCGAGCACCAGGCTGGCGCTCTGAAAGCCGTCATCCATGATGATCAGGTCGGCCCCGGCCTCGAGCAGGCGACGGGCGCCGTCCGGGCGGCGGCGGGCAATCACCGTCATCGCCTCGCGTGCCAGAAGCAGCGGTTCGTCGCCGACATCGGCCGCCGTATGAACTTGCGGATCGACCAATGTCGGCTGCTTCAGCCGGCCGCCATAGCCGCGACTGAGAAAACCCGGTTTCAGGCCCCTGGCCTTGGCGGCGCGGGCGAGCGTGATCGCGGTCGGGGTCTTGCCGGCGCCGCCGACGGTGAAATTGCCGATGCAGATCACCGGCAGCGCCACCGAGACGCGCTTGGCCCGCTGCATCCGCCGTCCGGCGATTTTTCCGTAGACAAACGAGACCGGAAGCAACGCCCACGAGGGCCAATCCGCCTTTTTCCACCAGAACGACGGTGCTTCCGAAGCCATGCTTTTTTCTTCCCCGTTATGCCTTCCGTTTCTAACCCAGCACCGCGGTCATTTGAAGCGCCGGCGCCGTTTTTCAGGCTTTGGCGCGCTTCAGGGACCGGCTTTCAGACATGCGATCTGTCTGGCAGGACACTTTCGAGCTGGGTGATGTCGTCGAGGCAATAATGCGCGGCAGCGCTCAGGCTGTCGCGTGAGCCGGTGCCGGTCAGCACGCCGATGCGCAGGCCGGTGCCGGCATTGCGGCCCATGTGCAGGTCGTGGTTGTTGTCGCCGACCATGGCGATCTCGTGGGCCGGCAGGCCGACCGCCGCGCAGAAAGCCAGCACCATGCCCGGCTCCGGCTTGCCGCCAAAGCCGCTGTCATAGCCGGCGACGAAATCCACCATGCTGTCGATGCCGAAGCGGCGGGCCATTTTTCGGATCGAGTGCTCGTTGTCGCTGGAGGCGATGCCGAGCATGTAGCCTAGGCTTTTGAGGCGCGCAAACAGCGGCGCCAGATCGGCGACCGGCACGGCAAAATCGGTGGCGGCGGTGAACAGCGCGTCGAGACGGGCGGTCAGGGCCTTGACCTCCAGTGGCGATCCGGCGGCGACCAGGCCACGGGCGATCTCGACAGTGTTGCCGGCGGCCAGCAGACTGTCGGGGATGATGGCGCCGGTTTCGGGGTCCATGCCGCAGGCCAGCAGCAGATGATCGGCCAGCGCCGCATTGCCGTCGGCGGCGATGCGCGCGAGTTCGCGGTTCACCGGCTCCCAGCTCTCGTTGTATTTCAGCAGCGTGCCGTCCTTGTCGAACAGGATACCGCGAATGATGGACGATGACGCGCCGTTCATTCGCCGGGCATGCCCTTCGGCTGCAGCCGGGCCTTGACGGTCAGCGGATTGATGTAGGGTTCAAGGCCCTTGATGGTCGCCGACAGAGCGCCGCGCATGTCCTGGATGCTTTCCTGACCGGCGTCGATCATCTTGTGGCGGGCGCCATCGTTGGACAGCAGGTAGTGCACGGCCTTGGCCAGCATCTCGACATCGCGCACCATGCGGGCGCCGCCGCTGCGCACCAGCCGTTGATAGGCATCGCGGAAATTCTGGACATTGCTGCCCGACAGCACGGCGCAGCCGAGCATCGCCGGCTCCAGCGGGTTCTGGCCGCCTTCGGCATGCAGCGAACGGCCGACAAAAGCGAGCTCGGTCATACGCAGATAGAGACCCATCTCGCCGATCGTGTCGCCAAGGAAAATGTCGATATCCGGGGTGATGGAATCGTTGCGGGTGCGGCGCGCCACTTTCAAGCCCTGATCCACCAGCATCGCCTCGATCGCATCGCAGCGTTCGGGATGGCGCGGGACCAGGATGGTCAGCAGGTTGTTGCGGGCTTTCAGCGCCTTGTGCACCGAGGCGACGGCCTTTTCCTCGCCCTCGAAAGTCGAGATCGCCGCCCAGGTCTTGCGCTCGCCGACATCCTTCATGTAGCGGGTCAGCACCGCGTCGTCATGCGGCGGCGGATCGCTGTCGCCCTTGAGATTGCCGGAGGTCAGCACCGGCCAGGCGCCGAGATCGCGGTAGCGCTCGGCATCGACATCCGACTGGGCAATCACCAGCGCCAGCTTGCCGAACAGCGATTCGGCAATGCCGAGATTGCGGTGCCAGCGGTCGAACGAGCGGTCCGACAGCCGGGCATTGACGCGGATCTGCGGGATCTGGCGGTGGTTGAGCTCGACCAGGGTGGCTGGCCAGATTTCGGATTCGGCGGTGATCGCCGCATCCGGCTGCCAGTAGCTGAGGAAGCGGTTGACGGCAAACTTGATGTCGAGCGGCACATACTGGTGAATGACGTCGTTGCCGAGCCGGTTCTTGGTGAGATTGGCCGAGGTCACGGTGCCGGTGGTCAGCAGCACATGGATGTTGCGGCGGCGCAATTCGCGGATCAGCGGGATCACGGCCAATGTCTCGCCGACGCTGGCAGCATGTACCCAGACGAGCGGGCCACGCGGCCGGTCGGCGCTCGGATGGCCAAAACGCTCGGACTTGCGTTGCCGGTCTTCCTTGCCGTTGGCGGCGCGGATGGCGAGATAGGCACCGGCCAGCGGATAGGCAGCAATCCCGGCCCAGCGATAACCGGTCAGCGCAGCCCGCACCAGACCCGTGCTCATAGCGCCTGCTCCCGATCGATGGTGCCTGTTGCCAATGCCGTCTACCTCTATGAATAGGATGGTCTGGTCCCGAATGGACCGTCATTCACTGATCAATGCGTCAAAATCACGTCTGGGAAGGCAATGGCTGTGTGTCTAGCACAGATGGTCGCCGGGAACATCAGCTAACGCCATGAATCCCCGGCTTTTTGTGGTCATACGTCCGGTGTCAGAAGCCGATGCATGTGGACGATGAAGTAGCGCATATGGGCGTTGTCGACGGTCTGGTGGGCCTTGGCTTTCCAGGCGGTCAGTGCGGTGGCGTAGTCGGGGAAAATGCCGACGATGTCGAGCTTGCTGAGGTCGTGAAACTGCACCTCCGTCAGGCTGGTCAACTCACCGCCGAACACCAGATGCAACAACTGTTTCTTGTCGCCAGATTCTGTCATTTTCGTCTCTTTTCATAACTGCAAGCGGAGACCTTCTACTGCTGGATTTGGCGGAAAAGGTCAACCGTTCTCGGCCAGAACCAGCCGTTCCAGCAGCTCCGGCAGGGCATGTTCTGCTGCAGCGCACAAAACGCCGTGGGTGACGTCGGTCCTGTTGTAGACCAGCCGGTTGTCGGCGAGATCGACCAGGCGGCCACCGGCCCGCTCCAGGATCAGGTCGGCTGCCGCCAGATCCCAGTCGTGCGAATCCTTCTTGACCAGCGTGCCGTCGATGCGGCCATCGGCGATCATCGCCAGGCGATAGGCGAGCGACGGCACATGCTTGATGCGCTGGACGGTCGAGCGGTAGCGCGGCTCGAAGGCGGCGATCATGTCTTCGGGTGCGGCCAGATCGATCTGCCCACCGGCTTTCGGCTGCGAGACGTTGAGCAGGACGCCGTCCTTCAGCGCCGGACCGTCGGCCACGGCGGTGAACTCTTCGCCGAGCGCGGGGGCCACCAGCACGCCGGCAACCGGCTTGCCGCGATGAACGACGGCGACGCTGACGCACCAGGTTTCCAGGCCGTTGATGAAGGCGCGGGTGCCGTCGATCGGATCGACCACGAACACGGTCTCGCGCGTCAGCCGGTCTGCATCGTCGTCGGTCTCCTCCGACAGCCAGCCGTAAGTCGGCCGTGCCGCGCGCAAAAGCAGTTCCAGGCGTTCGTTGGCGGCGTAATCGGCAGCGCTGACCGGCGACAGACCTTCCTTCCACCAGACTTCCGGCGAATTGCGGAAGAAGCTGAGGGCGATCTGGCCGGCCTGCCGGGCGGCATCGGTGATCAAGACGAGATCGTCCTGCCATCCCGTCGCGTGCGTGTCCGTCATGATGTCTTCGTCTGCCATACGGTTTTTCCCCGCCTACTTTCCGGCAAGGGTCATGCCTTCGATCACCAGCGTCGGCGAGGCAGTGCTGTAGGTGCGGTCGATATCGTTGGCCGGGGTGACGCGCATGAACATGTCTTTGAGGTTCGATGCGATGGTGACTTCCGAGACCGCGAAGGTGAGTTCGCCGTTCTCGATCCAGAAGCCGGTGGCACCGCGGCTGTATTCGCCGGTCAGCATGTTGACGCCCTGGCCGATCAGTTCGGTGACATAGAAACCGGTGCCGACGCTGCGGATCAGCTCTTCCGGGGTTGCGGTGCCCGGCTCGAGCGCGGTGTTGGTCGAGGTCGGGGTGACCATGGTGCCGCCGCGGGCGCCGCGACCGTTGGTGGAAAAACCCAGTTCGCGGCCCGTGGAGGTCGACAGGAACCAGTTGTTGAGAATGCCGTCCTCGATCATCACCATTTTCTGGCCGGTGACGCCTTCGCCATCGAACGGGCGCGAGGACGGGCCGCGGACGATCAGCGGGTCGTCGGTGAGGCTGAGGCCGGATTTCAGCACCTGCTGGCCCATCTTGTTGCCGAGAAATGTCGACTTGCGGGCAACCGAGGCGCCGTTGATGGCACCCGAGATATGGCCGACGAAACCGCGGGCGACGCGCGGGTCGAACACCACGGTCAGATTTTTCGCGGTCGGGACCTGGCGCGGATTGAGGCGCTTGACGACGCGCTCACCGGCGCGCCGGCCGATGTCTTCCGCCGAATCCAGCTCGCTGAAATAGAGGCGGCTGTCGTAATCGTAGTCCCGCTCCATGCGGGTGCCCTCGCCACCGATGACGCTGACCGAGCGGCCGAAACGGCTGCCGATATAGCTGCCGGTAAAGCCGTGCGACGTGACCAGCACCATGCCGCCCATGCCTTCGGAGGCGCCGGCGCCCGACGAATTGGTGACGCCGGGGACCGCCAGCGCGGCCTCTTCCGCAGCCAGAGCGGCGTCACGCAGCTGGTCGGTGGACACTTCGGTCGGGTCGTAGAGATCGAGGTCGGGATAGGAGGTGGCCAGATCCGCCTGGTCGGCGAGGCAGGCAAAACGGTCTTCCGGCGAGACTTTGGCCATCGACACGGCGCGCTCGGCCAAGACCTTGAGGTCGAAGCCGGGATTGGCCGAGACGCTGGCCACCCGGTTGCCGACGAAGACGCGCAGGGAAAAATCGTCGCTTTCCGAGGATTCCGTGCCTTCCACCTTGCCGAGGCGGACGCTCACCGAACGGGAGCGCGAGCGCACCACCACTGCATCGGCCTGATCGGCGCCGGCGGCGCGGGCAAGATCGACAAGCTGGGTGGCGCGGGAGAGCAGGGATGCGGAATCGATAGCAGAGGACATGATGTGGCCTTTCATTCCCGTTCCATTTATTGTGCAGTGGACAAAGCATCAAGGGCGGGGCGGTCGATTCTTCGACTGCCACCCTTCATACCCCCTGATCCAAGGAAAGAATGTGGCATGACCGGTCCGGGCGCCCTGTTTTCGGAAACGCTGATGCTTTTGGCTGGTGCGGTCATTGCCGCGCCACTGTTCAAGAAGCTCGGGCTGGGCACCGTGCTCGGTTATCTCGCCGCGGGCGTGCTGATCGGGCCGGTGCTGAAGCAGATCACCGATGGCGACGACATTTTGAGCGTTGCCGAGCTTGGCGTCGTGTTTCTGCTGTTCATCATCGGGCTGGAACTGAAACCCTCGCGGCTGTGGCAGATGCGTGCCGATATTTTCGGGCTGGGCACGGCGCAGGTGCTGGTCACCGGCATTGTCCTGACGGCGATCACCTATGCGTCAGGGCTGACGGGATGGCAGGGCAGCCTGGTGGCAGGGTTCGGGCTGGCGCTGTCCTCGACGGCGTTCGCGCTGCAGATCCTCAACGACGACGGTGACGTCAACACCCGCTATGGCCAGCGCGCCTTCTCGCTGCTGTTGCTGCAGGATCTGGCGATCGTGCCACTGCTGGCGCTTGTCACCATCCTCAGTAGCCGGGTGGAGCCCTCGGAACATTCGGTGCTGCAGGATATCGCCGTGGCCATCGCCGCCGTGGTGGCAATGGTGATTGCCGGCCGCTATCTGCTGACGCCGCTGTTCCAGGTGATCGCCCGCACCGGCGCCCGCGAGGTGATGCTGGCGGCCGCCCTGCTGGTGGTGCTCGGATCGGCGGCGCTGATGCAGGCGGCCGGGCTGTCGATGGCGATGGGCGCCTTCCTGTCGGGCATCATGCTGGCTGAATCCTCCTATCGCCACGAGCTGGAGGCCGATATCGAGCCGTTCCGCGGGCTGCTGCTGGCACTGTTCTTCATGGCCGTCGGCCTGTCGCTGGAGCTGCATGTGGTGGTCGACCATATCGGTGTGATCCTGATTGCCGTGCCGCTGGTGATGGCGGTCAAGGCTTCGATCATCTATGTCCTCTGCCGGATCGGTCGCTCGCCGCACAATGACGCAGTGCGGATCGCCTTCCTGCTGCCGCAGGGCGGCGAGTTTGCCTTCGTGCTGTTTACCACCGCCTCCGGGCTCAGCCTGTTTTCCGCCGCCACCACCTCGCTGCTGATCGCCATCGTGACCCTGTCGATGGCGCTGACGCCGCTGTTTGCAGCACTCTCCAAGCGGCTGCTGACGAAAGCACCGATCGAAACGCTGGAAGAGGATTTTGCCGGCGCCGGATCGGACGTGCTGATGATCGGCTTTTCCCGCTTCGGCCAGATCGCCGCGCAGACGCTGCTCGCCAGCGGCCACGACCTGACGATCATCGACCATTCCGCCGACCGCATCCGCCAGGCCTCCTCCTTCGGCTTCCGCATCTACTTTGGCGACGGCACCCGCCGCGACGTGCTGCTGTCGGCCGGCATCGGCCGGGCCAAGATCATCGCCGTCTGCACCCAGCACCGCGACATCACCGACAAGATCGTCGACATGGTGCATGCCGAATTCCCGCAGGCCCGGGTC
>Ga0247808_10001391_pt1 | contig 11664 bp, 8 predicted proteins | sample UWRJL089202R1_FD_179914 | JGI IMG/M metagenome (GOLD analysis project Ga0247808, IMG submission 179914) | Plant litter microbial communities from Arlington Agricultural Research Station in Wisconsin, United States - UWRJ-L089-202R-1 | ecosystem: Environmental > Terrestrial > Plant litter >... | reverse complement strand
AAGTGCTATTCTAAACAGCACGCTACAACTCATCAGGGAGCATGGCTTTCATGGCACCCCCATGAGCCAGATTGCCAAACATGCAAACGTGGCCGCAGGTACCATTTATCACTATTTTGACTCGAAAGAAACACTGATTGTAGAGTTATATATGGAGACAAAAGAGAAGCTTGCTGAGGCGATACTGGAGAATGACGATGAGAAAAAAACCTATAAAGAACGCTTTTTCCAGTTCATGACAAACCATTATAACTTCTATATTAACAACGAAGCCGCACTCATTTTTCTGGAACAATACATTAATTCACCTTTTGCCAAAAATTACCCAAAAAAAGACAGTCCACTATTCGTCGGAAAAGTCATTCCTTTCTTTGAATCTGGCATAAAAAATGAAGTCTTTAAAAACATCGACCCGCGTTTACTCGGGCCTACAATAAAAGGGACACTGGTTGCCGCAGCCAATTTCAGGTTAACAGAACAAATGATCTATTCGGATGAAGACATCAATGAAGTCATACAAATCATATGGGACGGCATTAAAAGACAATAATAGTACATGACAACACAAATACACAATACCCTTTTCACATATATGAAACCTTACAATTTCCTTTTACTGCTGCTCTGCGCAGGTATGGCACTGCCCAGGGCAGGCTACAGTCAGACGCAAACAACAGACAGACAACTTAATAATGCCACACTCCAGGAGGTCATCAATTATGCGTTGACTAACAAGCCGGGAGTAAAACAATCGCTGATCGACGAAGAAATCGGTGAGCGTGATATTAAATCCGCCTTATCAGGATGGTTGCCACAGATCAATGCAAATGGCACATACAATAATAACCTGAAACAGCAGGTGAATACCCTGACTACAAACGGTCAGACTTCATTTTTAACGCTTGGCACAAGACATACTTCCAGTGTCATTTTGCAGGCCGATCAGCAGTTTTTAAATGCAGGTTTAATCCAGGCATCCAAAGCAGCTAAATTTTACAGACAGCAATACAAACAAAATACAGAAAATAGTAAGATTACAACGGTTGTAGATGTTAGTAAAGCCTATTATGATATCCTGACGAGTAAAGAACAATTGAATATCATCAATGAAAATATCGCAAGACTGGAGAAACAACTGAAAGACGCTTCTGCGCAGTATGAAGCAGGTCTGGTAGACAAAACAGATTTCCAACGTGCACAGATCAGTCTGAACAATTCCAGAGCTGATAAGAAAAGAACCGATGAACTGCTTAAATATAAGTATGCCTACCTGAAGGAGCTGATTGGCTATAGTCCGGAAGCACCTTTCACGTTAAACCTTGCAGGCACAAACATGGAGGCAGGCATTTTGCTTGATACTACTCAGCAAGCTACTTATCAGAACAGGGTTGAATACCGTTTGTTACAAACGCAAAGGCAATTACAACAGCTGAATACCAGTTATAATAAATGGACATATCTGCCAACTATTTCTGGCTTTGCCAACTATAGTTTCAATTACCTGAATAATAACTTTGGCAATCTGTATGACAATTCCTATCCGGGTTCAGTTATCGGGCTTAAATTGAGCATGCCGATCTTCCTGGGAACAAAAAGAACACAGGAAATCAGAAAATCTGAATTGCAGGAACGTCGTATCGACCTGGATCTTATCAACACCAGAAACCAAATCAACACTCAGTATGAGCAGGCGATGGCAACGTATAAAGCCAATCTGAACGACTGGAAAACGTCGAGAAACAATGTGGACATTTCCCGTCAGGTATATAACACTATCAAACTTCAATACGACGAAGGCATTAAAACTTATCTGGATCTGATGACTTCAGAAACAGACCTGCGCACTGCCCAACTCAATTATTTAAATTCACTATACAGTTTGCTTTCTGCTAAACTGGACGTAGAACAAGCATTAGGAACAATCACTGTAAATCAATAAGCACAAATGAACACGACGAATTACTTAAAACTAGGCATCGTTATCCTTGGATCAATCACGCTGGCATCCTGTGGCGGCGATAAAGCTGCGCAGCAGCAAGGACCGCCTCCGGCTACACCGGTAACAACATATACAGTGGCTGAACAGCCGGTTACAACAACGGATACCTACCCAGGGGTAGTAGTGCCATTGAACGAAGTAGAACTCCGCCCGCAGGTGGGTGGCTATATTACAGCGATCTATGTCAAAGACGGTCAGAAAGTCACTAAAGGCCAGAAATTATATGAAATCGACAGAACAAAATACATTGCTGCGTTCAACAGTGCCAAAGCCAATGTTGCCGTCGCTAAAGCAAACCGTGATAAAGCCAAAAAAGATGCTGAGCGTTATACCAGACTTGCTGAGCAGGATGCCGTAGCGAAACAACGTGTGGATTATGCACTGACTGACCTGGCCAATGCAGAGTCGCAGGTTGCTGCTGCACAGGCTGAGCAGTCTTCTGCTGCTAATGATTTACAACGTTCTATCATTGTTTCACCGCTTACAGGAACCATAGGCATATCCCAGGTTAAATTGGGTGCCCTTGCCTCTCCTGGAACAACTTTACTCAACACCGTTTCTACAAACGATCCGATTGCTGTTGATATCTCTGTAAACCAGGCTGAGATCCCAAGATTTATCTCCCTGCAAAAAAATCCATCTGCCGTTCAGGACTCACTGTTCAGCGTGCAGCTTCAGGATGGAAGCGTATTTAAAGGTCTGGGCAGAATTGTAACCATCGACCGCGCTGTAGATCCTCAAACAGGAACAATCAAAGTAAGGTTGAGCTATCCTAACGGAAGCGGAAAACTTTTTGCGGGTATGACCGTGAATTTGAAAGCGCTGAACAAATCTAACGGAAATCAGCTGGTTATTCCTTATAAAGCAGTTACAGAACAGCTTGGTGAATACAATGTATTCGTTGTTGGCGACAGCAGCAAGGCAGAGCCGCGCATTATTAAATTGGGTAAACAATTTGATCAGAGTGTAGCCATTACCAGCGGATTGAAACAAGGTGAAGTGATTGTTGTAGAAGGTGTACAAAATGTAAGAGCCGGAGCAGTAGTTAAAGCTACAACTGCCGGAGAAGCCAACGGACAACAGCCTGCAGCAGCACCTGCAGCCAAAAAATAATTTAAGAATTTCAGATATATGATCTCAGAAGTATTTATAAGACGGCCGGTCACGGCAATCGTCATCTCCATCCTTATTGTGCTTATTGGTACCATCGTTATCACGACGCTACCAATCAGTCAGTACCCTAATATTGCCCCACCAACTGTAACCGTAAGTGGTACTTATACCGGTGCGGATGCTGAAACGGTAGAACAAACCGTAACAACACCCATTGAAAGTCAGATCAACGGAACACCAGGCATGAAGTACCTGTCGTCAAACAGTACGTCAGATGGACGTTCGGCGATCACCGTAACCTTTGATGTAGGTACCAATATTGATATCGCTGCCCTCGACGTTCAGAACCGTGTAGGTATTGCAGAGCCAGCCCTTCCTGAAGCCGTTAGACGTCTCGGTGTAACCACCAAAAAGGCAAATAACGATATCCTGATGGTAGTAGGTCTGTACTCGCCAAATGGCACGTACGACCAGAAATTCATTTCCAACTATGTCAATCTATACGTTAAGGATGCCTTATTGAGGATCCCGGGCGTAGGTGATGTGCAGGCATTTGGGCAACCGTTTAGTATGCGTGTATGGCTTGACGCCAACAAACTGGCCAGATTAAACCTGACGCCAGCGGATGTCTCTACAGCTATTGCTGAACAAAATTCACGTATTCCAGGTGGTACCGTAGGCGGACCGCCACAAAATGACAACCAGACTTTCGAATTCTCGGTAGTATTAGACGGCGACTTAAACACAGAAGAGCAGTTCAGAAACATCATTGTTAAAAATGGTGAAGACGGTTCAGCTGTTTATCTGAAAGATGTAGCCCGTGTTGAACTCGGTGAATTCAGTTATGCTACCCGTTCAAAAATCAACGGAAAAGTAGCTTCCATGATGGCTATTAACCAGACGCCAGGCGGTAACGCTGTGCAGACTGCAGATGGTATCGACAAAGCGCTGGAAGAACTGAAAAAGTCATTCCCTAAAGATTTAGATTATAAAGTTGGTTACGAGACTGTTTCCATTGTGAAAGTATCCATCAGCGAGGTTATTCATACCCTTGTTGAAGCATTAATTCTGGTGACTATTGTGGTATTCTTCTTCCTGCAAAGCTGGAGAGCAACACTGATTCCTGTATTGGCTATTCCGGTATCCATCATCGGTACCTTTATCCTCTTTACCTTCTTTGGTTTCTCCATCAACGTATTAACGATGTTTGGTTTTGTACTCGCCATCGGTATTGTGGTGGATGATGCGATCGTAGTGGTCGAGGCCGTCCAGCATTACATGGACCATGAGGGACTGGATGCGCCTGAAGCTACGCGTAAGGCGATGAAAGACATCACGGCACCAGTTATTGCCATTGCATTGATCCTTGCAGCTGTATTTATTCCGGTTGGATTTATCCCCGGGATGGTTGGTCAGCTCTATCAGCAGTTTGCCATTACCATTGCGGTATCGGTAATCATCTCTGCGTTCATTGCACTATCCCTGACTCCGGCATTGTGTTCGTTGTTATTGAAGCCAATGAACCTGAGCAAGGATTCAAAAGGACTGAACAAATTCTTCTTTAAATTCAATACCTGGTTTGCCAAAGTAACGCACAAGTATTCCAATGGAGTAAAATGGGCTTTGAAAAAAGCACCTTTGGTTATGATTATCCTGGCCTGTCTGTATGTAGGTACAGTCGGTTTGTTTGTTAAAAAACCGGGAGGTTTTATTCCGAATGAGGATGCGGGTATCTTCCTGATGGGTGTTACCCTTCCAGAAGGTGCTTCTGGTGCCAGAACGGATGCCTTTATCAAAAGGATAACTGAGACTATCCAGAAAAAACATCCTGAAGTTAAAAACATTACCTCTATCGCCGGGATCAATATCCTGAACCGTTCCTTCAAATCCAATGCAGCTACCTTCTTTGTGCAGCTGAAAGGATGGGATGAGCGTGAAGGTGATGTGAATAGCACAATTGCTGCGGTAACACAGGAGTTTACAGGAGATAGAGACGGTAGCGTACTGGTAGTAGCACCACCTCCAATCCCAGGTCTGGGTATCAGTGGAGGTTTCGCTTTGCAGATTCAGGAAAAACAAACCGGTGATATCAAGAAGTTCGAAGCAAACGTAGGGAAATTCCTTGCCGCTGCCAACCAACGTCCTGAAATCGCTATGGCCTATACCCTCTTCAACGCAAGAACACCAAACTATAAAGTACATGTAGACCGTGAGCAGGCTAAGAAAATGGGCGTTTCCATAGGATCTGTATACAGCACCATCTCAGCTTATCTGGGGTCAAGTTATATCAATGACTTCACGAGATACGGACGTAACTTCCGCGTAGTAACGCAGGCAGATACCAACTACCGTGCACAAATTGAAAACCTGCCACAGCTGTATGTTAAAAACACAGGCGGAACATCAGTTCCACTGAGTTCTATTGTATCTTATGAGACGGTTGAAAATGCATCTATCATCAATCACTTTAACCTGTTCCGTTCCATTGAAGTTTCAGGATCAGCGAAACCAGGATTTAGTTCTGGTGATGCATTGACCGCACTGGAAGAAGTAGCAGCGCAGACTTTGCCAGCCAACTATTCTTATAATTTCTCTGGACTATCATTGGAGGAAAAAGAAGCTGGTAGCAGTACGACACTGATCTTCGGACTGATCGTTGTATTCGTATTCCTGCTGCTTGCTGCACTATACGAAAGCTGGTCTGTACCGTTCTCTATCTTACTGGCAGTACCACTGGGACTATTTGGTGCCATCCTGGCGCTGACCTTCCTGCCTAAATTAGATAATAACATCTATGCACAGGTGGGTCTGATCACGCTGATCGGTCTTTCGGCAAAAAATGCGATCCTGATCGTCGAGTTTGCCAAGGAACGTGTGGATTGGGGCATGGAACTGATTGCTGCAACTATTGAGGCTGTTCGCTTACGTTTACGCCCGATCGTGATGACCTCCCTTGCCTTTATCCTGGGGGTTATTCCATTGATCATCTCCCATGGTGCAGGTGCGGTTTCCCGTATGACCATCGGATGGACGGTTGCCGCAGGTATGCTTTCAGCAACAATCCTGGCCATCTTTATTGTACCGGTACTCTTTGTATTGATTACGAAACTGGCTTACGGTAAAAAGAAACTGGCCGAACTTGAAGCAAGTTACAAACCTGAAGACCATCAAGACACGCTTCATGCAGATGAAGATTAATCATTAACATTCTTTTAAAAGGGGCTTTCCGGAAGGACAGCCCCTTTTTTTATGCCCCAAAAAAATATCAAAATTATTTTGCTTTTATATATAATTGCTCTACATTAGTAGAACAATATATCTAAACGTAGAACAACATGAAACTGTCTAAATCTGAAGAACAATTGATGAACCTGATCTGGAAACATAAAACAGTTTTCCTGAAGGACCTAATCGACAGTCATGATGACCCCAAACCTGCAACTACCACTGTTGCTACGCTCCTGAAAAGAATGCAGGAGAAAGGATTTGTCGGATACAAATTATATGGCAATTCCAGGGAATACTTTCCCTTGGTCAGGAAGAATGATTATTTCGCGAAACATGTGAAAAGCATGATTCAGAATTACTTCGGGAATTCTGCCCTGCAGTTTGCTTCATTCTTCACTACAACCAGCGACCTCACGGCTGAAGAATTGGAGGACCTGAAAAAGATAGTTGATCTGGAAATTCAAAAAAAGAAGTCATGATCATCTATATGCTCAAATCACTGGTATGCTCAGGCTGCCTGTACCTCGTCTATCATCTCTTTCTGGAGCAGGAAAGAATGTATAGATTCAACAGGTTTTATCTCCTGTTCAGTATTATTTTTTCTTTCAGTATTCCATTGATGGAGCTGAGACCAAATACTGGTCTACCCGAAATCAGCCCATCTCAAAACATCCCCCTATCCTACTATATACAGTCTGCCGCTCCCGACAAAACGGAGCCATTGGCAACATCAGGAACATTTAACACATGGCCGGATGTACTCATTGGATGCTATCTTCTTGTATCAGCCTTACTTTTAGCACGTTTCCTCCGAAACCTTTATATGCTTTTCAAAAAAGTACGCCATCAGCAAGCCATACCTTATCATGAAGCAAGGCTTATTCTAAACGTAGAAAGCACAGGTTCCCACAGCTTTCTCAATTATATTTTTGTAGACAGACAAAGTTATCTAGCTGGAAAAGTACATTTCCAGATTCTGGATCATGAGCTGAGCCATGTCAGGCAAAAACACACATTAGATATCCTGTTCCTGGAGATACTTTTTGCCCTCGCCTGGTTCAATCCAGTCCTTCTCCTTTACAGAAAGGCCATCCTGCTCAACCATGAATTCCTGGCAGACGAAAGCGTTTTAAAGTCACATCAGGACACTGCCGGGTATCAGGAACTACTCCTCTCAGAAATACTGAGCGCAAATGAATTTAACATCACCAGCAAATTCAACTATTCTGTAACCAAAAAAAGATTAATCATGATGAAAAAACAAGCGAACATCAAGACCGCACTGTTGAAACAGTTCAGCCTGATCCCGGTACTTACGGTTGCCGTATTTATTTTCTGCGGAAGTGCTGAAGCACAGCAAAGTCCTCAAACAACGTCAAAGCGCTCCAGTATCGCTGTGATTCAAAAAACTAAAGACAACAAAGTTAAAAGTAACGAAGTGCTTTTTGGAATTGGTAAAAAAGGAACGTACACCAGGGATGGGGTTTCGGACAACCTGATGGCAGAATACCGCCAGCTAGCTTCCAACTTTAAATTTGACACCGAACATCTTAAAGGTTTTCTAACAAAAGGAACGGCGGCGCAGGAAGACCGAATGGTCGTGATCTGGAAGCAAATGAGTTTGGCTCAGCAAAGGGAACAAGCAGTATCTTTCAGCCCGAAAATGAATCCACTCACTGCAACGCAGGTTACGGAAAACCAGTTAGCAACCTGGAAAAATCCTACCTACGGCGTATGGATAGATGGCAAGCGTGTTAGCAATGAGGCGCTCGATAACTACAACGCATCAGATTTTAGCCATAGTACGATCAGTAAATTGTATGGCGCAGCTAAAAAAGAGAATCGGACGTACCAGGTTGATCTGATGACTACGTCCCGCTTAAAAGCATTCAACCAAAAACTTAAAAATGACCCGGAATACATCCTATTATATTCCATGAATAGGTATACTAAATAATTCAAGCGTGCTCCCTAATATAACGGGAGCACCTATTTTTTCAGCAAGTTCTTTCTGTACACCTGCCCTACCGGAATAAATGTCTGATCAGAAAGCACCAGCGTATCCGCAAGTATCCGCTCAATGTGAATTCTGTTCACCAGGTAAGAGCGGTGTACTTGTACAAAATGCAGCGCATTCAGGCGCTGTAGAATGCCTTTCAGCGTATGGTAAATCACATGCGTTTTTTCGGCCGTAACGATCTTAACATAATCCTTGCATCCTTCCACATACTGGATATCCTGTTGCTTCAAATTAAGCAAGCCAGTTTTATCCTTAATGATCAGCGTATGCACATCAGCCTGTGTCGTAACAGGAACCTGAAGTTTATGCACAGCCTTCAGAAAACGCTCATAAGAAAAGGGCTTCAGTAAATAATCTATAGCATCCAGCTCAAAACCTTCAAAGGCATACTGCTTATACGCCGTCGTGAATATCGTTTTCGGTGGATTCGGCAAGGCCTTTAGAAAACTAATCCCGTTGATTAACGGCATTTCCACATCAAGAAATAAAAGATCAGCCGTATGATTGCCCAGATACTCAAAGGCTTCTACGGCATTCCTGAATTTCGCCAGCAGCGAGAAGCCGGGTGTCTGCCCGATATAATGTTCAAGTACCTGATGTGCCAGGGGCTCATCATCAAGAATTACACACCTCATATCAGTTTAATTGTTAGTTGAGCAATATACACCTGCTCAGATTCATTGAAAGTCAGGCTATACTTTCCCGGGTAATACAAGTCCAGCCGTTTGCGGATATTTACCAGTCCAATGCCGCCCTTCCCCCGGTTACCAGAGCCTGCTGGCAGTTTATCATTGCTGATTACAAATGACAGCTCTTCTGCTGTTACAGTAAGCCGAGCTTGCACCGTGGCATCATCTTCCAGCTTATGCTTGCCATGCTTAAAGCTGTTCTCTACAAGTGGCAGAAAGAGTAACGGTGGAATCTTTATCTCAGGAATTACTGCCAGCACGTTAAAGTTAATTGCTGCTGATGGAAATTTCTTATGTTCCAGTTCGAAATAGCCTTTTAAAAACTCCTGCTCAGCGTCGAGTCGTACAAATTCCTGATCACAATCATACAAGATGTATTGCATCATCTGCGACAGCAGCAGGATAAATCCAGGTGTCTCCTTTGAGCCCGTCAGGCTAAGTCCATATAGGCTATTCAACGTATTAAACAGGAAATGCGGCTGCAATTGGGTTTTTAACATGTTCAGCTGAAGCTGCAGGTTATCCGTTTCTACCTGATGCCGCTTTTGCTCGGTCTGGTAAGAGAATCTTGCGAATGCCAGACAAAGAAAGGTGATCAGGTCAATCAGCATGACATCGATGTCCAAAAAAGGATTGTTAAACAGATGTGCGAAATATGCTGCAACCACTACACCTTTTGTGCCTACCATAAATATCCAGGCCATGCCCTGCATGGCATAGATATAGACCGGAACAAAATAGACTATAGTGAGTACCAGCAGGATCCAGTACCGCTTAGCGGTAAGCAGTTTCGGAACCATCCACCTGTAATAAGGCACAATAAAAAGCATGGAACAAAAGCTGTACAGGCAGATTTCCAGATAGGGAAAATCGTTATCCGGTACATGAGGAAGATGGGCCTGTTCCAGGTGTGCAGAATATTTATACATCCCCACATAGAATACCCAGATCAATATCTCAAATACGACGGGAAAGCTAAATTTTACTTTTTTTACCACATGCCGAAAGTCGGAAAAATATCGGAGTCATAGCGCATCTTTCGACTAAGCCCGGTTTTTACACGATTAAGTTACCAGAAGCCTTTTCATCATGCGCTTCCCGCGACTGGTCGAATAATCAGTTTACATCAAGGTTAAACCCGCTTTATTTGAGCAGAAATTAAAATTATGAGACACAAACTATACCGCAAAATCACAACCCTTGCATTGATCATTGCAGGCAGCACCACGCTTCAGGCACAACAGACAAAACAAGCAGCCCTGCCTGCAAAAGCAGTTCACAACCTGCCTTTCACGAGTTATGAGGCATTCAGAAAATCCATTAAACCACTGATCGCAGAAATGGGTACAAAGAGAATCGTCGGTCTGGGCGAAGGTACCCACGGAACGGCAGAATTTTACAAACTCAGGTACTGGATCACCCGGATACTGGTTGAGGAAAAAGGCTTCAACCATGTGGCCTTTGAAAATGACTACAGCGATGGCTTTCTGCTGAACAGGGAATTAGACACTACAACAAACCTAAACACCCTGATGCAGAAACGCCTGCTGAGCATCTGGCAGAACGAGGAAACAAAAGACCTGTTAACCTGGATCAGAAGCTATAACAAAAACCACAAACAACGGGTCACCATAGACGGACTAGACTACGTTTTTCTAACGCCTGATGTGGAACTGTTAAAATCGGAGCTCGCAAACCATTTAGACCCTGCACTGGCAAACATGCTGGACTTGCTGCAGCAAGCAGCAATTTTTCAGGATGGGGAGTGGCACGGTATGAATATCAAAGGCTTCAAATCAAAATGGAATGAGTTGTTGAAAAGCAGCAAACGTGGTTATACCGTAGCTGACTCGCTAGAAAACAAACTTAAAGACATGAGTCTTCCTGCCGGACAAAAATCAGCAATACTCCTGGCGGCGCTTAATCTGAAACAAGGATTTGCACCTTTTAATCCAGCTGCAGGTGAAGCAAGCAGAGATAGCCTGATGGCACAGAATGCAGGTAAAATACTTCAGCAAGCTGGCAGCAAAATGGTCATCTGGGCGCACGAGGCGCATCTTGCTAAAACAGCGATATACAATAATGCGGTTGGCGGAACCGGGGGCTATCTACTCAAACACTTTCCGGGAAATTATTATGTGATCGGTACAGGAACCGCTACAGGAACTTTCGCTGCAACTACAGAACCTAGAGATACCTACACAAACCCAATGGCTCCTTACTCGCTGAAAAGTCCAGTAAAAGATTCCTGGGAAGAACAGCTGAACACAGCAAAGGCACCCGCCTATTATTTCTTTCCCAAAATCCTGAATGCTTCCGGCAGCAAAAAGAAGATGCGCTTTATCGGTTACAGTCCTGAAATCGGACCAAAAGTATATGATACTACCAACATCAGCGACCTCTTTGATGCCTTTATATTCATCAAAGAAACACATGCCGCAACCCCTTTAAAATAAGTAATAAACCTCCGCTGATATTTAATCAGCGGGGGTTTATTCATCAGGATTATTTTTAAAAACGTTTACTTCTTGCCAAGGTTCAGGCGGAGATTGATCTCAAAATCTCCGGAAGTGTAACCCTTTAAGGCAGAGGTTGCCGTGTTATAATAGGCCATC
>Ga0247808_10001388_pt1 | contig 11682 bp, 8 predicted proteins | sample UWRJL089202R1_FD_179914 | JGI IMG/M metagenome (GOLD analysis project Ga0247808, IMG submission 179914) | Plant litter microbial communities from Arlington Agricultural Research Station in Wisconsin, United States - UWRJ-L089-202R-1 | ecosystem: Environmental > Terrestrial > Plant litter >... | reverse complement strand
TGCAACTGGCTGCTTACTTAATTGAAAGTCGCCGCACGAACGAGCTGAGTGTTATTATTCGCGACGTCGCTGCCCATCTTGCATATATGGGGCATGTCGCCGGTACGCTTACGTCTGCCCACGAGCTCAACGCCGAAACGGTAAAAGCAATTGAAACCTTCACGAAGCAGAAAACTGGAGCGTCGAATGTATCACTCGATACTATTATCGACGAATCGGTCTTAGGCGGTATCAAGCTTGAACTTCCTGGCACCGAACTCGACACGACCATTACCCGACAACTGACGATACTAAAGACACGATACAAGAAAGCCTAACAAGGACTATAGGAATAATTTATGAGCGAACTATCAATTACACAACTATCAAAAGAACTGCGCAGCGCGATTGAAGGCCTTGAAACGGCTGGTGATCTTGATGAGGTTGGTGTCGTCCTTCGCGTCGGTGACGGTGTCGCTTGGATTCACGGGCTTCGCAGTGCAGGCTACAGTGAAGTACTCCAAATCGAAACGGACAATGGCATTACCGAAGCATTCGCTCTCAACTTGCTTGAAGACGAAATCGGTGCCGTGCTTCTTGGCGAAGACTCAAATGTAAAAGCAGGTCAAACCGTTCGCCTTAAGGGTACTGTTTTGACCGTGCCTGTTGGTCCTGAGCTTCTTGGCCGTGTTGTCGACCCACTTGGTCGTCCTCTTGACGGCGGTCCAGCCATCAAAGCGACTGCTCAAGGTCTTGTCGAGCGAAACGCTCCTGGTGTTATGGACCGTAAATCTGTCCATGAGCCACTTATGACGGGTATCGTTTCGATTGATGCAATGTTCCCTATTGGTCGTGGTCAGCGTGAGCTTATCATTGGTGACCGCCAAGTTGGTAAGACGGCTATTGCTATCGATACAATGATTAACCAGGGTAAGCAAAATACCGGTGTTATCAACGTGTACGTTGCAATTGGCCAAAAGCGTTCAAAGATCGCTCGTCTTGTTGAGCGTCTTAAGGCAGAAGGTGTGATGGCGCAAACGATTATCGTTGCAACCAGCCCGTCTGACCCTGCGTCAATGCTCTACCTCGCTCCTTACTCAGCAACGGCTATGGGTGAGTACTTCCGCGACAACAGCGAACACGCACTTATGATTTACGATGACCTCACGAAGCACGCGGTTGCGTATCGTCAAATGTCACTCTTGCTTCGTCGCCCACCAGGACGTGAAGCCTACCCTGGTGATGTGTTCTACCTTCACTCACGCCTTCTTGAGCGTTCAGCGAAACTTTCTGATGCACTCGGCGGCGGCTCACTTACCGCACTCCCTATTATTGAAACGCAAGCTGGTGACATCTCTGCCTACATTCCTACTAACGTGATTTCAATTACTGACGGTCAGATCTTCCTTGAAACTGACTTGTTCTACCAAGGTATTCGTCCAGCTATCTCAGCAGGTCTCTCGGTATCACGTGTTGGTGGTGCTGCGCAGACTCCTGCGGTTAAGTCGGTCAGTAGCCACCTTAAGCTCGGTCTTTCACAATTCCGCGAACTCGCAAGCTTTACGCAATTTGGTAGCGACCTTGACGACTCAACGAAGAAGCAAATCGAACGCGGTCAGCGCCTGACTGAACTTTTGAAGCAGCACCAGTACCAACCGTTGAGTGTATGGCAGCAAGTTGTTAGTATCGTCTGTGTTACCGCTGGCTATTTCGACGCGGTGCCCGTTGCTAAAATTAAAGATGTTCAAACTGCAGTACTCACCCGTGCATGGGCTGATCACAAAAAAGAAATGACCATCCTTGATAGCGGCGCTAAGCCAACCGAAGAAACATCAAAGCTCATTGAAACAGTAGCTACGACAGTCGCTAAGGGGTTCAATGGCTAATACCCAAGCATTAAAAGGTCGTATTCGCTCGGTCACGAAGACGAAGCAAATCACGAGTGCTATGCAACTTGTGGCTGCGAGTCGTATGCGCCGCGCCCAGGAAGCGACGAAGGCGTCTGCCCCGTATACTGCGGCAGCTCGTGAGTTGCTAGCGGCTTTGGCGACACACGTTGCAGTGCAAGAGCACCCACTCTTCGTGCAGCGCCCTGTTGCGACGCGTCTTCTGATTGTGATTGCTTCAGATAGTGGCTTGGCCGGTGCATACAATAGCAACCTCACTCGCCTTTACGCGAACGAGCTTATTAAAGACGATAAAGCGGGTATTAAAAATGCAACAATTACGGTTGGTCGCAAGGCGTCACAGTTTGTTGCTCGCCTTAAAGATACCGAAGTCCTCGGTTCGTACGAAGGCTTGCCCGACCGCCCAGATGGTAGTGAGCTTCATGCAATTCTTGATACGGCCGAACAAAAGTTCGTGTCTGGCGAAGTTGATGCAGTCGACATTATCTACACCGAGTACATTAACTCCGTAAAGCAAATTGCTACCGTGCAGCGCGTATTCCCTGCCGGTGCTAACTTTGATGTCGAAGTGAATAAAACACTTCGCGATGCGCGCTACGAGCCAAGCACCGAAGAAGTGCTTGATGGCGTCGCGTATCGCCTTGTTGGGGCGCAGCTTTTTCAGGCGCTACTCGATGCGCGTGCCAGCGAATACAGCATGCGTATGATGGCGATGAAAAGCGCCACCGACAATGCTGGTGACCTCATCGATGACCTCACGCTCGAGATGAACAAGGCCCGACAGGCCGCGATTACCCAGGAGCTGTCAGAGATTAGTGGCGGCGTGGAGGCCTTGAATGAATAGACAGATACCTTCCCCCCTCTACCCCACGACAAAGAGCATTAATCAACGAAAACTGAAGATATACGGCAACGAAGGAGCACATAATGAGTAAGAATACAGGAACAATTACCCAAATCGTCGGTGTGGTTGTTGACGCTGAGTTTGATGGCGACATCCCGGCGATTAACGACGCGCTGACTGTTGAGCAAAACAAGCAAACCGTTACCCTAGAGGTTGCGCAGCACCTTAATGAGCGTACTGTTCGCGCTATTGCACTATCAAGCACTGACGGCCTTAAGCGTGGCCAAGCGGTTGTTGCAACTGGTGCTCCAATTAGCGTACCTGTTGGTGAAGAAACCCAGGGTCGCATGTTCAACGTTACTGGTGATGCAATCGATGGCAAGCCATCACCTAAGGGCAAGAAGTCACCTATTCACCGCCTCGCGCCAACGCTCGACGAACAGTCTAGTAAGTCTGAGATTCTCGAAACTGGTATTAAGGTTGTCGACCTTATCGCCCCTATTATTAAGGGTGGTAAAGCTGGTCTCTTCGCTGGAGCTGGTGTCGGTAAGACCGTCCTTATTACCGAGCTTATTAACAACATCGCGAAATTCCACAGTGGTAACTCAGTGTTTGCCGGTGTTGGTGAGCGTACCCGTGAAGGTAACGACCTCTACTACGAAATGGAAGAAGCTGGCGTGCTTGATAAAACCTCACTTGTCTTCGGACAAATGAACGAGCCGCCTGGAGCTCGTCTCCGTGTTGCGCTATCTGGTCTTACGATTGCAGAATCATTCCGTGACGAAGGAAAAGACGTACTTCTTTTCATCGACAACATTTACCGTTATACACAGGCCGGTGCTGAAGTATCAGCCCTTCTTGGTCGTCTTCCGTCAGCTGTGGGGTACCAGCCAAACCTTCAAGAAGAAATGGGTGCATTGCAAGAGCGTATTACCTCAACAAAGACTGGTTCGATTACCTCAGTCCAGGCCGTCTACGTTCCAGCCGACGACCTTACTGACCCAGCGCCAGCAACAACCTTCGCCCACCTCGATGCAACCATCGTGATGAGCCGTGCGTTGACTGAAATTGGTATTTACCCTGCGGTTGACGTGCTTGCTTCAACTTCAACAAGCCTCGACCCAGAGATTGTTGGTGACGAACACTACCGTGTCGCTCGTGAAGTACAGCGTGTGCTTCAGGAATATAAAGAACTCCAGGACATCATCGCAATCCTTGGTATGGAAGAGCTTTCTGACCAACAGAAGCAGACTGTTAACCGCGCTCGTCGCGTGCAACGGTACCTTTCGCAGGCATTCTTCGTGGCTGAAAAGTTCACCGGTAACTCTGGTGTCTACGTAAAGCTTGAAGATACGATTCGTGACTTCGGTGATATCCTTGCCGGTAAGTACGACGACAAGCCTGAGGAATGGTTCTACATGGTAGACGGTAGCCTCGTGACAAAAGCACAAAAGGAAGCGAAGTAACCATGCATTTACAGCTCATCACCCTCCAAGGCGTCAGTATCGACACTGACATTTACGAGTTGATGGCGCCAACCACAAGTGGCGATATTGCTGTATTTCCTGGGCACGAGTCATTGGTAACAATGGCCGCTCCTGGTGCACTTGCGGTTCGCTATAAAAAGAGCGACACCGATTCGGCACTTGATTACTTTGCCATTTCTGGTGGCGTCATCGAAATCAACCCGGAAGCCATTCGTGTGCTCGTTGACGAAGCTGATTATGGCGACGACATCGTTGAAGCTGAGTCAAAGGCCGCACTTGATCGCGCTCTGAAGCTTCGTGATGAGGCTAAGAACCGTGTTGACCTTGAAAAGGCACACCAACTCATCGACCGACATATGGTTCGTCTGCGCGTCGCAGAACTGCACCACCGCCGTCGACATCACTAGGCCGCTTTTTGGCTTAGTAACATAGCCACTTCCTGCCTACGGGCATGGAGTGGCTATTTTAGTTTATGCTTGTATAAATGAGGGTTATTCCCTATGCTTATCTAAATGTATCCATGCAACCGCGTGGTGTCATTCGCAAGACGTTTCATAGACAATTCCTCCGAACACGGAAACGAGGTGCTTTATGTCGACGCTGAACCTGGTCCTTCGGCGCTTCGTGGTCGGACCTCCTGCGCGGGTACTGTTTCCTGCGCATGTCGTTGGGCGAGAAAATCTGCCCAAAGATGGCCCGTTCATCATCGCGGCTGGTCCGCATCGCTCAGAACTTGAGTCGGCGCTTCTGGCCTGCAATCTGTCAGAATACGAGCTCCACTTCTTCGCTAAGGCGGAGTACTGGGAAGGTTCGCGCCTGCACCGGTGGTTCATGGATGGGACAGGGATGATCCCGATCGACCGTCACGACAGCCGGGCTGCACTTCGACAGATTCAACGTGGCGCCGAAGTGCTTTCTGAGGGTGGAATTATTGCCATGTACCCCGAGGGAACTCGTGGTGGTGATGACTTCGTTCACAAAGGGCACACCGGCGCTGTGCGTACGGTGCTCCAAGCGAGTAAGCTGACACCCGGTGGAAATGTCCCCATCGTGCCTATCGGAATGATCGGTATGCGCGAGCTCAATCCGCCTGGTGACAAGTTCAGGCTTCGACCTGGACGCTGCACGGTTGTCATCGGTGAACCCATCTACCCGCTTCATCGTGATCAAGGTCAGCCGCAATGGTGGCCGAAAGAACTCGCGATGAACATGGTTGAGGGCGACTCGATGTTCAAGCGTCCCGCAACGAGTGTGCACGCACGCCTTCTGACGAACTATCTGATGAAGGAAATCGCTCGTCTCTCGACGGCACACTATCTCGATGAATACCTCAAGATAGGTGCCGCTGGTCAGGAGGGTTGAACGCAAAAAGGGAGAGGGTGACGCATAGTGTACGTTACCCTCTCCCGGCGTGGGTCTATGAAAGGTCTTGCTCTTTCAATGGTTCAAGTATGTCACGCACCTCTTGGGTGCTTTTTGTATGCATTAATTTTTCGCGTAGTTCAGCGGCGCCTGGCATTTCTCGGACGTATATTTTGAAGAACCGCTTGAGTGGGTCGAACGGACGTGGCTCAAGCTCTGCATTGTACTTGTCGTAAAGGTCGAGGTGGTAAAACAGTAGGTCGATGACTTCGTTGCGAGTTGGGGTGTGGCCGTCGGTAAACGCATAGGGGTTCGCGAAGATGCCTCGGCCGATCATGACGCCATCGATACCGTATTCGTTAGCGAGTTCAAGCCCATGTTGACGGTCGCGAATATCCCCGTTGATCGTAAGGAGCGTCTGTGGTGCAATTTCATCTCGAAGCTTCTTAATTTCTGGAATCAGTTCGTAGTGAGCGTCAACTTTACTCATCTCTTTACGCGTTCGGAGGTGGATCGTGAGGTTCACGACGTCTTGTTTAAGGATGTGAGTAAGCCAATCGCGCCATTCATCGACACGAATATCACCGAGGCGAGTTTTAACGCTCACTGGAAGCCCTCCCTCTTTTGCGGCGGCAATAAGTTCAGCGGCAAGGTCTGGTGTTCGGATAAGCCCACTCCCCGACCCGCCTTTAACGACAGATTTATCGGGACAGCCCATGTTGATGTCGATACCTTTGAAGCCAAGCTCTTTTAGGCCAAGCGCCATTTCGCGGAAGTTTTCAGGTTTAGACCCCCAGATTTGTGCAACCATTGGCTGCTCGTCTTCGGTAAACGCGAGGCGTCCGCGCGTGCTATGAATTCCCTTCGGGCTGCAGTAGCTGGCAGCGTTAGTGAATTCGGTAAAAAAGATGTCTGGTCGACCAGCTTTGACGACGACGTGACGAAAGACAACATCGGTCACCGCCTCCATGGGCGCAAGGATAAAGAAAGGTTTGGGTAGTTCGTTCCAAAAATTGGTCATTGTATTAGTATCTCACAATAAAAATCACTCAACACGTATCGTAAGGGTTTTATGTGCCATGAGGCGCATACTTATGATGCTTGTTGAGTGGACAGAGATAGTGCAAGGTTCTGTTTTGGCGCCGCGATGAGGGCGTCCACTCGTACTGAGGGTCACCTGTTGACACCGAAGTAGCTTGCCGGCTTGGCGACTTGACCTGCGCGGGCCATGCTGTCTGCATAGGCTGCGTAAGCGTCGAGCGCTGCTGCGACGTTGCCATCTTGGATCGCGCGACGAATCGCATCCTCCTGGTTGCTTGCCAATAGAATCACCTCCTCGGTGAGATCGGTAAAACGTACAAGGATGGGGCGAGAGATCCTCGCTCGGCAGAGCTAAGAGGTTCAAAAGAAACTCTATCGCGGCTCTATACCGAACGAGGACCCCTCTGACTGGAACGCCATTGTTCCAGTGGTTGGGTGGCCTCCCCGGCCACCCGTTCTCGCATCGCAAGCTAAGGGGGAGCTTTTGATGCGAGAAGCTTGGTCGGGTTCGCCGAGGCGAAAAACCAGGGGGGTGCCCCGGCGAACCCTAGGTGCACGACTACATCTCCCGCTGGGGGGATGGGAGACTATCGTGTACCGCTGTTGCACTATCTCTGTCAATGTACTTTTAGACAGAGAGCTGTGGCAAGCGAACGGCTTTTCAGGGCTAAATTCAGTAAGAATTCAGGGAAAAGTTGTTTGCATGCCACGGCTCCATCCGTCTATTAAAGCTATTATAGCATGTTTTACACTAGTCCGTCAATAAGGTCTTGCTCGAAGGCGAGGACACCCTTGAAGTCTGGGCTGTAGGCGCTGGTATCTGGCAGGTCGAGTGTGATGATGTGTTTCCAGACGGCTTCGATGAGCTGTTTGGTTCGCTCAACGTCTTGACTGGTAAGGTCGAGGGCGAGCACGATGCTTTCGCCGGCCTTGGTGGGTTCTATATACGCAAGCTTACCGTCAGTAACCGTATAGCGCCCGTACTCTGATGAGTTTTCGACAAGAATTTTGTAGAACACGAGCTGTTGGCGATACTTGTGGAGCTTGAGTTTCGTGTGGTCATCTCCCCTATCCCAGCTATGTGATGGGTGTCCGGTTTTATAATCGGTGACGGTCATGGACTTTTCTTCTTTATTGACGTCAATCATGTCGAGTGACCCAGTGAGCTTTGCGTCACCAACGCGAACATCTTGGTAGCTAAAGCCAACCTCTGCTTTTTGTGAACTTGTTACCGGCAGAACATGAGAGTTGAGGAATATTGGGATGTGTTCACTCCCTTGTTGCAGGTATCGTTGAAAGTCGTCGGCGCTAAGGCGTTCTTTCGTGAGAGCAACTTCAAAGTCATGGAGCGAATCTTCAAGTGGCTTAAACTCGCCAGTCGCAGCCATGTGAAGATGGATTTGCTGCATCGTCCAGTGCACGGCGGTACCGTATGAAGCCGGTGCTGGTTTTGTTTTTGGGAAGTGCAATAAGTTATTGAGCAGGAAGTTCTGTGGACCTCCGCGGGTGACATCGAGGAAGCTATTGAGTGACGTTGCGCTTAGTTTAAACATCTCGAGGCGTGGGGCGAGAAGCGTTTTAAGGTCTTGGCTGGCGGTAGCGAGTGGCTCGTACCAAGCGAGCTCAGCTATATCGGTACGTGTTGCTTCGGTAGGCTCGCCTGTCTCAACGGTCGGCACTTCAGCCTGTAGTAAGAAGCCTGCAGGGAATACCTTTTTACCGCCATCGTTTGTATCGGCATAGGTCATGATGAGGTTTTGCTTGGCGCGGGTCATGGCGACGTAAAACAAGCGGAGCCGTTCATCGGCGGTGTTTCCGGTTGGCGCCAACGGTAAGTTTTCGGGGTAGCTAATAGAGCGACTCATGCTACGAGCGCTTTGGCCCCAGACCGAGTCAACCGAGTTAAAGACGTACACTGTGTCGAACTCAAGGCCTTTTGATTTGTGGGCGGTAAGAAGCTGAACGGCTGGTACATCCGCTGCGAGCGAGGTGCTACTCGCAGAAATGGTGATGTCGAGTCGTCGGTGTAGCTCGATAAAACTAATGAATTCTTTTAAGCTGATTGTTTCGCCGGGCTGGTGGTCACGAAGCTTTGCGCGAATGGTGCGAAGTGCCGTAAGGCAATCGATGTAGGCGTCTGGTTTTTCCTTGAGTGCTGCTGCCGAAAAGAAGTGTGTGAAGTATGGTGTCTCGGTTGTTTCGTCTTCGCTGCGGCCTATGAGGAGGTCAATCATTGGCTCAAGCCTCAAGTGGGTGCTTTCTTTGGCGCGCGCTGTTAACCAATCGTGAATACTTGTGAAGCGCGGTGTCGTGGCCATGAGTTCCATCCAGGTTTGCTTGGCGTTGTACGCGTCGAGACTAAGCTTCCACAGGTCGTTTGGTTCAATATTCCAGGCTGGATGCGACAGCATTTCTGGCAGGAGTGACTCGGCGACGGGGTGGTTTCCCTCGGCGAGCGCAATAATAACACGAGAGACTTGCTCGAGCGCGACGATCGGCGGCGAATCAAGAACACTCTCTTGACGCTCATAGCGAACTGGAATGCCCGCTCGTCGGAAGAATGGAAGGAGCGACTGGATATCTGCGTGTCGTCGGGCCAGCACGGCAATAGACGATGGCTTCGCGCCAGCTTCGATTGATCGTTCGATGTGGCTAACGATTGCATGTCGCTCGCCATCAATTGACGGAGCCCTGACAATTGAAACGTTACCAGCATCGGGTTTTTTAGCGGTGAGTTGTTTATCGAGTTCCGGGATGCGCTCTTCGAGTCGGTTGCCACCCTGTTCAATAACTGCTCGTGACGTTGTGAGGATTGAAGCACCCGAGCGATAGTTGTCTGTGAGCACGACGAGCTCGCGGCTTGGATAGGTGTGTGAAAAGTTAAGGACGTTGCTGATGTCGGCACCTTGGAAGCCGTACACGGCTTGGTCGTCGTCACCCACTACCAAAATATTTGGATTGCCCTCGTTAACCGGGTTGTCGGTAAGATTATGTAAAATACGCATCTGTGCCAAGTTGGTGTCTTGGAATTCGTCAACCATAATGTAGAGGTATTTCTCTTGCAGGTTAAACTTAAGGTCGTCGTATACCTCGATTGCGTGCACTACCTGCATGATCATGTCGTCATAATCAAAGATGCCGCCCTTTTCCATGCGCGAGAGGTATTCGTAATAAATGAAACAGAGCGCCTTGAGTTTTGTGAGGCGTTTGCGATCTTTAAAAACAAGTTCTTTGGCGTCGTTGCGCTCTAGCCAGCTAGATTTCCAGGCTGAGATTGGCTTGGTTGGATGAACGCTAAGCGTTTCTTCGAGCATTGCCTCTAGGGAGTCGGCGATCATGCGAGCAAGCGGCGGTACTTCGTATAGAGGCTCAACGCTTTGCGCGTGTTCGCGGACAACTTGAAGTGCTTCGCGGAGTTTATCGCCGGTTGTTTTACCAACTCGGTCAGTAAGGACGGGTACAATAGAACGCTCAATCGCATCAAGTGACGCTTCGCTCTGCTGAATAACTGCAAGGAGTTCGTCGCTTGTAAGTGCGCTACTTCGTTTTAGCTCAGATATAACTTTCTTGGCATCGGCTAAATGGGTGTATTCGCCGTTCATCATGCTCGAGAGCGGGTTTGAAAAGTCAAGTTCTTCAAAGATACTGCGAATAATTTCGTACTGTTTTAAATCGTCGGCAGCTTCGAACAGTGCGTTGCGGTAAAAGAACTCACGGTTGTGGCTCATGATCTCACTCCCGAAGCTGTGGAACGTATGAATAGCGACCTTGTACGCATCTTTACCAATAACACCAACGAGACGTTCGCGCATAGCGGCTTGCCCACTTTCGGTGAAGGTCAGACAAAGAATGTTTTCTGGAAGCGTGTCGGTCTTTTGAAGAATGTTGGCGACACGGACGCTTAGCAGCTCAGTTTTACCCGTACCTGGGCCGGCGATAACCATGACAGGACCATCGATTGTATCGACTGCTTGCTTTTGGCGCTCGTTCAATTGGCTGTAGCGGTCTGTAAAACTCATTACTCTTAGTATACATCGTGATGGTGCGCCTCGGATACGCGAAACTGCGAACAGTGGTACAATAGTGCCATGAACGACCAGATGTATGATGATGTCGCCCTGGAACGTCAGCTAAAAGCGCGATTTGGTGTGGACGCCGAGGTAGAATCGGTGATTGCGCGACGAATTCCTGTTGGCCGAAGTGTTGAAGCTACCCTCTTTCTTACTAATAAGAAGCAATTATTTTTATATGTCGATGGCGAAGCGCCGCTACTACTTTCTGATATTAAAAAGATCATCTCTCGCGTTGGGCTTATTGCCGAAATGTATATGCCACCAAAAGGCCGACCAAACTATTTTGACGAAGTTGGTGTAGCTAAGTTTCGTGAAGTCTTCCCTAGCCGCAAGGCGGTAAATGCTGAGGACATTGTGTTCTACAAAACCCTCGCACCGTATAGCCCGGCACTTATTTCTATCCGTGAAGTAAAAAACGGTATTATTTATCAATACGATAGCGATGCAATGGGTAGCTGGCGTTCCATGGCTAAGTTTAGCTACCGCCGTATTATGACCAGCTAGTTACCGTCGTTTTTTAGCAAAAACGGTGAAGCCAATAATAATCCAGAAGAACATGATGCCTGCGCAAACCGCGGTGAATGCTGGGAGCCCAACAATAAGTATGATCGGCATCGATAGTGCGGTGACTAATCCCCCACCCATGAGTGGTTCGAACATAAGTTGCTTATACCCAAAACCTTCCACTGCGTTGGTTTTGTTTTTAGGGTCAACCATCTGAGCGAATAATAGTCCTGTCGCGGTCATGCCCATCGCTTGCCCGTAGCTAATGATGGCGTTTTGAAACCAATACCGTCGGAAGAACCGTTTGGCGAAGACAAAGAAGGCAAAGAGTACCCAAATGAGTCCACCGAGATACAAGATGATGAATACTGCTGCATCATTAACAAGGAACGCAAGTGACATAGTACCGATGGCAGCCATAATTAATAGTGTGAGTGTTATTGATGAAATAAGCTCAATGACGCCGCGCACAATTGTAATTCGAA
>Ga0247808_10001387_pt1 | contig 11685 bp, 11 predicted proteins | sample UWRJL089202R1_FD_179914 | JGI IMG/M metagenome (GOLD analysis project Ga0247808, IMG submission 179914) | Plant litter microbial communities from Arlington Agricultural Research Station in Wisconsin, United States - UWRJ-L089-202R-1 | ecosystem: Environmental > Terrestrial > Plant litter >... | reverse complement strand
AATTTTTAACAGGATATAACGACGTTATTTTAAACAAAAATTAACAAACATTTATACTTTCCTTAGTATAGCAGATTGCTATATATTGTATAGCACTTTATCTAAATACCGTCCCCTACTGTGTGTTAAGGTGTGATTTTCAGTGTAGTGCCGTCCAAAGCTTAAGCGTCATGGTATACTTTTAATATGTTTACTATATTCGCACACGCAGAAACCATGAAGGACGTTGTGACCTTCGCACAAATTCAACCAGTTTTAGCCGGTTTGGTACTTATCATCCTCGGGCTACTCGTTATTGTTATTTACCTAGTAAATACGTGGCAGCCAAAAAGCTTTACTGAAAAGCAAAAAGTAGCCGCGGCAAAAAAGAAAACAACTAAGAAGTAGTTGTAATGTAATACTAATTTATTCGCCGGTGCTAAGCCGGCGTTTATTTTATATAACCAGGTAATTTTATTGGTTAAATACTCTAAGCAAGCTATTATGTAAGAAGCATATGCGAAAAGATAAAAAGATTGTCTTCAAGAGGGTGGCTCAGGTTCTCATCTCGAGCCTTATTACTATTGCGATTGTTGCCCTGCTTGTATTAGTCATGCAAGGTCGGGATATCCCGGTTCTTCAAACGCACGGAACTATTGCCAATCAGCAACGAGATTTAATATATATCGTTTTCGGGCTGGGTATGCTGGTAGTGATACCGGTATTAACGCTGCTATTTGTTGTGGCTTGGAAATTTCGCGCTGGCAATACCAAGGCTAAGTACGACCCCGAATTTGATGGTCACAGGGGCCTTGAAGCCCTTTGGTGGGGCATTCCATGTATTTTCATTGTTGTGCTGGCAATTATCACCTATATTTCTACTCACGCCCTCGACCCCTATAAAAAGCTTGAATCAAGTGTCGAACCTATTAATGTGCAGGTTGTCTCACTTGAATGGAAGTGGCTATTTATCTATCCAGACAAGGGCGTTGCCACGCTTAACTACCTGAATATTCCCGAAAACACCCCTATTAATTTGACACTCACTTCCGATGCGCCAATGAACTCATTCTGGGTACCGGCGTTAGCTGGCCAAGTGTACACCATGAATGGCATGTCGACCAAACTACATTTAATGGCCGACAAGGTTGGCAACTACCGTGGCTCGTCGGCCAATATTAGTGGTGAAGGCTTTGCGAATATGACGTTTGCGGTGAACGCGATGTCTAATAGTGCTTTTTCAAAGTGGATAATTGAATCTGCTAACTCAACCACCATGCTTGATAGCACCAGTTACGCCCAGCTTGCTCAACGAAGTAAAGATGATGGCGAGATTACCTATATGCTAATGGATAACGACTTGTATAATAAAATAGTAATGAAATATATGTCTCACGATACTCCTGGTACTAAAGAAACGACCGAACCGAAACCTGAAGAGCATGATATGCATACCATGGACCATAGTGATCACGACATGTCTGGGATGAACCATTGATGTTTGAAGATATCTTAAAGGCAATTTTTGGCCGCCTCACATTGGAGGATTTTGTTCACGAGCCTATTATGGCGGGTGCCGGGTTAAGTATGGTCGCTGCATTGGTACTAGCGATGATTGGGCTGACATTCTTTAAGCGCTGGAAGTGGCTATGGCGTAATTGGTTAACTTCGCTTGACCCTAAGAAAATTGGTGTCATGTACCTTATCGTCTCGGTTATTATGTTGCTTCGCGGTTTAGCGGATGCCATGCTACTACGGGCTCAGCAGGTATTAAATACCAACGCTGAATTATTAAACTCCGACCACTTCCAACAAATCTTCTCGGCGCACGGTTCGATTATGATTTTCTTTGTGGGCATGGGCGTCATCTTTGGTATCTTTAACCTTATCGTTCCGCAACAAATTGGTTCACGCGATGTTGCCTTTCCGTTCTTAAACTCGGTGAGTTTCTGGCTGTTTGCGGCCGGGATGATTCTTATTAACATGCCAATGGTGGTTGGTGAATTCTCGACCGCCGGTTGGTTGGCCTATCCGCCACTTTCGGGCCTTGAATATAGCCCGGGTGTCGGTGTCGATTATTGGATATGGGCACTACAGATTTCTGGTATCGGCAGTATGCTCTCGGGGATTAACTTCTTTGTGACTATTATTAAGATGCGCGCACCGGGTATGAGCCTTATGAAGATGCCAATCTTCACCTGGAGTGTACTGATGAGCGTGACATTAATTATGTTTGCCTTCCCTATTTTGACTGCTACGCTAGGCATGCTGGCGCTGGACCGGACGCTGGATATGCACTTCTTTACCAGTATGGCTGGCGGCAACCCGATGATGTACGTCAACCTTATTTGGGCTTGGGGCCACCCAGAAGTTTATATTCTTGTACTACCGGCCTTTGGTATCTTCTCGGAAATTGTGGCGACCTTCTCGAAGAAAAGAATCTTTGGGTACACTTCAATGGTGATTGCACTGGTGGCGATTACGATTCTGTCGTTCACTGTTTGGCTGCACCACTTCTTTACCATGGGCGGTGGCGCCGATGTGAACACCTTCTTCGGTATTATGACGATGGTGATTGCCATTCCAACTGGTGTGAAGGTATTTAACTGGATCTTTACTATGTACCGCGGTAGGGTTGATTTTAAAACACCAATGCTGTGGTTTATGGGCTTCATTGCTACCTTTACGGTCGGTGGATTAACTGGTGTGATGATGTCGGTACCAGCGCTCGACTTCCAGTTCCATAACAGCCTGTTTCTAGTAGCCCACTTCCACAACATGATTGTTGGCGGTGTGCTGTTCGGTGCTTTCGCCGCCTTTAGTTACTGGTTCCCGAAGTTCACCGGCTTTACGCTCAATGAAACGCTTGGTAAATTCGCTTTTTGGTTCTGGATTGTTGGTTTCTTTGTCGCCTTCCTGCCGCTGTATATTCTTGGCTTTATGGGCGCCGTCCGTCGGCTTGACCATTACGACCCGTCACTTGGTTGGCAAGGGTTGTTTATTGTGGCTGGCATCGGTGTTGCTATCATTTGTGTCGGCGTATTCTTCCAACTTTTCCAAATTGCCTACAGCATTTGGAAGCGTAAAGAAAACATGGTTAGCAATGACCCATGGGATGCGCGCACCCTTGAATGGGCAACCACCTCGCCACCCCCTGAATATAACTTCGCCGTTATTCCAACCGTTACTACCCGGGATGCGTACTGGGAAATGAAGCAAAGTAACACGAAGCAAGAGATACCTGAGTACAAAGATATTTGGCTACCTAAAAATAGCGGCGCCGGAATAATTATTGGACTGTTTGCTATGACTTTCGGCGCCTCGGTTGTCTGGCATATGTGGTGGTTGGCAGCTATTAGCTTTGTTGCAGTCGTCATTACTATTATCATTAAATTAACCGACGATGAACCTGACTACAAACTGTCGGCTGCAAAAGTTGCCAAGCACGAATTACAAGCTAAGCTTAAATTGCAGGAGAAAACCGTATGACCCGTGCTGAAGAAGAAGTAGCCACTCAAGAAAAAAAGACCCTCGGTTTTTGGATTTACCTCATGACCGACTGTGTACTTTTTGCAGCGTTGTTCGCAACTTTCGCAGTGCTTCGAAACGGTACCGCTGGTGGACCAGGCGGCGCCGAGCTGTTTGATATGCCGTTTGTGCTTGTTGAAACAATTATTCTGTTGACCAGTAGCTTCACAATTGGGTTGGCCTTACTTGCCAGCGTTCGTGGCCTTAAAAAGCAAACCCTTGGGTGGCTGTTTGTTACTTTTGGGCTTGGTGTTACCTTCTTGGGAATGGAACTATATGAGTTTATGGTGCTCATTGGTGAAGGCCACGGCCCGCAGCAAAGCGCGTTCTTGTCATCATACTTCACGTTAGTGGCGACCCACGGTATCCACATTGCCATTGGGTTGTTGTGGATGGCAGTAGTTATGGTTCGATTGTGGCGACGTAATTTCAAGAAGACCGATATTAACCGCTTGGCATTGTTGGGATTGTTTTGGCATTTCCTTGATATTATCTGGATCTTTATCTTTAGCTTTGTGTACTTAATTGGAGGTATGGCATGAGCCCTAAATTAGACCACCACCACTCACCTGTTAAGTACATCTCGTACATTGTTGGGTACGTGGTATCGATTGCAACAACGTTACTCGCCTACTTTTTTGTTGTTAATAAAGTCTGGCCAAAAGAGGCGCTAATATTTGTCGTCATGGGCATTGCTGTTGTTCAGTTGCTAGTACAGCTTGTCTTCTTCCTGCACCTTGGGCGCGGTAACCGCTGGAAGGTGGCCACTTTCGCCTTTGCCCTGTTAGTAGTGTTGATAGTTGTGGTTGGTTCTCTGTGGATTATGCACCACCTTGATTACAACATGATGAATATGAGCCCAGACCAAATGACCCAATATATGAATGAGAACGAAGGAATTTAGGGCATGGAAAAACGTTCTCGCTCGTACCTGCAGCTTATTAAACCTGGCATAACGTTAAGCAATACTATTAGTGGCATTGCTGGCTTCTTTTTGGCTGCGAGCGTTGTCGGCTTTAGCTGGACGGCCTTACTTGGTGCCGTTGGCGGTATTGCTCTGATTATTGCTTCGGCCTGTGTGATGAATAATATTTTAGACCGTGACATTGATAAGCGCATGAAGCGAACCGCCAAACGTGATGTTGCGAGTGGTGTGATTAGTATTCCCAAGGCCCTTAGCTTTGGGGTAGCCCTGGGCCTTATTGGATTCGGCTTACTATTTTTCTTAACAAACGTACTGACTGTCGTGCTGGGTATCGTGGCATATGTTTGGTATGTGGCTATTTACGGCCTCGCTAAGCGCACAACCGTGTACAGTACGTTAATTGGTGGTGTTGCCGGTGCCTTACCTCCAGTAGCGGGCTACACGGCCTTAACGGGAAACATCGACATTGCTGCTGTTCTTTTGTTCTTGATACTATTTTTCTGGCAAATGCCCCACTTTTACGCCATTGCTATGTTCCGTCAGTCCGACTATGCCTCGGCTAACCTACCTGTTTGGTCGGTTAAATACGGCATGAAGAGTAGCAAACTGCAAATTCTTCTCTTCACCATTATTTTTGCAATTGTATTTGCCTTGCCGACTTTCTATGGTTACACCGGCGTTACGTATCTTGTGGGCAGCCTGGCGCTTTCAGCTTACTGGCTGTTCAAAGGAGTTTCACTGTACAAGAAAGTCGATGACATAAAGTGGGCTCGGCAAATGTTTGGTGTATCGCTGTTAGTGATGTTGTCGATGAGCCTATTGATTGCTATTGGTGGCTATTTACCTTAGTGTATAATGTACTTATGTCTATGATCGTTTTAACCCATGTAATTATCGCCCTGCTCAGTGTAGCAATCGCCAGTATCGTCTACTTCAAGCCAACTATCAAACGGCTATACGCCAGCTATGGCTTTATAGTTGCAACCGTTGCGAGTGGAACATTCCTAATACTTACAAGTACTGGCAGTATTCTGAAAAGCTGCCTTACTGGCCTGGTGTATGTCACGGCGGTATCAATCGTTACTATCGCCACCCACGTTCGAGTGCGCAATTTGGCTAAAGAAGAGATATAGTTTCTCAATAAAAAAAGACCTCGTTGCAATGTACGAGGTCTTTTTTTGTTGCTTGAATTTTTATACTTCAACTTCAGCTTTTGGTGTCGCAGTTGCGTAAAATTCTTCCCGTACATTTTGGGCTCGCCAGACGGTAAACGCTTGGCCGAGTGGTAAAACATCAGCATAGCCAATGAAGTCGGCTGCACTGCGGATGAATGAGCCAAGGCGTCCGCCAAAGCGGATTTTCTTGTATTCGAAAATTGCCCAGTCTTCACCGATTGGTACAACGACTGCGGGGAGCTTCGCGACGTACTTCTTTTTGGTTTTTCCGAGGATGTGCTTCGCGGCAAAGATACCATCACGAACAGCTGTTTGGGCCAGGCCGCTCCACTGTGTAAAGGCGTTATCACCAATGACGTAAACGTCATGTCCCGAGCGAAGGTGGGCGTCAACGACAACCTTGCCGTTTGGAGATAGTTCAAACTGATCGGCGTTGGTTTTAAAGAATGGATTGTTGGCCACGCCAGATGTCCAAATGACGGTGTGGCTTTTGATTGGCTTGCCGTTAACGATAAGGCTATCGGCAGTTTCCTCTTCAACTTTTTTGTTAAGTTCAACGTGAACGTGCAGTTTCTTCAGGCGCTCGGCAACTAAGGCACTGGCCTGCTCTGACATGCGCGGGAGTACCCGTGGAGCAGCTTCGATGATGCTGATGGTAATGCGTGGTTCGTGTTGGCGGTAGTGCTTTTTGAGGTGCTTTAGGTAGGTACCAAGGGTTGAGGCAAGCTCTACGCCAGTCGGGCCAGCACCGACAATCAAGAAGTCTTTGTCAGCACCGTCTCGCTTTGAAAATTCTTCAAAAAGGTGTTGTTTAAGGCGATTGATTTCCTCGTGTGACTTAATGCCGTAGGCGAAGTCATTTAGGCCGGGAATATTGAAATAAGTAGTAACCGAGCCGAGAGCTAAGATAAGCTTATTGTATTTATGCGTCGCACCCGATGCGGTGGTGACGGTTCGTGTTGCTTTATCAAGTTTGACGGCAGAGTCGATAACAACATCAACGTTGTCGTGATCGGCAAAAATTTGCCCAAGTGGAATCCATGATTGTAAATGGCTTTTGCCAGTGGCGGTGCCATAGAGCGCTGGGTAATACTGAAAGTCAGGCTTGTCGGTAATAAGGGTAACGCGGGCGTTTTTCTTTTTAGATAAAGTCAGTGCGGCCTTAACTCCACCAAAGCCTCCCCCTACGATAGTAATCTGCATATATGAATCCTGTTTATGTTATGAAATATGTCCCTATAATAGGGCCTATTCAGCTATTAATCAATTAGCAAAAAAATAACCCCGAGTGAACGGGGTTACAAACTTAGGCTGTACGGCCTTTTAGTTTAAGTGATTTTGCTTTCTTTTTCAGCATGCGTTTTCGCGCAGCTCCGTGCCAGTTCTTGTGTTTAGCCATAATAATCCAATTAGTTTATAAGTAATTAGATTCATTATAACAGATAACATACCGTTTAGCTAACCCCTATTTGTTATACTTATATACAATGCCTTTAACGATTCTTTTGCACTCATCAAAAACTATGGTTCCTACCCCGCCAAGCAGGGAATTAACGACACCTGTATTCGAGGCCCAGGCTAATGAACTGACCGATTACCTACAGGAGTTGAGTATCGAGCAATACCAAAAAGTGATGCATATCTCCGAAAAGCTAGCAACAGAGGTAGAAGACCTTTATCTTGAACGGCTTGAGCTGCCCGCTACTGCCGCTGTCGAAACCTTTCGAGGTGACATTTATAGTGGCTTGCGTTCACTCGAGTGGAACGAGCTCGAAAAAGACTTTGCCCAAAAACATTTGAAGGTATTGTCTGGGTTATATGGGGTACTGCGGCCATTTGACGGTATTCAACCCTACCGGCTTGAACTCGGCTATCGATTACCCGAAGGTCCTTACAAGAATCTTTATACTTATTGGAGCGACCGAGTGGCCGAAGCACTGCCTTTTGATGGTCCAATTATCAATGTCACCTCCGATGAATACGCCAAAGTCGTCCTCCCCTTCCTCGACCCATCTCGAATTATTACCCCGGTGTTTTTGACGCGAAAAACAGCCGGCCAAGAACCAGTATTTGTTGTAGTGCACGCTAAAATTGCCCGTGGTGCTTATGCCCGTTGGTTAATTAAACGTGGCGTCGCAACGGTTGATGGCTTAGAGAAGTTCAACGATTTAGGTTATACGTTTGATGCCGAACGAAGCGCTCCGTCTCAGCCGGTGTATGTGTGTGAAGCGTTTGGCGGCATTGGCCTGAGCCAACGACTTACTTAGTAGACGGTTTGTAGGTTAAACAAACGCACCCATTCGGTCAGCGTGACGCGTGATGGCGAACCGCCAACCTCTAGCCCGATTTCGCTAATTGGTAATTTGGCCAGTTTTTTAGGATCCGAGAAACATTCAGTCGTAAATGTCTTATAGGCCTCGAAGCGAGACTTTTTAACTAGTGGGACGTCGCGGCGCATCATTTCTAAGAAAACGGTATCAACAGCTGGTTGTGGCAAGAAGTCGTTTCGCGATAGTGCCTTACGGATTTTATTTTCATAGCGAACACCGACAATCATGCCTAGCTGGCTAGTAAAGTGCTCGCGGTCGGTCTCGGCAATAAGTTTGCGGCCAAACTGCTTTTGGACAATTAAGTACACACACTGTGGTGGTCGATCGGTTTCGATTAAATGGTTCACAATTGGTGAACTAAGGTGAAATGGAATGTTTGCAAAAATACTATAAGGTACTTTTGGCAGTTCCATAGCTAAGAAGTCGCCCTCGTAAACAGTCACGTTCGGGTAATACTCCATGTTTTCACGTAGTTTTGTAAACATACGGGGTTCGAACTCGACAGCAATGACGCTTCGTACTTGGCGAGCCAGCACCGAAGAGATAGTTCCTGTACCGGCACCGATATCAATAACCAGCGCATCACGGCGAATATTAGTACGTTCAAATAATTCTTTAATAAGTTGAGGGTTTCGGAGCAAGTTTTGCGAATAGGTGTGGAGGCGTTTCATTCCTTATATTATGACATAGAAAAAGGGCGCTTTGTGGATAGAATGAACTATCCACAAAGCGCCCGTTATACACAAGCCATTTCTGGCGCGTGTACCTTAACGAGAATTACTCGTTGGTCACCTTGCGGCGACGGCGGTTTGCGGCACTGCCTACCACGGTGAACATTCCTGCCATCAGCAGAAGTGCTCCCCAAAGGCCGGCTGTGCCAGCGTCAAAACCAGTCTCAGCAAGCGCCTTGGGAGCAGAGGCCGAAACCTTTACTACCTTGGCGGGTGTTTCAACCGGCGGGTTGACGACGACCACTGCGGTCGGCGTTGACGTGGGCCCCGGCGTAACAACCGACGGAATCGGTGTCTCGCTGGGCTCCGGCGACGGTTCCGGCTTTTCAGTCGGTTCCGGTGAAGGCTTGGGGCCTTCGGTCGGAGGTGTCACCACGGGTGTTGTCGGCTCTTCCGGGGTGACCGGAGGAGTGACGGGCGGCGTCACAACCGGCGGCTTCGGCGTCTCTGTCGGCGGTACTACTACCGGCGGCTCGGGCGTCTCAGTCGGCGGTGTTACCACAGGCGGTTCCGGCGTCTCTGTCGGCGGCGTTACCACTGGCGGGGTGACAACCGGGGGTTCCGGAGTCTCCGTCGGTGGAGTCGTCTCACATGCTTCGTTCGTGAACTCGAAAGTCCACGACGTTACAGCACCCTTGGGGAGTGCGAACCCGCTCTTGCCGGTCACCTCATACGTAACCGAACCAACACCGTTGACACGAGTGTCGTTGGTCTTGGTGTAGGTCAACGCATAGGTATCCCTGGGAACGTCCACGTGGTCGTTATCGACACCACAATTATCCTCACCCCTGGAGGGTTCGTATTCATCGATGATGGTCGGCGGCGTCGGCTCTTCCGGAGTTACCGGCGGAGTGACGGGCGGGAGACTACAGCCTTCGGTGGACGTAACAGTGTGGGTCGGGTTGGGACCCTTGCCACTCAGAACGTCGTGCAGGAAAGGCGGCTCGTAGGGGTTGCCGGGTCCGTAAAGCGTGGTCGGAAGACCAAGCTCGTCGAATCCACCCTTGCTCGTCCACTGTGCGTAGATGTCGTACTGGTAGCACGACTCAAGTCCAGGGACTGCATAGTTGAACGAACCGAGCGTGTCCACCAACAGGTCGTTAGACCCGTTCAGCGTCTGAGGCCACTGGGTGGCTCCAGATTCTGACGCATCGTACTTCCAGCTCGATGCACGAACTGCCAGGCTGTCGCAGAGCTCATCGCTCTGGGCTTCCTGGTCGGACGTGACCGTGACAACTCCTGAACCAGTTGATGCCTCGTAGGTGTACGACCAGTCAGACTGGTCGATGCACTGCGGAAGGGGCGGCTCTTCGGGCGTTACCGGCGGAACTACCACAACGGGCGGCTCCTCTGGCGTCACCGGAGGAGTCACCACGACGGGCGGTTCTTCTTCCGGAGTTGTCGGCGCGCAGAATGTGTAGTCGTCGCTGTTGTATCCATGACGACCGTCCCAATCCACCTGAACCATCACGCACGTTCCAGGAGTTGCCTCGTAGGTGTACGTGGTGCTGGCGCAAGGGTTGCCGTAGTTGGTGCCGCAGAAGATGTGCTGTGAAGGCACAATCTGCTTCACTTCCCACGGATCGGAATCCGGGAGGGTCAGCGTGTACGAGCCATTTGCATAGCTCCAGCTGACTGCGGGACCACCAGCGGCGTTTGCCGCTTGGACTGTAGTCAGGCTCATGACGAGCGCGACCAAGATGGTCATGGTGGCCGCGAGTGCTGCATAGAGTCGCCTTCGCGGCTCCGTGTGCGCTCGCAAATCGAGCCTATCGTTGGGAATTCCCAATAGCTTGCCTTTCATTCGGATCGGAAGGTGCAGTGTTTCGAAGTTGATGTACGTTATTAAGGTCATGCCCTAAGGCGACGCTCATGAGAATATACGTCAACAACTGATTAATTATACTACAAAAACATTAATTTGTAAAGAGCATGGCTTGTGCTCGCCTGGTTTTTGTTTATGCTATTGACGGCTCAGCTAATAGGCAAGGTATACTAAATACAGTCATGTGAGTACTTCCGCCCTGCGGGCACTAAGGATTTCCACTTACAGGCTTATATATGAAGCCACCAAACGATGCTACGCACACCTTACGAAATGTAAAAGCGCCCCTGGTACTCGACACAATTCTATCGTGATATTTAGTAAAAAGGTCCTGCGGTTATACGGTTCGCACTACCCTCTCTAAATCACTCCTCCAAAACCCGTTGCTGATCAAAACTTTTGTTCGGCTTATTTGCGTTCCACATGCGAGATGGAGTGCAGTCTATAAATACTTATAACTTTTGGAGAATTAATATGAATCGTGTCAATGTAAATGAACAAGTAGCAGTTACACAAATGGGCTTTAAAAAGAACCTCACCGCTTTCCCTCGCCGCATGGAATTCCGTGGAACTATGTACGACTTCCTCGATGCTGGCCTTCGTTGCCTAGTAACCACAGGCGGCCGCGTAGCAGAGATCATCACACTTACTGATGGCAGTTCGCAGTTCCGTTTGCGGACGGATAACCATGGGGGTAATTGGACTTTGTTAAGCATAATCTCGTAAATGGAAGGGAAACTTCTTTTGTGGCGTTCGTAAACGGCTTCGCTGCCGGGTTCGATCGGGGTAACCACCCTATCTCACTCGGGCTGCAGATGTTTACTCGCCCCACAAAAGAAGTTTCCCCCGCCAAGTCACCCACAGTTCAAACAAAAACACCGCAAGTAATTGCGGTGTTTTTGTTATACTACTGGCAATGAAACTATTAACTGTCATTGGTGAAATTAATGAGTCGATTCAGTACACCGAACGGCCAACGGTTAAAGTGATTATCAAGAATAATGATAAGGTACTTATTCTTGACGATGGGCTACTGCCGGGCGGCGGTATCGATGATGGCGAAACAAATCAGCAAGCTATAACCCGTGAGCTTTTAGAAGAGCTTGGCGCAACGGTGAGCAATATTCAAGATATTGGCCAGGTTACGCAATACCGAAACTTCTTAAATAGAGAATATAAAGTCTATGGCTAT
>Ga0247808_10001384_pt1 | contig 11701 bp, 5 predicted proteins | sample UWRJL089202R1_FD_179914 | JGI IMG/M metagenome (GOLD analysis project Ga0247808, IMG submission 179914) | Plant litter microbial communities from Arlington Agricultural Research Station in Wisconsin, United States - UWRJ-L089-202R-1 | ecosystem: Environmental > Terrestrial > Plant litter >... | reverse complement strand
CTTCGCGGCTGGCGCCGTCGCGCACGAAGTTGAGCACCGGCAGCACCGGTCGCGCGCAGGAGCGCAGCAACTCGATTTCGTCGCGGTACTTGGGCAGCACCGGCTCGCGCGCGTCGATCACCAGGAAGGCCGCGTCGACGTCGAGCAGCGTCCGCAGCACCTTCGCCTCCTGCTCGAACACACCGTGCGCTTCGGGGCCCTGCAGGAACAGCCGGATGCGCTCGGGCGGGGTGGGCGCGCTGCCGCTGCGCTCGATGTGCTCGCGCAGGCTCACCGCGTCCTCGAGGCCGGGCGTGTCGAAGAAGCGGACGGCGGCGCGGCCGCGCACCATCAGCTCGATGCGCTCGACATGGCGTGTGGTGCCGGGCCGCTCGGACACTTCGCCGAAGTCGACGCGCCGCGTCAGCGTGCGCAGCAACGAGGTCTTGCCGGCGTTGGTGTGGCCGACGACGGCGATGCGCAGGGCGTCGTCCATGCTCATGGTTGCTGGAGCGCTTCGGCCAGCGTGTCGTGTGCGACGACGGCACGGCCGAGGCCGGTGTCGGCGAGCCACTGCCGCCAGCGCGCACCGGCGGGCGCCGCGGACGGTTCCGCGCCCTCGGCCTCTGGCATCAGCCAGAGGCGGCATTCACCGCAATGCACGAGCAGTTCGCGCAGCAGCCGCTCGGTGCCGCGATCGGGACTGGCGGCGGCGCGGCAGGCCAGCAGCAGCCAGCGCGGGCGCAGGCGCGCGGCGGTGTCGAGCAACTGGCCTCGGGCCTCGGCGCTGCCATCGGTGCGCAGCACCGTGGCGGCGGGCGGCCACGCGACAGCGGGGGGCCAGGGGTGTTCGGGCGGGAGCTCGTAGCCGACGATCAACAGCGCGTCGGTGGTGTCGGTCGCGGCCGGCGGCAGCGGCGAGCGCGACAGGCCCGGATCGGCGTCGACCACGGCGGCCGGCGCCATGGCAGCGAAGCGCGCGGCGAGCCGGCGGTGGTAGGGCGCGTCCAGATCAGGCTGCAGCCGACCCTTGCGCGCCTGCCAGACGGCGGCGCTCAGCGACAGAAGCACCAGACGCGGCAGCAGGCCGTAGACGGCGATGCAGCCCGTGAGCCACAGGGCCCAGGCACGCTGGCCGGACGCGTCGGTCGCATCGGTTGAGCCCGGCGCCAGCACAGCGGCCGCGTCGGGCGTCGCGAAGCCGAACCATGCGGGCGCGCGGCCGAGCGCCTGCACCGTCTGCAGGAAGAACTGCGGCTCCAGGATCGTGGTTTCCCAACTGAGCGTGTAGCGGTGGAAGGCCAGCGCGAACAGCATCGCGCCCAGCACCGCGAGGAAGGACAGGGCCCAGACGCCGTGGCTCACCAGGCCGAGCAGCCAAGGCAGCAGTCTCGCTCGCGCAAGAAGCCGGGTGGACGCACGCAACAGCACCGGCGCCTGGCCGCTGCGGCCACCGGCCACGCGCGCGGTGAGCGTCATCCAGAGCCAGCCAATGGACGCCCTGGGTGCGCGCAACGGGAGCATCAGACCCACGATCCAGAACAGCAGCGTGACAAGGTGAGCGCCCAGCAGGCTCAGCAGGGCCGCGAGGATGTTGATGCGCCGTTCCGTTCCGCCGACCACGCTGCCGGCCAGGGCCAGCCCCGCGATCACCACCAACAGAATCAGGCCCGCTGCGACCCAAGGAGCGCTGCTTCTGACACGGGAGAGTTCGTCCTGCAGCCCGAGGCGTTGGCCGAGCACGCCGGCGCGGTGGGCGATGCGCCCGCGCAGGTCGGCATGGCGGACGAGGGCTTCGCGCATTGCCGCCGCATCTTCCAGCGGCCCGGCTTCTTCGATGAGCTGCACCGCCTCGGTGATCAACGCGTTCGGGGGAGCGGACGGGCGCGGTGCGATGTTCAACGGCTTCCCTTGGATCTTCTTCACCGGTCTTCATGAGGGCAGGCGCCGGCGGGCGGGAGATTATGCCGCGCGGCCTGCGACGTCTTCGTGGGCCCCAAAAGGCGACGGGGCCGCAAGCGGCCCCGTCGGTTTTCGACCTCGGTCGATCGATGGTTTCGGGCGCTCAGCGCAGACCGAAAAAGGACAGGACTGCGACCACGACCACGACCAGACCGACGATATAGATGATGGAATTCACGCGAGGGCTCCTCTTTGTTGACGACAGGCACAGCTTGACACGGGGCCCCGTCTTTTCCCTGTCGGTGGTCGGCGGGCCGTTCTGTAGGACGTGCCAAGCTTCACGGCGCGCTCGTCCCTGTCGATCTGCCCGCGGCGCTCAGCGCTCGCCCAGGAACCCACCGCTCTGGTGCGCCCACAGGCGCGCATAGAGGCCGTCTTTCGCCAGCAGCGTGTGGTGGTCGCCTTCCTCCACCACGCGGCCCTCGTCGAGCACGATGAGCCGGTCCATCGCGGCGATGGTCGACAGACGGTGCGCTATCGCGATCACGGTCTTGCCCTCCATCAGGCGGTAGAGGCTGGCCTGGATGGCGGCCTCGACCTCGGAGTCGAGCGCGCTGGTGGCCTCGTCGAGCAGCAGGATCGGTGCGTCCTTGAGCATCACGCGTGCGATCGCGATGCGTTGGCGTTGCCCGCCGGAAAGCTTCACCCCGCGCTCGCCCACGTGCGCGTCGTAGCCGTTGCGGCCCTTCGCGTCGCCCAGCGTGTCGATGAAGCCCTGCGCCTCGGCGCGCTCGGCGGCGGCGCGGATCGCGTCGTCGGCCGCGTCGGGCCGGCCGTAGGCGATGTTGTCGGCCACCGAGCGGTGCAGCAGCGAGGTGTCCTGCGTGACCATCCCGATGTGGGCGCGCAGCGAGTCCTGCGTGACCTGCGCGATGTCCTGGCCGTCGATCAGGATGCGCCCGCCGTCCAGGTCGTGAAAGCGCAGCAGCAGGTTCACCAGTGTCGACTTGCCCGCGCCCGAGCGGCCCACCAGGCCGATCTTTTCGCCGGGGCGCACCACCAGCGCCAGGTCGTCGATCACGCGCGGCCGGCCCTCGGCGTAGCGGAAGCTGGCGTGCTCGAAGCGCACCTCGCCGTGCGGCACGGTCAGCGTCCTGGCGGCCGGCGCGTCGAGCACGGTGCGCGGGCGCGACAAGGTCTTCATGCCGTCCTGCACGGTGCCGATGTTCTCGAACAGGCTGGTCATCTCCCACATGATCCAGTGCGACATGCCCTGCAGGCGCAGCGCCATCGCAGTGGCCGCCGCCACCGCGCCGATGCCGACCACGCCGCGCGACCAGAGCCACAGCGACATGCCCGCCATGCCGGCGGTGAGCCCCATGCTCAGGATGTGGTTGGTGATCTCGAAGGCGCTCACCAGGCGCATCTGCGCCTGGCCGGTGGCCTGGAATTCCTGCATCGCCGAGCGCGCGAAGCCGGCTTCGCGGTGCGTGTGCGAGAACAGTTTGACGGTGGCGATGTTGGTGTAGGCGTCGGTGATGCGTCCCGTCATCAGCGCGCGCGCGTCGGCCTGCGACTTGCCGATCGCGCCCAGGCGCGGCACGAACCACGCGAGCTGCACGACATACAGCAGCAGCCACGCCACGAAAGGCAGCATCAGCGTGCTGTCGAGCACCGCCGCCAGCACGATCAGCGTGGCCACGTAGACGCCCATCGCCACCAGCACGTCGGCCAGCACGAAGACGGTGTCGCGCACCGCGAGCGAGGTCTGCATCACCTTGGCCGTGATGCGGCCGGCGAACTCGTCCTGGTAGAACGCCATGCTCTGGCCGAGCATCAGGCGGTGGAAGTTCCAGCGCAGGCGCATCGGCAGGTTGATGGCCAGCGTCTGGTGTTTCACGATGGTCTGCAGCGCCACCACCGCGATGCTCGCCACCAGCGCGGCCGCCAGCCACATCAGCGTGGTGCCGCGGTCCTGCCACAGCCGGGCCGGCACCTGGCCGCCGAGCCAGTCGACGATGCGTCCCAGCATGGCGAACAGCAGCGCCTCGAAGGCCGACATGGTGGCGGTGAGCAGCGCCATCGCGGCGATCTTGCCGCGCACACCGTCGGTGCAGGCCCACAGAAAGGCGAAGAAGCCGTCGGGGGGCGCCACCGGCTCGGCGGCGGGGTAGGGCTGGAGCAGTCTTTCGAAGAAACGGAACAAGGCGGGCGGTCTTTCAGTGAACGAAGGCGCCGTGCGCGCTCGCGAGGGCGTCACTGTAGCGGGGGCGCCGCGCCGGCGTGCGCCTCAGGTCTTTGAAGTCACCATCTGCTGCACCCGCAGGGCCAGCGCTTCCAGCGTGAAAGGCTTGGTCATGATCTCCATGCCCGGCTCCAGATGGCCGTTGCCCACCACAGCGTTCTCGGCATAGCCGGTGATGAACAGCACCTTGAGCCCGGGCCGCGAGGCGCGCGCGCCGTCGGCGAGCTGGCGACCGTTCATGCCGCCCGGCAGGCCGACGTCGGTGATCAGCAGGTCGATGGCCACGCTCGACTGCAGCAGCGCCAGGCCGGTCGCGCCTTCTTCCGCCTCGAGCGTGCGGTAGCCGAGTTCGCCCAGCACCTCGGTCACCAGCGTGCGCACCGAGGGCTCGTCGTCGACCACCAGCACGGTGCCGACGCCAGGGCGCGGCGCAGGGCCGGCCGGCGCTGTCGGCGCGTCGACCGCCTCGCTCTCGTAGTGGCGCGGCAGGTAGATGCACATGGTCGTGCCCATGCCCAGCTCGGAGTACACGCGGACCTGGCCGCCCGATTGCCGCGCGAAGCCATACACCATCGACAGGCCGAGCCCCGTGCCCATGCCGATCGGCTTGGTGGTGAAGAAGGGCTCGAACACGCGCTGCGCGACCTCCGGGGGCATGCCGGTGCCGGTGTCGGTGACGCACAGCGACACGTACTGCCCCGCCGGCAAGTCGCGTTCGCGGCCGGCGCGTTCGTCCATCCACTTGTTGGCCGTCTCGATCGTGAGGCGGCCGCCATCGGGCATGGCGTCGCGTGCGTTCAGGCACAGGTTGAGCAGCGCGTTTTCGAGTTGGTGCGGGTCGACGCGGGTGATCCAGAGGCCGACCGCGCCCACCACCTCGAGCCGGTTTTCCGGGCCGATGGTGCGGCGCACGAGTTCTTCCATGCCTGTCACCAGCCGGTTGATGTCGGTGGCCTTGGGGTCGAGGGTCTGGCGCCGCGAGAAAGCCAGCAGGCGATGCGTCAGTGCGGCCGCGCGCTTCGCCGCGCCCTGGCCGATGTGGATGTAGCGCTCGAAGTCGTCGTGCCGGCCCTGGCGCAGACGGCGTTGCATCAGCTCGAGGCTGCCCGTGATGCCCGACAGCAGATTGTTGAAGTCGTGCGCCAGCCCGCCGGTGAGCTGACCGACGGCTTCCATCTTCTGCGCCTGGCGCAGTGCCGCTTCGGCCGCTTCGCGCTCTTGCGACTCGGTGCGCAGCTGCTGCAGCGCCTGTTCGACCTCCCGCGTGCGCTCCGCGATGCGGGCCTCGAGGCTGTTGTTAAGCGCTCGCAGCGCGTTCTCGGCGCGCACTTTCTCGGTCACGTCGGAACCCTCGGCGAAGACGCCGGTGGCGGCCCCGCCCGCATCGAAGATGGGCTGATAGACGAAGTCCAGAAAGCGCTCCTCCAGCGGCGCGCCCGGCTCGCGTTGCAGCATGATCTGGATGCCCTGGCCGACGAAAGGCTTGCCGGTCGCGTAGACCGTGTCGAGCAGCGCGAGGAAGCCCTGCTGACCCAGTTCGGGCAGGGCGTCGCGCAATGGCCTGCCCTCGACATCGCGGTGGCCGATCAGTTGCTGGTACGACGCATTGGTCAGCTCGATGACGTGGTCGGGGCCGCTCAGCACGCACATGAAGCCGGGCGCCTGCTTGAACAATCCCCGCAGCCGATCGCGCTCGGCGGTGCGCGCCTCCAGGGCATCGGCATTGGCCAGGCTCGGTGCGATCTGGCCTGCGAGCAGCTGCACGAAGCTCGCGTAGTCGGCGGACAGCGGCCGGTAAGGATTCGCACCGCACACCAGAAAGCCCAGGCTGCGCGCCGCGCCCTGAGGCGGCAGCGACACGACGAAGGCCGCGGGCGAGGGCCGGTCCCAGGGGCCGGCGGGCACGTCGGTCGCGTCATCGAGCGGCAGCACGAAGTGGTTTTCTCCAGCGGCCAGGCGGTCGAGCCGCCAGGGCGCGAGGGCGCCGGCGTCCAGCGTCTCGGGCGCGAGCCGATGGCCATGATCGATGCCGGTGGCGCACTGAAGACGCGCTGTGCCCGACGCGTCAAACAGGTACATCAGGGTAAAGGGCAGGTCGCGCGCGGCATGACCGAGCGCTGTGCAGGCGGCGCGTAGCACCGCCTGGCGCGTGTCCGAGGCCGACAGCGCGGTGCCCAGGTCGCGCAGCGACTCGAGCCGGCGTTCGCTGATGACCCGTGCCGTGTCTTCCGACACCGCGCAGAACAGCCCCTCGACCTTGCCGGTCTCGCCGAGCAGCGGGCTGTACGAGAAGGTGTGGTACGTCTCCTCCTTGTAGCCGGCGCGTTCGAGCAGCAGCATCAGCGACGCGTCCCAGGTCGATTCGCCCTTGTCGTAGACGGTGTGGATGCGGTCTTTCACCACGTCCCAGATCTCGGCCCACAGCGCGCGGGTGGGCATCGCGAGCGCTTGCGGGTGCTTCAGTCCGAGCGTCGGGCGGTACGCGTCGTTGTAGAAGAAGACGACGTCCGGGCCCCAGCCGAGCCACATCTGAAAACGCGAGCTCAAGAGAATGCGCAGCGCCACCTTCAGGCTGTCTGGCCATCCCTCCGGCGGGCCGAGCGACGTCGCCGCCCAGTCGTGGCGGCGCATGAGTTCGGCCATTTCGCCGGTGCCGACGAAGATGTCGGCATGAGGCGTCGTCGGAGTGTCTGCCACTGGATTCATCGCAAAAAATGTAGCAGGCTGTATTTCCCGGGCGCGTCGGACAAAGCCCTTCCGCCGTTGCCGCGCGCGCCGCGCATCGGACTTGGCCCGCAGCCATCGTGTGGCTGCCGGTGCTTCAGCGCCCGTTCGGCCGGATCAGGAACTTCGCCCCGGTGGCGCGCTGGTTGTAGCGCGCGATCGCCTCGCCCGACAAGGTTTCGGCCAGCGTCAGCTCGCCGACGTAGCGGCTCGCGAAGGTCGTCCGCAACTCGGCTGCGACGCGCTCCTTGAGCGCCTGCGCCGCGGCCGGGCCGACCTTCTGCAGGAAAGGAAACAGCAGCCATCCGCCCATGCCCCAGGCCATGCCGAAGTTGCGGCGGAACTCGGTCGGGCGCGTGTCGAGCCCGCCGTACAGGTACACCTGCTTGTGCGTGGTCGAGCCGTAGCGGCTGTAGACCTTGGCGCTGCGGTTGATTGCCGCTTCCATGCAGCCAAGGATCTGCCCGGCCAGCGGACCGCCGCCGGTCGCGTCGAAGGCGAGGGTCGCGCCGGTGGCGACGAGCGCATCGGTCAGGTCGTCGAGAAAGGTGGGCGCGCTGGCGTCGCACACATGGACGGCGCCCATCGCCTTGAGCAGGGCGGCCTGCTCGGGCTTGCGCACGATGTTGACCAGGCCGATGCCGTCTTTCAGGCAGATGCGTTGCAGCATCTGGCCCAGGTTCGACGCGGCGGCCGTGTGCACCAGCGCGGTGTGGCCCTCGCGCTTCATGGTCTCGACCATGCCCAGCGCCGTCAGCGGATTGACGAAGGAAGAAGCGCCTTCGGCCGGCGTGGCGTCGTCGGGCAGGCGCAGGCACTGGTCGACCGGCAACGCGCGGTACTGCGCATACATGGCGCCGCCCAACACCGCCACGGTCTTGCCGAGCAGCGCCTGCGCGGCGGGTGAAGCGCCCGCAGCGACCACGACGCCGGCGCCTTCGTTGCCGACCGGCATCGATTCGTCGAGCCGGCCCGCCATGGCCGGCATCGCGGCCTCGGCGATGCGCGCGGTGAGCACCGGCCGCTCGGCGCTGCCGCCGTGCGTGGCGGTCGCCATGTCGGCGGTGCCGAACAGCAGGCCCAGGTCGGACGGATTGATGGGCGCCGCCTCGATGCGCACCAACACCTCGTCGGCGCCGGGCTCGGGCGTGGGGACGTCGACGAGCGAGAGTTCGAGTTCGCCGCTGCGGCGGACCAGCGAGCGCAGTTGCAGGGATGTGCGGGGGACGGGGGTGGCCATGCGATCTCCAGGAAAGTGGGCGCCAGTCTAGGCGTGATCAGGTCACGGCCTCCGAGGTGCGCAAACGCCTCACCGGAGCCACGCACGGGTTTCCATGGCCCGCATGCGCGTTGACGTATGTTACTGTTCGTTACTTGACGCCAGAGGCGCCGGCCGGCGCCGAAACCGGGCTGCGCACGTTCGCCATCGGACAGCGAACCACGCTGACGGGCCCGGGCCGCTCGTTCGGAACACCGGCCGGAAATTCGGAGGTTGCGGCATCGCGCACAACGTCCGTTTCGAGTGCTTTCGCGTCGAGTGGTGTCCGACTTCAAACAATCACCGCGGCATGGTTCGCGCCGCCTTCCGAAAAGCTCCAATGAATCCATGCAGTTCTCCGTCGGTCTCGCGGCTGACGGCCCTGGCCTTGTGCGCGCTTGCCTGTTCGTCGGTCCATGCGGCAGAGGCTGTGCCTGCTGCTTCAGTGCCGAGATTCGAGATCTCAAGCTATCGGGTCGATGGCAACACGCTGGTTTCCAGCGACTCGATTGCCCGCGCGGTGGCGCCCCTGACCGGCCCGCAGCGCGAATTCAGCGACGTTCAGCGGGCGGTGGAAGCCATCGAGCGTGTCTATGTCCAGGCCGGCTACACCGCGGTGAAGGTGACGGTGCCCGAGCAGGAGATCGCCGGCGGCACCATCCGGATCCGCGTCGTCGAAGCCGTGGTGACCTCCGTCACCGTCGTGGGCCACGAGCACTTCACGACGGGAAACATCCGCGCGAGCCTTCCGAGCCTGAAGTCCGGCGCGCCGCCGCGCCTCGGCGACCTTTCCGAATCGATCCAGCTGGCCAACGACAACCCCGCCAAGCAGGTGTCGGTGTCGATGGCCGAAGGTGCGCTGCCAGGCACCGTGGATGCCAAGGTGACCGTCGTCGATCACAACCCGCTGCGCTTCCTCGCGACACTGGACAACACCGGCACGGCGTTGACCGGCCACTGGCGCACCGGCGTCGCCGTGCAGCACGCCAACCTGTTCGGTCTCGACCACGTGGGCACGCTCGCGTATGCCACGACGCCGGACGGCCCGTCCGGCCAGAACCTGAACGTGTATTCCGTGGGCTACCGCGTGCCGGTCTACGCCCTGGGCGACAGCGTCGACTTCATCTACGGCCGCTCGAGCGTCAACACGCCCTCGAGTTCGCCGACGCTCGGCGGCGTGCTGGGCTTCACCGGCAAGGGCGAGACGTGGGGGCTGCGCTACAACCACTTTCTCGGCCGCGCGGGCGAGACGTCGTCCAAGCTCGTGTTCGGGCTGGACCACCGGAAGATCGACTCACGCTGCGACGTGAACGGCCAGCCCATCGCCTACACCGGCCCGACGCCGCCCGTTTCCGCCTGTGTGCCCTACACGACGACGCCGTTCGGCATCACCTACATGGGCCAGCGCGATGGCGTCGATCAGGCGCTCGCGTACAACATCGGGCTCTTGCGCAACTTCGCGAGCGGATCGCGATTCACCAACCTGGACGGTCGCACCGACCGCTACTCCTACCTGACGCCGGGCAACCGCAGCACGCGCGACGGCTTCATGATCGCCCGCGGTGGCGCGACGCTGCTGCAGGGCTTCGACAGCGGCTGGCAGGTTCGCGTGGCCGGCAACGCCCAGCTCACGAACACGCCGCTGGTGTCCAGCGAGCAGTTCAGCCTGACCGGCGCCAGCGCGGTGCGGGGCTTCGACGAACGCGCCGTGGCCGCCGACAGCGGCCTGGTGCTCAACGCCGAGCTCTACACGCCCGAGCTCGCACCGCGCATCGGCCTGCCGGGCAACCTGCGCGGCCTGGTGTTCGTCGACGCCGGCTACGGCGCCAACCGCAAGGCCGCGGGCACCTACCTCCCGAACCACACCAACGTGGCCAGCACCGGCGTGGGCACGCGCTACACCTGGAGCCGTGACTTCAGCCTGCGCCTGGACGTGGCCCGCGTGTTCGAGTCGGGCACTTCGTTCACCGAGAAGCGCGGCGACTGGCGCGCCCACCTGAGCGCGATGTTGGCGTTCTAGAACAAGAAGGCACCCATGAAAACGAACAAGGCATTTCAGATCCGCTTTCTCTCCCTGGTGGTCGCGGCCCTGTGCGCATCGGGCGCGCAAGCCCAGCTGGCGCCCGGCGCGCTGCCCACGGGCGGCACGGTGGTGGGCGGGCAGGCGTCGGTCGTGCAGAACGGCACGACGCTCAACATCCACCAGACCAGCAACCAGGCGCTGGTGAACTTCTCTACTTTCAATGTCGGCTCGGGCGCGCTGGTCGACATCCGCCAGCCGGGTGCCGCCGCGGCGCTGCTCGCCCGCGTGACGGGCCAGGACCCGTCGCAGATCTACGGCCAGATCAAGGCCAACGGGTCGCTGTGGCTCATCAACCCGTCCGGCATCCTGGTCGGGCAGGGCGCGCGCATCGATGTCGGCGGCTTCATTGCCAGCACGCTGAACGTGAGCGACGCGGACTTCCTGGCCGGTCGCCTGACCTTCACCTCGGCCGGCAACGCGGGCATCGTGACGAATGCCGGGGCGATCCACGCTGCCGGCGGCGGCCGTATCTACCTGGTGGGACAGAAGGTGGAGAACACCGGCGCGCTGACCGCGCCAGGTGGCGAAGTGCTGCTGGCCGCCGGCCAGAACGTGCAGATCGTGGACACCGGCCATCCGGGCGTCTCGATCGCGCTTTCCGGCGCCGCCGGCGACGTGCGGAACATGGGCCGCATCGCGGCCGAGGCCGGCCGCATCGGCCTGGGCGGTGCGCTGGTGACGAACGCCGGCGAGATCAGCGCCAGCAGCGCCGTGAGCGAAGGCGGCCGCGTGTTCCTGCGCGCCGCGGACCTGAAGACCACGGCGACGTCGAACATCGGCGCGAACGGCACGTCCGGCGGCCACGTGGTGCTGGCCGCGGACCGGGCGGACATCGACGGCCGCGTCTCGGCCACCGGCAGCGCCGGCCCGGGCGGCTTCGTGGACACCTCTGGCCACGTGAGCCTCGACGTCAGGCACGCACCCACGGTCGGCAAGGGCGGCGAATGGCTGATCGACCCGAGCAACCTCGAGGTTGTGGCCGGCAGCGGGGGCGATGCGGGCGTCGACGGCGGCGTCATCACGTCGAGCGAAACCGGCACGACGATCGGCGCCGACGTCATCTCGGCGCAGCTCAACGGCGGCACCAGCGTGGTGCTGGCCACCGGCAACGAAGGCGCCGGACTGGGCGACATCCTGGTCAACGCCGCGATCACCAAGACCTCGGGCGAGGATGCCCGGCTGACGCTGCGTGCGCACAACAACATCGCCATCAACGCGCCCATCACGAGCAGCGCCGGCGCGCTGAATCTGAGCCTCAAGACCAACTTCTATGGCAACACCACCGATGCCGGCCACTCGGCATCGCTCAGCGCCGATGTGAACCTCAACGGCGGCGTGCTCGAAGTCTCGCAGGGCGAAGCCTTGGGCAACGGCACGCTGAACATCAACGCTGGCACGACGACGCTCGGCGGCGCATCGCGCATCGAGGCCGCGGCGGTCAACGTGGGGCAGGGCGGGCGCGTCGCGATCGGCTCGCTCCAGACCCTTCGCGGTGCCTGGGCCAACGCCG
>Ga0247808_10001383_pt1 | contig 11705 bp, 6 predicted proteins | sample UWRJL089202R1_FD_179914 | JGI IMG/M metagenome (GOLD analysis project Ga0247808, IMG submission 179914) | Plant litter microbial communities from Arlington Agricultural Research Station in Wisconsin, United States - UWRJ-L089-202R-1 | ecosystem: Environmental > Terrestrial > Plant litter >... | reverse complement strand
CGTTCCGTCTGTCCGCCAAAGTTCATTGATACCTTTTGTTGAATTGATGAAAGTATAGGTTGTGAAATAAAGAAATTTTTCATTCACTTTATAAGTCATTATCGTCGTCAATGCTGTGTTTTGTGACGAAGCAGAAATATCTTTTACAGAAACAGGCGCGGAAGTGCTCGTGTCTTTGTAATGTAAAAACGTTTTTTTTGCGGTATTGTCCTGATAATAGTAGAAGAATTTCCCGTCAAATATTCTTTCTTTGGTATCACCTGCAAAATCATTGGAAGCCGGGCCTGTGTAACCGAAGTTGTAAACTTCCGTCAATTGAGCCCGAAGTGCGCTTACGCATCCGAGCATTAAAATCAGTATAACTTTTTTCATTTCTTTAATTTTTTGGATAATTAATTTGTTGATGTAAAATTAATAACCTGAAAATCCATCACCGTACCCTGAAGAGGGTATTTTGAAATCGTAACATAAAATGAAAAACCCGATTGAATTCGGGATTAATTGATATTTTCTAAAAGATTGAGGTGCGAAACCATTTGTATAAGCTTGGGAAGCGATTTGGCCTCTGTTTTCCTGTAGATGTTTTTCCGGTGCGTTTCTACAGTACTTTCTGAGATGAATAATTTTTCAGAAATTTCCCGATTCGTAAAACCATTAATCATTAATCCAACAATTTCTTTTTCGCGTGCAGACAATTTGATTTCCGGATAACTGATGAGCTTTTTCTTAAAATCCGAAAGTGTCTTTTCCGCTTCTTCTGAAAGGTGAAAATAGCCGTTTTCTACATCCATAATAGCCGTGATCAGTTCTTTTCGATTGATTTTTTTTGATAAATAACCATTGACTCCTATTTTTTCTATCAATTCATAAACCACTTTGCTGTCACAATTCATAGAGAGAATAATTATGTTAATCGCAGGGAATTCTTTTTTAATAATTTTTGATAACTCCAGACCGTTGATGGTTGGCATCATCAGATCCATTAAAATAATATTTGGCTGCACTACTCCACGTTTTAGATCTTCCAAAAACTCATAACCATCATTATAAGATTTTTCGACCTTCACACTTTTTTCCAGACTTAGAAGCATTTCCAAACCTTCGATGATGATATTGTGGTCGTCAATTATTACTATATTCATTGGATTTTTTTTAAGATATGAGCTTAAATAAGTGGGATTTCTACCTGAACATTGGTTCCTTGATCCGGAACACTTTCTATCTGAATTTCGCCTTTCAAAAATTCGATTCTGGATTTTATATTTTCCAGTCCCATTCCTTCAGATTTGGCTGTTTGTGCTAAAGGATCAAAGCCTTTTCCGTCATCAATTATTTTAATCTTAATAGACTTATCATCCTGAAAAATTGAGATTTTTACACTTTGTGCATCGGCGTGCTTGATGATATTATTAATGCATTCCTGAATGATCCTGTAAATAACAACTTGTATATTCTGGTCGATATCATCTTTCAAACCATCGATATTCAGGATGATTTTCAGTTTAGGAGAATTCGTTTTTTCGATGAGATCGCGCAATGCATTAGACAAAGAATTTTTGATCAGCATATTTGGCATGATCTGATGAGAAAGATCTCTGACATCTGTGATTGCATCGTCCAAAATGGATTTTGTCTTGGTCAAAACATTGGAAAATTGATTTTCGTTGTGCTTAAAATCTTTCAAAACATTGATGTTCATATTGATTGCCGAAAGCAACGTCCCAATGCCGTCATGAAGATGCAGCGCCATTCTTTTCCGCTCATCATCCTCAGCTTTCATTACCGCTTTGGTAGCAAGATCCTGTTGGTAAAGTATTTCCTTTTGGAGTTTAACTTTCTGATTATTCTGATAATTTTTGTAATAAACAAATGCTAAAAGTAATAATCCGATGAGCGCAAAAACAAGAACGTTTCTCTTGAAAAGTTTAGATTTCTGAGTTGTGATTTCAGCATCTTTTTCGGCGGTTTTATACTTTATTTTTAAGTCTTCAAGGATTTCGATATTTTCTTTGTTCAGTATCGAGTCTTTTATGCCAGAATACAGTTTGTAATAATTGAGAGCTTTTCCAAAATCGCCTTTTTCTTCATAGATATTTGAGTAAGTCTCATAAACTTCTTTCAGCTCATCTTTGTTATTACTTTTTTTTGCAAGCTCCAAAGCCTGTCTGAGATATGCTTCTGCAGCAGCAAAATCTCCTGCGCCGGCATAATATGTTGCAATACTATTATACTGCAAAAGCAGAGAATTCTGATCTTTGAGTTTCTTTTTGATTTCCAGAGATTTCAGCAGAAAACCCATCCCTTTTTTCAGATCACGCTTGTCATCTATGTAAATGGCGCCGATATTGTTCAGAAGCTTTGCAATATTGGAACTGTCTTTTAATTTCTCCGAGATCACCATGGCTTCATTATAGTACAACAAAGCCTTATCAAAATCATATTTCATATAGTAAGAATTGCCAATGTTTACAAGGGCTCTTCCCATATCCTCATCTTTATTCAGATTTTTGAAGATGTTATAGGATTTTGTAGAATAGTTTAAAGCTTCATCAAATTTTTCATTGTTAAGGTAAAGAACACCAATGTTTTTATAAAGTAAACCAGATTCGTAGTGTAGATTATTTTTATTTGTAATTTCAAGAGCTTTCAGATAGGTAGAGAGGGTTTCTTTGGTCTTACCCTGAAAAAGGAAAATATTGCCCTTGTTCATCATAGAAAGAGCCACACCTTTCGGATTTTTTGCTTTCTGATAATAAGAAATAGAAAGATTAAGATTTTCCAGAGCTTTATCCTTCTCCATTTGATTCGATAACAAAGTGGAAATCGTTCTGTAGTACAATCCCCACAAGCTGTCCACCTCAGCTTTTTCCAAAACAGGCTTCAGAGAATCCAGACTTTTTTGTGATTTCTGATCATCCTCAAATATCCTTTCTTTCACAGACAGAAGCCTGTTGTAGATATTCTGATTACTTTGTGCGTAAGCAGAACCAGAACCTAAAAAAAATAGCGCGAACAAAAATAAATTGATAGTTTTCAATGGTCATAGTTTTTGTTAAAGTTAATCATTATGAGTCAATTACAAATAATTCATCCTTCAAAATAACGTTAGTAAATGTATTAAAACAGAAAAACAAAAACATACCCTGAGGAAGGTATATGACTTGGATTCCTGTGAAATCTGTAAATAAAAAAAGCCGGAAGAATTTTTCTTCCGGCTATCATTAAGTTATTTTATTATAAAATATTTACAAGGTATTATTTAATAATCTTCTTCGTTCTAACATCTCCGGAATTCTCAGCCTTGATAATATAAATACCATTGATAAGTGCAGATGCATCCAATCTGATATTTTTATTTACAGTTTTTTGACTGATGACCAATCTTCCGGCTACATCATAAACTTCAATTTTGCCTAAAACTTTTGATGAAGATATTACGTATTCTGTACCGTCTCTGTAAACTTCAAATTGTGATTTATTAGCAGAATCTGTACCTAGAACCTGGTTTTCTTTGTAAACAATTTCGAAACGGTTTTCATCTGTTCCTTTGTTTGCTGTGAAAGAATAATCCTGATTCGTGATGTCCGTATAAGTATTCAGCAATTTATCCACAAGATAGATTTTCTGATCTGTTTTGAAAATCCCCTCTCTGTTACCAAGTTTGATTTTGTAATTACCATTGGCGGAATATTTTGTCCCCAATCTTACAACATCATTAATGCTTACAGGATTATTTCTTGCCTGGATCTGCAATTTTCTTGCATCCAGTTTTGAATAGAAAGAATCATCACCTATTGAGAACAATTCTGCATCATAATCCTGGTCAAAATCATCTGTTGCACCTTCCATGTGAGCAACAAGGATTGTATTGACAATATTATATGGTGAAATTAATTTTACTCTATAACGGTTGATCTCATTACCAGCAGTTTTGCTGTTGTTATAGAAATAGCCTGAACTATCATTGGTTCTGATGCTGTTATCAAATTTCAAAGTTGCAACGTCTGGCGTGTTTCCTGTTGGAGCCGGAGTTCTCATCTGTACAATAAATCCTTGCGCAACTTTTATAAATTGATTTGGTTCAGGTGATTCTACATCGCCTGTTCCAGTTGCCGGACCTCCGCCCGCAAGTGTAAGAGTTGCATAGTTATTTGGTGTATAAGCAGATCCGCCCTGTGTTGTTGGCGCACCCGGCACATTGGTCCAGAACCAAGCAGTCCCAAGAATTAGATCGCTGTTACTCGTACCATTACCCTGATCCAGATTATAGAATTTGTAGAAATCTATGTGGGAAGGGTAAGGATTTCCGATTAAGTTGTAACCGTGTTCCGTAGAAACACCTCCTACAAGCGTATTTTTTGATTTTTGGATCTGAATAAACTGATCTCCGTTGTGCAAATTACCTCTGAAGCTAAGCTCATCTGATGTAAGACCTGCGCCGTATCCCGATTTTCCTCGTATTGCATAACCTTTGGCTGGCAAAAATACAGCATCAGCAGTTGCTTTGAAGGTATCATTGACTTCGTTATACTCGTAAGTTCTGTTGTTTGGAGAACCCGGCGAGAAACCGCCACTACTGTCCGCAGCATTTCCATTCGTTGTATTTCTCAAAACCTGATCTGCTACAGGAGAGCTCCAGTAGGTATAATCTGAGGTTCTCATATTCACAATTCTCTTGGCAATAATTTTATTGGCGCTGTTTCCATTGGTAAGTTTAGTCTGCACAAGGCTACCGTCACTTTCGATTGTGATTTTGTCATCTGCTGTAATAATATCACCGTTAACAGTCACACCTTGATCAGCTAGGATAGTCAATGAACCATCACCTGTAATTTCTAGGTTATTCACTTCAAGCGGCGTATTTGAACTTGTCTGAGTAAAGGCTCCATCAATAATTGCATTTTGAGATGCGTCCGGCCCATTAAAATTAGACCAAGCCGATCCGTCCCAAATGATCGTAGTGGTTTTTAACCTTCCATCGAATTCCAAACCATAACTTCCTGATGCACTTGAATAAAATCCGTATCCACCAGTCGTAGTCTGACCGGAAGCATAGAATCTGAAGTAAACTGTAGTTCCAGCTGCAATATTCTGAAGCGCACTGATACCGGCTACATTGATATTCACTGTCTGATTGGTATTCAATACAGTTGTAGGTGAATTAATAAGTGTATAATCTGTATCATTAAAACTGTAAGCAAACTGTATCTGGACCCCAGGATTTGCAATATAAGAAGCTGTTCCATTGAAAGCAGCTCTAATTGAAGTTAATGACAAAATATTATTAGAAGCTGTAAAGCTGGTTTTGAAATAATCTGTATTATTTACTGATATTCCGTTATTTTGAAAACCTTGTGTTCTGAAAGAATTATTAGCTCCACTCCACGTAGCTGTAGCACCTCTACTTAAAATTGCACTACTTGCAGTTAAAGCAGGGTCTTTGGTTTGAGCGGTAAATGTTGGTAGATCAGTTGAAGAAGAAACACCGAAGAAATCCCACTTAGCCAAAGCAACTGGCAACTCAACCACTTCTATAGTTTGCTGAACGCTTGTTGCTGCATTATAATTAATATTCCCTGCTTGTGATACCGTGATGGTAGTGCTTCCCATATTATTAGCAGTAAGAGTAGTACCGGAAATGCTCGCCACAGCAGGAACAGAACTTGTATAAGTCAATACCAATCCTGAAGTCGTACTTGCATATGTTGAAAGATCAATAGTAGATCCAACATTTAAAGTTGCCGGCAATGCATTGAATGTAATGGTCTGATTTACTTTCGTAATATCTGCCGTCAAACCTGTCGGTAATAATGGAATATTATAATTTCCACCATCTGTACCGGAAAGATTGATCCCAAGTACAGTAACTGGTTTGTCCTCTCCTGCATTAGCATCTGCGAAACTACCGGATACTGTGAATATTACTGTATCTCCTGCAAAAATATCTGTAGAAGTCACGTTTGAGAAACTTGCTGTTACGGTATTATTATATGCTTTGTCATTTGCAGTAATGGTTGTAATAGCAATATCTTTCTTAGTAATAGAAGCCTGCAATGTAGGCTGCACAACGGTATAATTTGCAGATGGCGCAGTGTAGGAGCCTGTCTGCACAAGAGTCTTGTTTGTGCCTGCATTTTTATTTGCAAAAGCCCAGGTTACATTTCCTGTCACAGAAAAAGTATCTCCGTTTACCAGTCCGGCATATTGCGGCGTTCCGTTTACAACCACAGAAGTATTCTGATCATAAACTTTGTTCTCTGTTGTCAAACCTGTGATTGTGAGTTCCTGTGGAGTAACCGTTAAGGCTTGTGTTACATCATTGGCAGCTTTCCAGTCTGCATTACCTGCTTGCTGAGCGGTAATTGTAGAAGTTCCCACACCTACGATTTTTACAGTATTACCAGTGATGGTAGCTACTGCTGTATTGGAACTTGTGTATGTCACTGTGAGTCCGGATGTTGCTGTTGCAGATAATGTATAGTCTGCGTCGCCGTATATTTTTGAAAGTGCAGCAGGCAGACCTGTGATGGTTTGATTTCCTTTTCCAATTTCAAACGTTAGTGTTGCTGGATCACTGGTTTCCGCGCCTTTTGTAGCAGTAACATTCGTTGTGAAAGTTCCTGCGGAAGTTGGCGTTCCGGAAATTAATCCGGTTGTCGTATTAAGTTCCAATCCCGGAGGCAGACTGGTTCCGCCTACGATGGCATAGCTGTCCGGTGTATTGGTTGCATTAATAGTTCTGGAAAAACTGTTATTAACAGCCAATCCAGCAAATGTAGTAGAAGTTACAACAGGCTTGGTGCTCGAAGCAGTTGTAAGTGATTGTGTTGCTGACCATGCAGAATATCCACCAGCATTTTTAATACGCACTCTGTAGTAATATGGTGTGTTGGGTGCTAATGAACCCTCTGTATGATTTGTTGCGGTTAAAGTTTCAACGTTATAGAACGGAGAAGAAAAATCATTATCATTATCTATTTGTAAATGAAAGGTAATGGACTCCGAACCCTGTCCTGAAGGCGCCGTCCACTGTGCAAGGAAAGAATCTATGCTAATATTATCAGCTGCCAGAGACGTAGGAGCCAATGAAACCGTAGTGAATGTTGGATATCCAGATGCGTGAGAATAAACTGTCTGCGGTGTTGTACAATTGTTAATAGCATAAGCTCTGTAATAATAAAGTGTATTAGCCGCTAATCCGGATAATGTTTTTGTAAATGGATACGGAACTGTAGCAATTGCAAGTCCTGTTGTACTGGAAGTAACTGCTCCTGATAAGTTGCTAGCTGTACCATAATTAAAACCTACTTCCTTAATATTTGCGCCGCCAATTGCGGTAACGCTTCCGGATATATCTATTCCTGTTCCAGTATTATTGGCAACAGAAGTTGTAGATGAAACTGTTGGATTAGCGCAGGCTGCACTCCAAGTTAAATTAACATCATCAATTGCAGAACTCGGTCTATTACCTGAATTTGAAGAAGCCACAATAGTCACAATACGAATCCAAACATTACCTGTTTGATTTTCTAGTGCTGCTGGCAAAGTAACAGTTACATTCGTACTACCCCAAGTCGGACTTGTTGTTATAGTAGTAGGTGAAGATGCTACAGCAGTAAAAGCACTTGGAGATGTTCCTAAGCCATAATCAACTCTCCAGGTTGTTGTTCTCCCCGAAGTATTATCTAAAGACTGAAGTTTGAAAGATAAACTAAAAGATGTTCTGGCTGTAGTATTTGCCAATTGCAAAACAAATGCAGCTCCAGGATCTCCAAAACTGCCGGACTGTCTCACACCCAAAGCTCTATCAGTTGAGTTTGATTGAGCAGTTGCGTTTGAAGTAGAAGTTAAAGCATCTGCAGAAGCAAAATTTTTGAAAGTACCTGCAGTGTCTGACCAAGCAGTTTTGGCTGTATTCAAAGTTGCTGTTGATCCCAAAGCTGAAGCTGTAGCACCGGTTCTTACGGTCCAACCTGTCGGTAATGCTGTTCCAATAGCATCAAAATCTTGTGTATATGATGAACCAGTTAAAGTTACTTGTCCAAAAGCACTTCCAGTTACAAATAACAACAAGAAAAGCAACATTTGCTTCCTTATTGATGAAGAATAGTTATTAATTAGTAATTTTATTTCCATAATGTTTTATTCAAAAATATAATTTGTACAAAAATAAGATATTATTAAATATATTTAAAAAAATATTTTAGTTAATTATCAAATTAATAATATTTAATATTTTGGGATATTGTACATTTTGACTTTTTACACTAAAGCATTGATAATTAATCCTGTTATTATTTTAATTTCGAGCACATCGAAAGAAATCATCACATTATATCATCATAAAACCATAAAAAAAATGACCGGAATTGCTTCCAGCCACTTTTAATTTTCAAAATTTGTATTATATATCAATATCATTTCTTATTATAAGAAACACGCCAGACAATTCCACTCACATCGTCCGCCACCAAAAGTGATCCGTCTGCAATCTGAAGCACACCAACTGGCCTCCCATATACATCTCCCCCAGCCTCATCCGCAATGAATCCTGTCAAAAACGACTGGTAAGAACCCGAAGCTTTTCCGTTCTTAAAAGGGACAAAAGCCACCTGATAACCTACAAGCGAAGAGCGATTCCAAGATCCGTGCTGCCCTATAAATGCGCCGTTTTTATATATTTCCGGAAACTGAGATCCTGTATAAAATGTCAAACCCAAAGATGCAGTATGACTTCCAAGAGGCACATCCGGAACAATGGTTTTTGCCACAAGATCCGGCTTTTCGCCTTTTCTTCTTGGGTCTTCGTTTTTTCCGAAGTACGCGTACGGCCAGCCATAAAACGCATTAGGCTGCACACTTGTAAGGTAATCCGGAACAAGCTCATCCCCAAGCTCATCCCTTTCATTCACAACAGTCCACAATGCACTGGTTACAGGATTCCAACTCATCCCAACCGGGTTTCGGAGCCCGGCAGCATAGATTCTCTCACCGCTTCCATCAGGATTTACTTCCAGAATATTGGCTCTTCTCACCTCATTTTCCATCCCATTTTCGCCCACATTACTGCCTGATCCTACAGAGATATAAATTTTTGACTGGTCTTTATTTGCAATCAAATTCCTAGTCCAGTGGTTGTTGTAGCCTCCTGCCGGAAGATTGACAATTTTCTTCCCCGGCGCAGTAATTTTGGTATCACCAGCTTTGTAAGGATAAACATAGAGTCCGTCTGTATTGGCGACGTAAAATTTATCTTTGATGATCAGCATTCCGTAAGGCTGGTTTAAGTTAGGCAAAAAGACGGATGACGACTCTGGAATCCCATCTTTGTTTGCATCGCGATAGAGAATAATTCTGTTGGCAGATTTGCCACCAACCTCAGCATCACTTTTGCCACTGATATCATTTTTAATTTTATCCGTAGCAGAGCGTTCAGAATTGGACAGAACCACAAAGATATCGCCATTCTCAGCCTGAATCATATTTCTCGGGCTTTTGATGCCTTCCGCAAATCGAGTCACAGTAAATCCATCTGGAGCTATTGGCGCTTTATCTTTGGGCCATCCTATGACATTGCTGAATTTGTTTTTGGAACTCTTCTCATCCGGAGGAGGTAATTTCAAAGTATCGGTTTGGGTAACAGCCTCAGTGCCTTGCTCGGCTTCTGCAGATGGATTTTTGTTTTCTTTACAACTAAAAAAAAGAATAGCAACTGATGGTAAAAGATATTTTTTCATAAATTTTTTGAGATATGATGTTAAAAAAAATTTAGATACAATTATCAGACCTTCGGAGCTTTTCTATATTTGAATCTGATCACAAATCTTTGATATTAGATTTAAAATATTATTTTTAAGAAAATATTTTTTTTGACCTCAATTTTCATAGGCCTAATAATTAAATTTTCAGACAAAGACTAAGATTTATGAATGCTCGCTAAGCGTAATACCAGTCAGCACATCATTATATTTTTACAAATAAGAACTTCATATTATAAAACGATTATAGATTCTTTATCAGAAATAATTTATGTTATAAATACCATATCACATTACATTTCCCTAGATTTGCAAAAAATAAATTAATGAATTACGCTCTTGAGCTCGACGTAAAGGAAGCTGGATCTAATATTGTCTTCAATACTATTATGTTGGACTCATTTAAAGTTAACATCGTTGAGAGGTATGCGGTAAAAGTTATAAAGAAGCCAAAATTATGCGAGGTTCTGTTTAAGGTAAGAACACTGGATGATCAGATTATCAAAAAGAAAGACGGCAATATCAATATGTATTTCAGAGACGAAAATTTTGTTAAATATCAGAATTTGAAAAACGTTCTTTCTTCTTATCATTACAGAAAAAGACTTATCAACAGGAAAGAAGCGGAACAGGATTTTGTTCATTTCATCTTGAGTCTGGTGGTTTTGAATTACGAACTTTATTAGTATCTTTTAAAAAATTCCGGGTGCTGCAAATGCATCCGGAAACCTTTCTTCCTTCATCAAAATCAGATATTATTTGTATTATTTATATATAAAGTTTACGATTGTAAGCTTTTAATAATATAACATTAATAATGGACTATAATTCAATTTGTCCAAACATCTTTCTTAAATTTGAATAATATTCTACAATAATTATTTATGAATCTTATTCAAAGTAAAAGGGAAAGATGTCTTTTCAGTTTTTTGATACTTATACTCATTGCCTTTAATTCTCAAATCTGTGCTCAAAATCCGGAAGAATACAATAAGATCTACACAAAACCTATCTTGAGGTTTCTCAAAAAGATTTTCCGAAAGCACTAAAAACTGCAGATTCATTATTTAACATTTCCGAGACGCCGCGCTACCAGGCGAAAAGTCTCATGCTATCCGCTTCTCTGCTCCAGCAGGTTGGAGAAATCTCAAAAGCCGTGGAGTTTGCATCCAAAGCTGAAACCATCATCAAAAATACAGAGGATTATATCTGGAAAGCTAAGATTTCAGAATTTTTGGCTTCACAATACAGACAATTAAAACTTGTAAAGGAATCCAAAAAGTACATCAATGAAACAATGGAATCTATAGCGAAAATAGATGAGCCAAGAATTGTAAATCAAACGATGGGTTTTGTAATGCAGGAAAAAGCGTACTACGAAATCGAAATGAAAGATTTTAAAAACTACATCAATGAGTTGCGCGTAGGATATATCATAGAAAAATTGACGACCGATCCTCAGTATCACAAATATAAAATATCCACACTGGCAGAAGAGGCTGGTTTTTCTTCTCAAAGCAAATTTGCTGCAGCGTTTCGAAAAGTGACAGATGTCTCACCATCACAGTTTTTGGAACACCTGAAAACGGCTCAAAAGGATTAAGATTCTTTTAGATTTTTCGCCACAACTAAACATTCATAAAAGCATTATTCAAAGTCAACATTAAGGCTTCGAACAGTTTATACAGAATAATAGTGCTTAAAAACACCCAGAAATCAATGAAAATTGCGATTTTCGGAAGGTTTTTTCAGTTGTTTTTATATTCTTTCGATTTTCCTTTTGCTTCCAGATTTAAGCGCTGATTTATAACACTTTGCAATAATCCAAAACGATATTTACAATGGGTCATTTTCCCGAATTCGTATCGTAAAACCTTTGTTCACCATCTTTAATAAAAGTAATATTGCAAAGATGATGAGAAAATATTTTTCTGACATGAAAGTTAG
>Ga0247808_10001382_pt1 | contig 11712 bp, 12 predicted proteins | sample UWRJL089202R1_FD_179914 | JGI IMG/M metagenome (GOLD analysis project Ga0247808, IMG submission 179914) | Plant litter microbial communities from Arlington Agricultural Research Station in Wisconsin, United States - UWRJ-L089-202R-1 | ecosystem: Environmental > Terrestrial > Plant litter >... | reverse complement strand
GTACAATGCAGGATAATATCAAGTAATGTCTCTGCTTCTTGGTATACGTCTATACTTGGTCAGTGAATTCTTCTGTATTTAGTAGTGGTTTTAGTGGCCAAAAGAACGCCCCCATCAAGGGACATGGTAGTACTTTACTTATCACCCGATCACTTCCCCATTGCTCCTTGGGGCAAGTAAGATGCATGCGGCGTTCAAAGTAATGTTTGTTTGGAAAAGGATAGCAATACGAGACTTATTAGAAAATGCTGCAAGTTCTTACTTCTGCCGCAAGTGAAATCCAACAACAACAACAGAACAGCTCAAGTCTGGACCTATCGCTTAAGCTATATGTTCAACAGTCTCATTTTGTATTACTGCCTATCAACTTCCCAATTGGATCATATGGTTCCAGCCTCCGACAATTACTCCGTATACACAATGTACTTGGAGGATTATTTTTAGCTAGCCCTTATCATTTCTGTGTTCAGCCGTAAGCCCTAGGAGGTTTGCAGCAGTGGTTTGTCCCACCATGTCCACCATGTCCACCAATCATTCTCACGCCTTTGTCCTCCGAGGCCCCCACTTCCCAATTAGGGTTCAGCCGCACTATGCCAAGCAAAAGGAAGGCTTGTTGCAGACTGCGGGAACCAACCAGAGGCGTCGTAGGCTGGTATCCACCATGGTCCGTGCAAATAATAAGCTCCAAGCCTACAAACAACCTCCTAGGGAGAACTATTGGTGGCAGCCAGGATCAAGTCCAACGTCTATTACTTATACAAAACAAACTCCGCTAGATCGTGCCCCTCTTGTACCTACAATGTCTTTTTGCACGCTCGTTATAATCAGTAACCACAGACCGTGGTCTAATACTTGACTGGAAAAGGAGAGATTCGTTCGTTAGAGAGAGGATGGCGTTCACATATGGCCGTACTCAGGGTCAATATTCACCTCTGGGCGGGGGCGATCCCAATGTCATATACCAGAGCCCCGAAATGATTTCAGGATCTTGGGGAAATGCGAACAATGGCACGTATTCAGGTCTGGGATCACCGCCAATGGAGATGTATGGAATCCCAAATGCAGCACACAGGCAAAGCGGAGGAGCTGCTCAGTCTTTGGGCGCACCACCACCGCTTCCAGCCAGGCCAGACGTGCATCCGTTGCAAAACCATGCTGGAACCTACTCTGGTTCGATGGATAGCCAGTCAACAAAGTTCCACAGACCAAATGATGGGAGATGGAGCACGCAATCTAGTATGTGGTTTGGCCCAATCCAGCGGAATGTACTAATGGGCCTCCGTTAAGTGGAATCTGAGACCTACCTCAATGAACCAATGAACAAGATAGATACATCTTTCTCGTCCGAAACCTATCATGCATACAAAGATCACACAGGCAGGCAGCTGCTAGCTCTTCTGGCAGGAAGTGCTTTGCGATTCCTGGTCACTGCTGGGCTTTGTGCAGCATACATCCTTTCTATAAAACTGTGGCTGAAGAGGGCCGTAATAGATGAACAGCATAAGAAGATTTTCAATGCTTTAACGACGGGAATTAGTTTGGCACTAGGTCTGAACATTGCTAGCTCATTTAAGGATCTGGCTCTTAATATGCGATGGCCAATCTTGAGTGCAAGAAGACGAAACCTGAAAGAGGTGATACCTGAAAATTGATCTTGATAGAGAAATGTGCTAATGATGGATCAGCTGGACCTTATACTGAACGCCGATAGTTTAGGAAAACTGTTCAAGTTGGTATTTATAACACGGCGGCCATGGGTTATCATATCCTGTTTGGCATGGCTGATCATCAATATTGTGAGTTCATCATAAGAATTTACTAAATTTCAACATACTAAATTTCAAAAGGCGGCTCAAGCCGGTATCGCAATGCTGAATCTGACGTATGGCTTTGATGTTAACTATAATGCCGTCCTCTTCTCGAATTCTAAGGTATGCATCTAAATTCAATTCCTTGTTGTACTCATATCAGACTGTACTTACACAGTTCTGTCAAGGGGAATGTTTCGGTCCCGGATATGAGCCACTTCTACCCCAATGGAGACAACTTCAATCCTGGACTACATGACGAGGAATATACAGCAAATCTGTTAGTAGCAAAATCGCCATTTGATGCTTTACTGACTCGCTTAGGTACGGCGGCCTTGTTATATACGGAATGAACGACACGAAATATATGCCCAAAGCTCGTGATATCTACAAGAGTAGCAACGCAATGCTGTGGTATGATGACGAAGAAAGCAGTTTTGAGCTTAAGTTTACGGATAGCCCAGTTAAAGTCAATCAAGACCAGTGCGTAGATTTCCTATCTAGCTTCGATGTTCGATTCCCTCTTCGCGAAACTACAAAAGTCTATACGAACTAATTACGGATTCACTACTAACGCTTCGTAGATTGTTCTCCGCCTACTCTGACCGGAAGGTCAAGGTGATGTGGTCGTGCGAGTCACACGAAGTGCTAGGAAAAGTCAACGAAAATAGCACCGAGATTGATGTTAGTAACGTTGGCAAAATCCAAGTGCACGAATTGGTTTCCTCAAACGCCACCAACTACTTTACCGGTCCGAATAACGCTTGCGAGGAAGGTGACTTCCGATGCTCCGTCGTGGAAGCCTTCGAAAGCTCTGATTCCGGACAGTGGTATTACAAGTGCAATATCACGATGGGCCTGACGCAAAACGATCCGAGAAACCTATCGTACGTTAGCGATGCCATGGCTTTCACGGCTACCAGTGCCATTGCTCGCATCGGGTATTCCGACGGACTCGGCCCACACAATCAGGTATATCCCCAGAAGAGCCTGTGGGGGTCTCTAGCTGCCGGAGACGCCGATATGATGGGATCCATCATCTCAATGTATGCCCTCGGATCCATTGCCGGGGCTTCACTCTTCAACCCGCGGATCTACTACCAGGGAGAGGCGCCTGTCCAGGGGTACGAGCTGAATCTCAACCACCCAAAATTCTTCTATCTTATCATCGGGTTGATCTCCGGCTGCCACCTGGTCTTTATCATCATCGTCGCTGTTCTGTCGAACCGAGTCAAGGTCGGGCCGGATACATATCTATCGATGGCCTTGCTGCTGAGGCCCATCGCCGATGCCCTAGAAGGTGTGAGCGGAGGCAATTCCAGCAAGAGCAACAGGGCTTTGAACAGGGCGAAGAAAAGCACGACTGTGAAATATGAAAAGGACATGAGGAATGGAAGGTGGCATCTCAAGATGCTGGAAAAATGAAGCGGGTTCGACGGAGACACCGAGCTAGCAATAACAAACGTATATGGCACAGTTCGTGCCTTTAATCAATCAGTATGGCATGAAGGTTTTGTCATAGACGCCTGGAGCGGAGGGATCTGGTATGCCAGTAACGACATTACAATACGGCCCGAGAGAACTACCAGCTCTCTCCCCCGCCGTGCCTTGCACGTAAATGAATGTCTGGCATCGGCCCTTGTCTGTCAACACATGCACTAATGTATGAATTGAATGATGTGGCAGTTTATCAAAACATGATCCATGCTATAGATAGCAAAAGAATAATAATCAGTCAACAAGAAATACTTTTATCAGTGTTCGATCTAGTGTCCTAAGTTATCAAATCGTACCTATAGTCAATAACGAGCATGGTTTTTAGGATTCAAGTACTCAAAGAAGTTAGTTGCCCATGTGGTAAAAGAGTTTCCCAGTCGTAAAACTAACAACCTAGTTCAGAGTGTGTTTTTGCATCTGTCAGTTAGTGTCTTTCTGAACAAAATGAAGAACTGCACTTCTAATGACCATGAGATATCTCAAAGTCAAGTATTCAAAGCGCACCATTTGCATGTCTATATAAATCTATGTCCCAAGTAGTCTGTTGAGAGATCAAGTTCCTACAATAAATGGTGATCGATATCTTCCATTTTTCTTCTCCCTTTCACTGTCCCTTTGCCCAGAATACACAGAGAAGTACACGCCCTCTTACTCTAAACAAACAATCTTCATCCTCGCCTCGCATCTTCCCCATGCTTCTTTTCCGATCCTCCCCATCCCAACCCGTTTCGCCGCCGTCCGGCTTCGATTCCATACCACCAACATAACCACAAACAATGGAAACCCTTCGATCCGGCTCTTTTCGAAATCCAATCCATAGTACTGAGCTTCACAAATCACGATAAACTCGTACCGGTTATCGAGCTTAGGCGAAGCTTCTCCGTCGAGAAGGAGCGTTCCAACCTGCTGATGATGGAAGAGTATGGCGTGACGGAGAGGTGGGTCGCTAGGGTTGATGGATGAGTCGATAGCTTGGGGAGTGGGATGACCAAGTGCCAGGGAAGAGGTACAGGATGTGCTGAAGACGAGATGGCATGGGGCGAGATGCGCCACCATGTCGGGAGAAAGATCGGAGATACGGAGAGAGGTTGGAGGGTCGTTCTCTGAGGTTTTCGAAGGAGGAACCCTTTCCCATTCTTCGGGGAAGGACGCGCCTTTGGCGAAGAGAGGTATGCCAAAGCCGCTTTTATTAAGGGGACTTAGCTCATTGTTGGATTTGTTTTTGACGTGCCATCTTACAAGAGGTCGTATCCTCTCCTCGGGAAGAGCATTTTTTAGAGGCAGAGGCAAGCGGCGCAGAGTTCCTAGCAATTCATCGGTTTTTGCTAGGAAGGGCTCTTCGTAACTAACCATTCCTTTCCAGCCGGCCCATGACCAACTCGGAAATGTTGATTTCTTGTCTGTCCGGCGTCGCTCTAATTTCACCGCAGGCCGCCATAGTAGTGCTACATCGAGTAGTATCTCTGGTAGGCCATACCTTACTGGAAACTTAAATAGCTGTCGGAAAACGTGAAGCATGCCGCCTAATGCATCAAGAATATCTTCGTCATTTGACATTTCTCGTGCTGTGTACTGTTCAATAATACTTGCGTATTGACTGAAAGTTTCCGATCGCATGATACGAGTTGTTCCATCTGGGAAGACGGTAATACTGCCATCGGCCTTCCCTTCAGGACCCAGAACCTGCTTTCGGAATGTAGGCCATGAAAGTGGCTCATAATCGATACCTTTGTCTTCTGGTACCATGTCTTCGTGAGCAGTAGCCTTTCGACAATGCCATACCATATGGCCGTCCTGGAAAACTAAGAGTCGTCTCGAGAGAAGCTTTTCTTGCAGTGTCCAGGCCCGAGTTTCCCAAATGCTTTCTTCCAGATCCTCCGGGACTTCCACAGGAGTGAGCAGTCGAATGCCCTTCCCAACCAGAACCGAGTCTTGCTTCAAAGATCGAGTGTGCTCCCGGACACCCGCAATACCCATCATGGAGCTTTCTGAATCAGCTGCTACAATTGTGAAAATTGCTGTCGAGTACAACCAGTCCATGGCGCTAATCTGTTGTGTCCTTTCTTCTTGGATATAGCGCAAGCTTTCGTCATCCGCGATATCTTGATCTTGTATAATGCAAAGAGCATCAACCCATAGATAACGCTCACCAACTCCTTTCACTACCTCGATGGCATCCTTTATAGTCGTGGAAACGCCATGCCAAAACTCCCTCAAGCCACCTCTCTGACTCAACTGTTCAATATTGAAACGGCTAAGCATTAGTGTTTCGATAGATGGTTTACCCCATACATAGCTTAAAGCGACAAATCGAAACTCTTTCCCAATAGGAGCCTTGACTATACAGTTGTTTTTAACATCTATAACTCGTAACAATGGCGGCGGCCGTACAACGCCTGCCCAACTAGACGTGTTGCAATGGGGTTCATGATTATTGTCGCACTCGTGTAGCCATTTTGCAGCTAAACTTAGATTTATTTGTCTTGAACTGAGCAAGGCTCCATATCTCAGCGGATTCTCGGAGTTTCCCAAATAGGGTTCATTCTCGATGCGTAGATGGAACTGAGAGATCGTAGCTAGCTGAGCACCAGGACCCCGTCCATGCCCTAAAAGAGTGGCATGTATTCGACCAGAACGCAGAGTATCTCGGTTAGTATGTATAGTGATTTTTAAATAGCACTCTAATGGGTATATGAGGTCTTCCGGTGGTGTCTCTTTCACACGCTCAGCTGCATCGCCATCTTCATCCTGAGGCATCAAGTTAACGAGTTCAGTTGACTCAGGCGCCGTATTGTTGTTACTGGAACTGCTATTGTTCAAACTCATTGCAACTTTCATCATCATCGGGATCAGAGCACTTGTTGCAAGTGCTGCTTGTCTCTTTGCCCTGAGCTTCAGGGTAACAGGGTCGAGAAAATAAAAGGCTCCCTCTTTGAGCTCCTTTCCGTACCCAAATGGCCAATGAGCATCTGTATATCTTGATCTAGGACCCAAATCTATCCATTGACGGAAAGTCTTACCCTGTAGGTGAGGCTGCAGGAAATCGGCAATTTGAGAATGTTGAAACGGATCATTTTCTCGATTGCCTATATTTCTTAGCAAATATGCACACAATCGGCACCAGTCAGCGTGATAGATAATTCGTTCTAGCGGCGTCACAAAAACAATTTCGGATTTTGCATCTAAACCAGTTGCCTGTAGTGTAGCTTTGTCCGGAAACTTCTCGCATCTCGTGCAAAGTCCATGCCATCCTTTGGCATGGTTTGCATAGTCACGTAGATCATCTGACATTTTCTCTTTAATAGTTTTGGCTCCCGATGATTGCCATAGATCAGGCGAGCTTTTAGATGCATTGGCTGCCGCACCAAATGCATTTTTGGACGTCAGCTTCAGATTAGCAAAGCTGTTTGATAGCTGCTTCTCAATCTGTATGTTATTAGACATAGTTCTGGAAGGCTCTCCTACCAGCTACTCACCTCTTTCCGGTCCCTCTCCGGTAATTGTGATTCTGGCTGCGACCCCAGATGAGCCGTAGGCGAGCTCCTGTTAGCATCTTCCTCATCGTCGCTATTGAAAGCACTGTAACTTCTGCTTGAAGATCCTCGGCCCTGCTCCGGCTCTGACGGCCACAGGAGGGTGTTCCAGCTGGGTTCCCGTTGCAGCATTCGCTCCTTAAATCCACTGACCGAGTTTCCAGCTTGCTGGAGGGTGGCCTTTCCTTTCTCTGTCAGATCCAATAATCCTGTTTTCGTCTTCTGAATGAACTCTTCGGAGTTACTCGAAAATTGGGTGAGCTGAGGGCGGTCAGTTCTCGGTACATCCGGCGTGGTGTAGCTCCTCTTAAGTAATGGAGGCTCTTTGAAGGTGACTTTTTGTGGTTTGCGACCTGGCTGCGGCGGATTGCTTGCTTCTAGCCGTTGGGTTTGGCTCCGAACACTGCCTTGAGGACGAAGGTCTATCAAATCATCGTTTGAAGTTTCCATTGCTGTTGGCAACGGGATGGCGCTAGGCAATCAATTTTTGTCCGGGGAAAGTAAGACCTGCAGATTGGTGACACCCAGGGTCTTAATTCCAAGGCTATAACCCAAAAGAAGAGGAGAGAGCACGATTACGCTGGCGGAGTTGCGGTAGCATGATGATGGACAGCAAACAGAGGAAAGAGTGTAGAAAGCAAAAAGTACCGCTCAAGCCGTCGGCCGTCTCAGGAAACCGAAGCCAGGGCGTGAAGAGACCGTGATATGTGATGCTTGAACCCTAGCCTTCATATGGAATTCATCTGGATACAATACTGGCTCCTTACTAAGAATCCCAGCTGGTCAGGTGAGGCCCTGATGGATAAACTCCACGGCGTCTGTATGACCCGACCATTTGCCGTTCACCGGTCGGGAAGACTTTGCGAGCCATGCGAGCCATGTTCAATTGGAGCTTGATCCGCGTCGGATTTATACAACAAGGTGTGTCAAGTCACGGGCAAAACGGCCCGTGGGGTGACTTCTCCACTTCCGTCGTTTGTCTCTTTTGGGACCGTGGGGTTTCATGTAGCGCAAATATGGCTTAGTAACAAGGCATATATACACGGTTGACCTGGAGGTGGTGGAGGATGGGATGCGCCGATTTCATGATTTCATGTAGGGAAATGCTGTGGAACTCGGGATTTATTTCTGGCGGGAATAGCATCCGTCTCGGGATAGCTTGACCGGACATATCAGGAGCCGCAGCCGGGCCATGAGTCTCGTCAATACTCGTTTTGGGATGGAAGCGCATACCTGAGGTTTAGTAGCTTGATAGATATATGATGCTTGCTTGCTTGCTGCTTGTAAGAATTGGGCATCTGCTGCTACGTGCGCACGGTACTGGCACTATACCCCCATCAATAGGGAGAGATGCTTCAACAGGTTAGGGAGCTTCCTCCGCTGCCTGCCAGCTCGGTCCAATTTATTTGAAGCAATACTCCCCCGCTTGAGGTAGTTGAGTACGTTGCACTGTGAATCTGTCATCTGTGACGTGGAAGAGGAGAAAAGATAGGAGTAGTTATGCTTTATGTCTATGTACACACTCTTATTTACAATCTCAAAATGCCAATCCAGAACTCCTCATAACTCGTTATAAGCTGACATATGTACTGTTACAGAAAAGAGACATCTAGAGTTTAGACGTGATCTGGGATCGTGCAACAGTAACCTTGATAAGGCCATTCGGTCCCGATTGTGGGGCGTATACTTCGGCGTCCTTGCCGGTGTTTTTGAGGCCCTTGTGCCAGCTCAAGTCTACGGAAAATGTTAGTGGTGGTTCTATTATGGAAGAAAGGCAAGGGAACATACCAATCTCGAAGTAGTGCTTGTTGGGCAGAGCATAATCTACGGTCTCTACTTCTGGAACAGCAGCCAGGATCTGAGTGCACATCTTGTACATGGTATTTTGCACCGAAGGGCTGTTCTCCTCGGCGAAAGTCTTCATGGTGATCGCTCTGGCATCTGTCCAAGCCTTGTCAAACTTGGGGATGGCATCCTTAACAGCGCTGAGGCTAGAGAACGTCTTCCAGTTCCATGAAGAATCCACATCGGTGGACAGAATTCTATCGCGCACCTCAGGCAATGTGGTGTATTCGTCCCTTACAAAACCGTGGAATTGAGAGCCGGTGCTCTTCAACACAAGCAACCCAGCGATACCACTGCTGATGTCAATCCCGTCTTTTCGGACTGCCGCTTCAACATTGCGGGTTTCTGCTCCATCGCGGTAGAACGAGTGTGGGTGGGGTTTGCCATCAATGGTCATCCGTGTCCAGCGGTGCGTGATAATCTTGATGTTTGCAGTGGTGATATGGGGGTAGGTTTCGACGAAGTGCGTTCCGAGGATGCTCGCAAAGAGCTCGGGAGGAGTGACAGGGTGCTCTTTGGCCTTTATGTAGACTGTGTTCTTCATGGAATCAGTGGCTACAACCACGCTGTTATCTGCTCTTGTGTAGCTAGGTCTAGTCAGCTTGGACATTCTTCATGTTTTGGGGGAGTTAATGGGCATACGAGGTCTCAATGGCACCTTCGAGCAGGACACAGACTGTCATTTCTGTGACCGTCTGCGTACCGGTCTTCTCGTCTCTCTCGACTTTGTAGACACGGACATTGTCCTTGCCATAACTGGCTGAAGCTACAGAGGCCATTGTGTATGTGGGTGTGTATTGAAATAGGGTTATTGTGTAAAGAAGGTTGCACTTGATATCTCGAGATTGGTCAATTGAGGGTCACTTCTGCGGAACGTGCTGGTGAACTTGATTTAAGGCGCGAAGCTATACAGTGAGATTGGGGCGAGCTTCGTTCTTTATATGTACCTCAAGCTATCGTACCACTCGTGGAGCTTTGACATGCACAAACAGTGCCCGCTAACGAGTTGGGGCGGCGGCCGGATAGAAAAAGAAAAGCTTGCTGGGTGTTACGGCATTCATACAAGATTGAGTATGGAATAGGAGGATTGATTGGTTGTGGTGCTCAACAACTTGATGGAGAGTGCCAGTTCCCGCAACCAGAGCTTGATAGCTGGAGAGGCGGAAGGCGGAAGCCGCCGCCTCTCGTTCGATCTTACGTTGCACTTTTGGCTGCGTTCAGACAACCGCATTTATAGCTACATAGAGACACAGCATCGTGTGCCTCGTTTTATTCTTGCAAGTGTGTGCGAACTCTCTCTTATCTAGTCCATTTACCATTAGGATCACACAATCTATCTTTACTAGAAGTAAGCCACAAACTGCATGGTTACATGGTTCTATAACATAAGTGTATCCATGGTGTACATTTATGGCCGTCAGGTACTTATGCCTGCCCCTATCCTATTCTTTACTGTATTGAAATACTCAAGTATGTAACCATGACTTAGTGGATGTTTATACTTCCTGGTAGAGAAATAATACTTATATATCTTTGGAGCAGCCAGTTTAGTAGGAATCAGTTTCTGTTTTTCCCAGCGTAAAGAAGATGCTAAATTGAAGTAGAGGAGGGGCAGTCTTTCAGCATAGGATACTGTCACATCTCGTCGATACCAACCATGTGTTTAAAAATAATTCAAGATAACAGCTGCACTGGAATTGGATCATGGTTTGGTCTGCTTGTGCAAACACTCTTTTTCTATTTTTAAGCATTTTACCAGCATGGTGAGCTGCTGAACTGAGCAGTCCCAGTACCACTTCAGATCAAAGAGAGAAACACATCCGTCTAGTCACAGGGACAGCTAACCCTATCTACTTCAACAGATAGGCCTGAAACTAAAATTGGTAGAACCAGCGACTTTTAGCAGTGCTTTGTGGTATTTTTCCACATAATTGTTTAGTTATTGATAGACAAACTGCTTAATAGCTTGTGGATATTCATCTTGCTTCGCTCGTCTACACCCTATGTTTCCATTGTTTATATCTGACGTGCTTATGTAACCCGGCCGAGTATTGGGTTTGGTGGGGTCCGTGCTGTTTTCCCAGGCTCACATCTAGGCCTCAAGGTCAATGAGGAACATGTGGAAGGAGTAAGCTTGTTGACAATTCGGTGCAGCATATCAACTTAATTCATATCCTTTACTTTACAACCACCAATTCTGGTTCTCGCCTTGCGAACTTGCACATCTGCACATCTGCCAATTCTGCCTTCCTGTCGCTATCCAGATCTCTTCTCATTGCTCGCAATAAGCAGTGGCCCGAGAAACTGTCCTGAAATGCTAAACAACACATCACACGCTTGATGACTTAACTGTCTATCCTGATCACAAGACACATGTCACTATTCCCAACCCAAGTATCTTGAGCCCACCCCTGGAACCCAGATGGTGGGATCACCCAACATAAGCATGATGAGCAGCAGCTCTGCGACTCCGACTCAGAAGTCAGCATACAATGCCCAACCTCCCGTGCCATACGGTAGCACGACCATAAGGACGAGTTTGGATAAAGATGGGCTACAACCAGGAGTTCCCAATGGCGGGCGAGCAATGTCCAATACGGGGTCGTCTTTCGTTCCCAGAGGCTCGTCGCTGGCACCCTCTCCAGCACCGGGGAGTTTCAGTTCAGCTATGCGAGGACATCTCCCACAATCGAGAACCCCCTCGACTCAAGATGTAGGAGCCGCTGTCAGAGAGAGTTTAGATGGTCAAGATGATCCTTATTCTACCGGGCAGATGCTCTCAGGTTTGCGGGACCAACTCAATCGCGAGATGAAGATTAAGGAAGGAAGCGAAAACATGCTGGAGGCTTTGAACAACAAGAAAGCGAAACAGACCAAGGAACAACGGAACAAAGTAGAAGCAGAGCTCAATATATCGAATCAGAAAATAAAGAACTTGAGGAATCAGATTACCGAGTTACAGAAGCCAAAGCCTACTCCTACCACACCTTCAAGAAATCGTATGGATGGCCTTTTCCAAAGTAGTAATG
>Ga0247808_10001381_pt1 | contig 11713 bp, 11 predicted proteins | sample UWRJL089202R1_FD_179914 | JGI IMG/M metagenome (GOLD analysis project Ga0247808, IMG submission 179914) | Plant litter microbial communities from Arlington Agricultural Research Station in Wisconsin, United States - UWRJ-L089-202R-1 | ecosystem: Environmental > Terrestrial > Plant litter >... | reverse complement strand
TGAGCCGTTCTTTACCAGCTTGGCCGACAGTCGGCCGGAGTCGTCGATCGGCACAACCTGGTCGTCATCGCCATGCATGACCAGCGTCGGAACCGTGATCTTCTTCAGGTCTTCCGTCTGGTCGGTCTCCGAAAACGCCTTGATGCCGTCGTAGTGAGCCTTCGCGCCGCCCATCATACCCTGACGCCACCAATTCTGGATGATCCCGGAGGAGATCTTGGCGTCGGGACGATTGAAGCCGTAGAACGGTCCGGTTGGGAAATCGACATAGAGCTGGGCGCGGTTGTCGGCCAATGCCTTGCGGATGCCGTCAAAGATTTCGATCGGCAGACCGCCAGGATTGGAGGCGGTCTTGAGCATGAGCGGCGGCACCGAGCTGACAAGAACAACCTTGGCAACACGCCCCTGAGGCTCACCGTATTTTGCCACATAGCGGGCGACTTCGCCGCCGCCTGTCGAATGACCGATATGGACGGCATTCTTGAGATCGAGATGTTCAACGACGGCAGCGGCATCGGCGGCATAGTGATCCATGTCATGACCGTCGCTGACCTGCGCCGAGCGGCCATGCCCACGACGATCATGCGCCACGACCCGGTAGCCGTTGGCAAGGAAGAAAAGCATCTGTGCATCCCAGTCGTCGGAGGACAGCGGCCACCCATGGTGGAATACGATTGGCTGCGCGTCCTTTGGACCCCAATCCTTGAAGAAAATCTGGACGCCGTCCTTGGTCTCGACGAAGCTGTTTGTCATCTCAGTCATTCCTTTTACTTTGCCTTGTTGGCGGGGTGGTGTCTTTGAAAGAGCAAGCGACGTCGCTGCGATCACCGCCGAAATCGTGATACCTGCCAGGAGGGTTTGACGGCGCGAAAGGTTGAATTCGAGATCGTTTGTCATCGTTTCCTCTTTGCGAACCGATGCCTTTGCTCGGTCTGGTGCCAGAATTAGCATTGGGTTAGTTAGGCATATTGTCGTTTCGAACCCAGTTTGGACGATCTGACGGTCACGTAGTCACCACGTGAACTTCATTTCGGCCCCCAGATAGTTGCTGTCATGTCCGCCAGCATTCTGGATCGCGCGGCCAGCTTCGAAATGGACGGCCTCGATCGCACCAGTTAGATTTGGAGTGAAAGCGTAGTCGGCCCGGAACTGTGCATAGGCACCTGTCCAGCTACCCCCTCGCCCGGAGGTCCCGGCGACAGCCAGGTTAGGCTGAACGTAGATTGCATCGCTGGTTGTCTGCCGCCATTGCAGGCCAACCGCAGAGGTCAATGTCAGGTTTTCCATGGGCTTGACTGTGATAGATGGCTTTAGGTGGATCAGGTTGGCATAGCTTGTGTAGCCGCCAAGCGAGAAATAATAGCCGTTTGGAAATAACGGGTTGAATGTCCCGACGGTACGATCCCCGGAGTTCCGGTCTCCGGAACCTATATCGACCTGCAGGCCGATGCGGGGTGTCCAGGCAGCGTTCTCAAAAGTGTAACCAGTACGAGCACCGATGGCCCAGGCCCTGATGTCTTTATTGCCAACGGTGCCGAGCTGCCCCATGCCTTCGACATCCCAGTCGAAGCCTGATGCTTTTCCTGCAAACCTCAAGTCAAAGACATGCCGATCCTCTTTCCCCGACCCGTCGAGATATCGGGCAGTGTCGCGGTCAAACATCGCCCAATAGGCGGAGAGTTCGTTCGTGCCTAAGACTTGCCGCTCAGCGCGGAGCATATTGAAACGAAAATCACCACTGGACGTATCATCGAAATCACGACCGTCGCGGTATTGTACAGGTTGGCTCACAAAGCCAAGTATCCGCCATGGGCCGGACTCCCAGTCCGCCCATACAGCATCGAATGACTGCCGGACATTGGGTCCGTCGCGGGACGAAACGAACCGCTGCAGATCGAAGGCGAAGTCCTGTCGCCCTACCCTTGCCTTCAAAGTCCCTGTATCGAACTCATGTGAATAGCCCACGAAGCCCAACCGAAGATCGAGCCGATCAGCATCAGCTGGACCGACGTCGCTTCTACCGTAAGCGCGATCATCCTCAAATTGCGTGAAGATCTGCCAGTCCTGATTGAGGTGCAGGTCAACATGAAATTGTGCGCGCTGGATCAGGTAATTATCACCTGCAACGCCGCCAACTCCGAAATCAGGGGCGTGATTGGTCTCGAACCGTTCTCGAAGAGTCGCGCCAAACGAAATGTACGTTTCAGGATCCGAAGCCGATAAAGATGCGTATTTGAAGGCGTCGAGTGGCTGTGTCCGTAGTGTAGGGTCGGCGAGAGCGGACCAGTGTTCCTCCCAGCGGTTCGACTGGATCACGGGCCGCTTTGGGGTCTCGGCCGCCAGCGCTCCGGATGCGAATAGAGAGGCCGCCGCAACAAGCGGCAGTAGTCGTTGCGACGGCATGGCGATCTCCGGTCTTTGCAAACGCGCGCGCGTCTTCAGACGATAAACCTTACGTTGGTTTACGGCGCGACTGAGTGAATCTCCGCGACATAACCGCCGGGGAAATCAACCATGGCGGAATCGCGCCCGCCGGAGCGATACGGACCCGCGAGAACCTTTGCCCCGCTCTTTTGAGCGCGATCGAGTGTCTCGGAGAGCTTGTCGGTCTCATATCCGGCGACCTCGTGTCCATAGGGGAAGGGCAGATGTCCATCGGTCACAAATACTGCCATTTTACCGTAGCCCGATTCGATTCTGAGCAGCCGGAACTTGTAGTCCGGCCTTCCGATCTCGATGCCTGATGCGTTGGGATCATCCAAGACGATCTTACCGCCGGAGAACTTCAAGAAGGCTTCGGCAAAAGCCGACACACTGTCTGGGGAGGCATAGATACGGTTTTCCGGTACAGTCTTCAGTTGATCGTAGTGTGGTTTGGTCGTGTGCCAATAAAGTTGCATGTTGACGCCACCGGGCCACTGCACCACGGCGTCCCGCCCAATCGGATCCGGGAACGGCGCAACGGTGAGAACCGCACCCGCGGCCCGCGCGGAATCCAAAGCCTTGTCGAGATCGGTCACAAGATAACCGTTGCGTTCATCGCCGAAGGGCGATGGGATTGGCGTCTTGAATCCAAACAGGGACACAGTGCCGACCGGTGTTTGAACCAGTTGCGAGGTCGTGCTGCTTGGAGTTGGGGTTACCGTGGCAACCACTTGGCGCGTGCTTGCACCACCGAATGTTTCGGAGAAGCTTTTTGCGAACTGATCAACGTTCTCGGGCGAAACATAGACATGTGTCGTATCGTACTGAGGACCGACACTGAAATCTTCGCCCGCAAATGCCAAGTGACCTAAAGACACCGTCGTGGAAAGTGATAGTGCCAAGCCTGCGATAATCGACAAGGATTTTGGAGACATCGGTTAAATCCGTTCTTGCTGGGTTCGATAATTTGTGAGGTCGTGTGACGCAACAAGCACGAAGGCACCGATGAGACCGAGATGCTCGAAGAAACCGTTCATCGCCATAGTGCGGTCCATGCCGACTGGAAGTTCCCAAAAGCGAAGCGCCAGAAAGGTCGCCATGAACGTAAAACCTGCGAGCGCGAGAGCTCCCAGACAACGATACACGCCCGTGACGACCAGTGCCGACATTCCCAACTCGAATGCAATCAAAGCGATCGGAAAAATCGGGGCGGTTGGAAGACCAAAATGCTCCATCTCCGCAATGGCGCTTGGAAAGTCAAAAATCTTGACCAATGGTCCCTGGATGTAGGCCGAGCAAAGCAGGATCAAAGCGCCAGTTCTAACGATCGGGGACGAAATGACACTTCGCACAATTTTGGATAGTCGGGAATCCCCAATAGGATTGCTACCAGTTCTGTTTTGCATCACACGGCCCAGCATGCGCAGCCGAGCGCCCCGAAGAAGCCTTTGAGGTCGGCGATAGGGAGAGTGGATGTCCATGCCCCGGCATGATCATGTCCGTGGACATTGCAGTCATTGGCGCAAGCGCACATGGCAATCGCGGTCCGACGCAGCGAATTCTTACCCGCTCCCTGAGGTTCTCCCCAGGCAGCATAGCCACCGAAGGTACGTACGGGCGACCAGTCGGGCATAGCAGGCGGGATGTCGCTTTCGTCGAACTTGGCGAAATCCCCTGCCCCAAACACGATCTTGCCACCGACCATCGTGAGATCGGAAGTGAGGAAAGAAAGCTCGTCCTCGGCACAGCTAAAGAAATCCTTGTCCGGAACGATGAGATCGGCGAACTGCCCCTTCTCGATACGGCCCTTCTTTCCCTCTTCGTTGGAAAACCAAGTGACGTTTTCCGTCCACATACGAAGGGCCGTTTCCCGGTCAAGGCAATTGGCACGCGGGTACAGGTTCATACCGCCAACCGTCTTGCCCGTGATCATCCAGGCCAGCGATACCCAGGGATTATAGGAAGCCACGCGGGTGGCGTCGGTGCCCGCCGATACCTTGACCCCCTTTTCGAGCATTTTTGCGATCGGCGGCGTCGCTTCGGCAGCGCCATAGCCGTAGCGTTCGACAAAATACTCACCCTGATAAGCCATGCGATGCTGCACGGCGATACCACCGCCGAGCGCTGCGATGCGATCGATCGATCGGTCGCTGATCGTTTCGGCGTGGTCAAAGAACCAGTTCAATCCTTCAAGTGGGATATCCTGGTTGACCTTTTCGAAGACGTCGAGCGCTCGCGAGATCGTTTCGTCATAGGTTGCATGCAACCGCCAGGGCCAGCGATTTTCAGCGAGGATCCGCACGACCTCTTCCATTTCGCCTTCCATTTCCGGTGGCATATCCGGACGCGGCTCTCGAAAATCCTCAAAGTCGGCGGCGGAAAAGACGAGCATCTCGCCTGCCCCGTTGTGACGGAAGTAATCGTTGCCCTGTTTGTACTTGACCGATGACGTCCAGTTAAGGAAATCCTCTTTCTCAGCTTTAGGCTTTTGCGTGAAAAGATTGTAGGCGAGCCGAACCGTCATCTGGTTTTCGTCAGCAAGCTTCTGGATAACGGCATAGTCATCGGGATAGTTCTGGAAGCCACCTCCAGCGTCAATAACCCCCGTCACACCCAACCGATTGAGCTCCCGCATGAAGTGACGCGTCGAGTTCACCTGGTATTCCAGTGGCAACTTCGGCCCTTTGGCAAGCGTCGAATAAAGGATGCCCGCGTTTGGCTTGGCCAACAGGAGGCCCGTCGGATTGCCTGCGGTATCGCGAATGATCTCACCGCCAGGAGGGTTCGGCGTGCTCTTATCGTAACCCACCGCGCGCACCGCGGCACCGTTCAACAGCGCCCGATCGTAGAGGTGCAACAGAAATACGGGCGTGTCCGGGGCGATGGCGTTAATCTCGTCAATCGTAGGCAGGCGTTTTTCGACAAACTGATGTTCGGTAAAGCCTCCAACCACTCGCACCCACTGCGGTGCTGGCGTAATGTCAACCTGGCGCTTCAGCATACTCATCGCATCGGCAAGTGACCGTATTCCGTCCCACCTCAATTCCATGTTGAAGTTCAGCCCGCCGCGGATAACGTGGGTGTGGTTGTCGATCAAGCCGGGCAGAACGCGCTTGCCTCTAAGGTCGACGACCTTCGTCTCGGGCCCCTTGAACATCATGATCTCTTCGTCGTGACCCACAGCCAGGAATTTGCCATCTTTGATAGCGACGGCGCTGGCATTAGGGTTCGTACGATCAAGCGTGGTGAACAGACCGTGGTGAAGAATGAGATCGGCAGACATGGGACTTCCTTCCAATTGAGCAGCCGAAAGCTGCGCTCGAAGAGAACTTGAATGGCGGCGTCTTTGCGCGCGGTACTACTTGTTTGTGTGGTTCAGCCAAGCCTGTCGGGGTCGGACTTTTCGCTGATTTTGCTTGTGCTGGTTTGGACGCCGCCGTTGCCGCTCGGAAGATCACCAAACATATGTGGCTTGATTTGCTTGATCCAGGAGACGGCAGCTGGTTCATCGTTCAGGAGTGTCTTGGCGAACGGAACGATCTGCTCACCGACGAGAATGCCGAGCAGGCCTATGAGAGCCACGACGGGAGGGGCTGGAGAACGAACATTGATGAGGCTGTAGATGATGCCGACTAGAAGGCCAGCCGCCAGGGAAAACAGGTAGATTTTCATCGGAGAATTCCTTTTGGAAGATGACCACTCGCTACGGCGCTGCTGAGAATGCAACCGCGCTTTTGATTACGTCTGTCACGGCTTGCGGAGCGGACAAGATTGACAGGTGACTGGCTTTGACTTCGGAGGTCGTGGCGTTGATCTTTTTGGAGGCATCGCGCTGTAGTTCGACGCTGAGGCCCCGATCTTCTGTCGAGATCAGGTACCAGCTTGGCTTATACGCCCAGGCAGAATGTGTGATCTTGTCTCCGAAAGCGCCCGGTCTAAGCGGTGTTTGCACTGCTGCGAGAATCCTGGCGTCGCTTTCCGGAATATCGTGAGCCAGATCATTGATCCACGTTTCAACCTCCACGACCAAATCTCCGTTGGCGTCCGGTTTGACGCCCTTCATAAGCGGCTGAACAGGATAGGCTGCGATTTGGTCACCAGCCGACTGGCCGACCGACGGCGCAAGTGCCGCGATATAGACGAGCGCGGCAACTTTGGGATCATTGCCTGCCTCGGTGATAACCGCCCCGCCCCAGCTATGCCCAACCAGGACCACGGTCCCCTCCACCGCGTCAATCGCGTGTCGGCTGGAGGCGTCATCGTCCGCCAGCGACGTTGTCGGGTTCTGGACTGCAACGACAGGAATTCCGTCCTGCTGAAGAAGCTCAATGACCTTTCTCCAGCTCGATCCATCTGCCCATGCACCATGAACCAGGACGACCGTGACATTCTTGCTGATTATGTCGTTCATGGCGAACTCCTGCGCAGCGCGCGCTCGTGTTTGATCGCTGAGAGCAATGTCGGCTGGCACCGCCCGAGCCTTGACAATGGCTGAACACCGGATGCCCCGAAGCCGCGGGGCATCCGATTTAATGGCTTAGTGTGCTTCCGACGCACCAAACATCGTCTTGGCGTAGATGATGCCAAGGCCATAGGATCCGCCAAACTTCTTAGCGATGCCTGTCGTCATGTCGTAGGTTTCGGTGCGGGCCCAATCGCGCTGGAGTTCCAGCATGTACTGCAGCGAGGTCATGGGCTGAGCACCGATCTGGACCATCCGATCCAACGCGCGATTGTGCGCCTCATCGGAAACATCGCCACATGCGTCAGCGATCACATACACTTCGAAGCCCTGCTCAATGGCGGACAACGCCGGACCGACGATGCAAACGCCCGTCCAAAGGCCCGTCAGGACAATTCGCTTCTTGCCGATCTTATTGATTTCTTTGATGACTTCAGCGTCCTCCCACGTGTTCATGGAGGTCCGGTCAAATAGTTTCTGACCTGGGAAAGCGTCCGTGATTTCCGAAAACATTGGGCCGGAGAAGCTTTTTTCCGCAACCGTGGTGAGAATGGTCGAGACGCCGAACCCCTTGGCAGCACTGGCAACAAGAGCGGCGTTGTTGCGAAGATTGATCGCGTCGATGCTCTTGGTGGCGAAAGCCATCTGTGACTGGAAATCGATCATCAGAAGAACATGATCGTGCGGCGTCAAAAGCTTGGAGCCCGGCGTCGGGGTGGCGGTAATGGACATGGTTCCCTCATCTCAGCGTCAACGTGTTAAACTCACGCTGCTTGTATGAAGGGGTATAGCTGTCGGCTCTTGTCAGGAACGCCAACGTTTGGACAATCCGATTGTTTTCGACGGAGTTGAAGCATCCGTTGACTTCAGAGCACAGCAACTGTCACTGCCGGTGCGTAAAACGCCGCCACTTTCCAGGTGACTCTCCGATAATTTGCGAAAAGACCCGGGTCATATGGCTTTGATCAGCAAATCCACACGCGGTTGCGATCTGTGCGAGGGAGATGTCGGAGGCCAACATGTCTTTTGCCCGCGCCACACGGTACTCGATCAACCATCGATATGGGGTTTTCCCGAAGGTTTCCTTGAACGCCTTTATGAAGTAACTTCGTGACAGGTCACAGGCCTTTGCGACATCATCAATGGAGCAGTCCGAATTCACATGCGCAGCGAGAAATTCCGTGGCGCGCTTTTCCTGCCACGGCGCGAGCGTGCCCTTCCACCGGGCGGGAAAGTGCAAGCCGCCGTAATTCTGCGAGATGTGAGTCATCATCGCCAGTATCATCTGCGTGAGAAACAGGTCGGTTGCTGCCTTCGGATTGTTGAGCACAGGAAGCAGCGCCCACGCGAGACCTAAAATAACGGTATCAACCGTCCCAGGCGGACAGCGTAGAAAATTGAATTCTGGTCGACCCACATCCATTGAAAACTGTCGCATGTACGATGCCGGAATCTGAAACCGGACATTATCAAAGGGTGACAGATGCTGGCAGCGCCACTCATCCCTCAAGTCGGTAATCGCAAGCGTACCCCTCGGATGTCCACCTTCGTAGACAAGTGTCTCGTCTTTCCAGAGGCGATGATGCTTGAAATCAGCAAGTTGAATAATAACGCTGAAGGACTCAGATCTCTCGTTCGGTCCGGAGATAGGCAGACAATCTCCCTGATAGGACATCCGTACAATGTGAACAGGTGTACCGCGCGAGATTAACTGAAGCACCAATTGAGCTGCGCCGGTCGGATGCATAGGGCCGCTGTCCACGCTATTCATCCAGTGCTCAAGGGTTCATACCAAAAGCACTGTACGCTCGCGCAGTTGTAAATTCTACCGATAATTTGTCACAAAGGCGTGTTGAATGTTTAGTGTCTACGACCCTGTCTCCATGCCGTCGGACTGGAACCAGTATGGCGAGCGAACGCCTTGCAGAAATGGCTCTGATCAAAGAAACCGCACTCGCGAGCGATGTCATTCAATGAAAGCGCTGGATGTGCTAGAAGCTCCTTGGAGCGCTCCAACCGCGTCCGCATAAGCCATTGATGTGGCGTCACACCCACCACCTCCTTAAAGCACTGCGAAAAATGGTTAGCTGAAAGTCCGACCGACTCCGCTATGACCGCGATCGTGATGTTGGACGCCATGTTGTCGCGCATGAAATCAAGAGCTGCCTTTTCTTGCCAAACAGCTAATGGGCGGCTCGGAGACCGGACGCCTTTCGGAGATTCGATTTCCTCGTCGCGATACCCTGTCATGAGGTGTTCGCAGACGGCAACGGCAATATGTTGAAGGACGGCGGATGCGGCTACCTGCGGATATGCGAATAACGGAACCAGGGCCATTCCAAGGTTGTTGATGACTGGATCGAACTGGCTGCGGGCGCACTTGAGCTGGCGGAAAGAGCGAGCGGTCGAAAGGCAGCAAACTTCTTCGAACAGGGTGATCGGCAGCATGAACGCCAGTGAGCTCAGGTTGGTATGCAGCGCAACCGATGCACCCTGTCTCAGGTCAATCAGGCAGATCGTACCTGGGGCATAGGTGCATACGTCAGCGTGACTTCCATCCGACCTAATATCGGCATGTCGGGTATGTTCGAGATATAGCATGAGGAAATAAGCGTTCGACGGAGGTATTTTGACCTCAGCAAGTTCGCCGGGTGTCACCGTGCGGTCGATTTTCGTGACCGAGAAGCCCGCTGCCTGGAGAGGTGTCGCCCTCATAACAGGAGCAGTCGGCGAGCCGAAAAATTGACCTACGCCTTCAGCGACTAAAGAATTCAAGGCCTAATCCTTCTTCCGCACGGCACCCGCCGCCGAGCCAATAGACTGTGCGAGCCTGACCTCTCTGGTCATCGGCACGCCAGTTCATGATAGCTCTAGCTGCTTTTTATTTTTGTGCAATCCGGATCAATGCTCCACCGCAAGCTTCATCCGAGTTTGCGATCATAATCGCAACAATGCGAGCCCATTCTTCAAGAACCCTGCGGGGCATTGTCTCAGTATCCACTCAGTGGTCGCAGCTGACGTTTTAACGGAGCATTCCAAAATGGAACTCAGGGCAGGTTTAGAGTTGACTGGACGAGACGACGGCATTTCGTTGCACCGCCGCTATCGGCCCGGGTTGATGGCGGTCATAGCATTGGCGCTTGGGATCTTTCTGGTGGATACATTCACGCCCATCGGCAGCGCAGTAGCGGTCTTGTACGTGGTCGTTCTGGTTCTCGCCAGCGATCTGGGCGGCGGCAGCAAAGTTGTCAAAATTGCGTCGATCGCCTGTGCCGCCGCGACTATGACGTCATTTGCATACGGCCATGGACTTGATGCAGCCACGCAAGCCGGGTTGCGCGTGCTATTCAGCCTCACTGCAAACTTTGTCACCGCAGCTGTTCTGTTGCGACGCGAAGTTGAGATCGAGGCGCGACATAGTTCCGAAAAGATGTTGAAAGCAAGCGAGTTCCGCTATCGCACCATATTCAACACGCTTGCGGTCGCCATCTGGGAACATGACTTTCGGGATGTGAAAGCGGAGCTGGAGTTCTTGCGAAAACAGGGTGTAACGAACCTGCGCCAGTACCTGGCCAACCATCCTGAATTCGTCTCGCGCGCACGGGGCCTTGTACGGATTACAGACGTCAACGACACGGCCCTACGCCTGATGAGCGTCCCGACAAAGCAGGCATTTTTTACGCACCTGTCGTGCTTTTTGCCGGAAAATGACCATAGCTTCGAGCTATGCCTGATCGCGATCGATGAGGGTCACCAGGCATTCCAAGCAGAGACCAAAGTTCGAGACCTCAACGGCCAACTTATACCCGTGATCGTCAGCCTCAGCTTTCCGGCGGATGGAAGCGGTCTCGACCGCATTCAAGGCAGTATCATCGACATTACGGAGAGGCTGGAATTTCAAGAGGCAATCGAGAGATCTCGCAGGGACCTTGAAAATGCCGCACGTGCCGCCATGATCGGTGAAATCTCTGCTTCAATAGCGCACGAGGTCAATCAACCGCTGTCAGCAACCATGACTTATATCCAGGCAGCACGTCGCTGGCTCGATCGAGACGTTCCGGATCTAAAGGAGGCCAACTTGGCCCTCGACCAAGCGCTCTCATCGACTGAGCATTCGGCCAACGTCGTGAAGCGCGTTCGCATGCTGCTTGGCAAGGCGAAGTCCGACACGGATGAAGTGCCGCTGGAAGCAATTATACAAGAAACCATTTGCTTGAAGCAGGCGGAACTGCTTGCGCACGGCACAAAGTTATCTTTCACACCCTCGAAGAAGACGCCGATCATTGTAGGAGACCGCATCCTTCTGCAACAGGCATTCATCAACATTATCACCAACGCCATGCAGGCCATGGACGCCACAAATTCGGAATCACGTAGAATCTCGATCGTCTCCGAATTTCATGATGCGCAAGTTACCATAAAGATCAGTGACAGCGGCCCCGGCTTGGGGACAAAATCTGGTGAACACTTGTTTCGCGCGTTCAACACGACAAAAGAAACTGGAATGGGCCTTGGCCTAGCGATGTGCAGATCTATAGTTTCCGCCCACGCAGGATCGATCTCTATCGACAACAGAGCCGACGGCGGCGGTGCAATTGTCCAGGTAACGCTGCCGTTTATCGTAAACCTCGCGGTGCATGAGGACAACGATAATGCCCAGAACCCGTCGGAACCATCGGCGGTCGCTGGTTGATAACCACTGGCGGTCCAATCCAATGCAAGTGCTTAAAATAGCTTCCAGCCGAGGCCATTGACGATCATCGGCGTTCTTCGGCAGCCAGCTCCTGGAGATCAAGCTGGCGTTCTAAATGCCGCATGGCATTCTCC